>Ga0105049_10000677_pt1 | contig 38372 bp, 35 predicted proteins | sample MAT06_FD_78087 | JGI IMG/M metagenome (GOLD analysis project Ga0105049, IMG submission 78087) | Freshwater microbial communities from Lake Fryxell liftoff mats and glacier meltwater in Antarctica - MAT-06 | ecosystem: Environmental > Aquatic > Freshwater > Ice > Liftoff microbial mat | place...
GACTGAAACCGGCAGCGCCAGTGGTCAGTGCAGAACGTCTCGGGGATCCCGTCGGGATAGACCTTGACGCCGCGGTTCGATACCATGATCAGCTTGAGTCCGTCGCCGTTGAGCGCCTCGAGCTGCGGCCCCAGTATCTGCGGTTCACCGCGCCAATGCAGAAAGACGTCGACGCCGAGGAGCGTCTTGACCGCCGGATGGGTAACGGACACACGACCGGCGACGACCACCGGGCTGCCTCCGGCGTACTCGACCGGTGCGAACCGCGATGGCCGTTTCCCGAGTCGCGAGATGACGGCGTCGGCGAATGCATCGGTACCGACTTGCAGCTCCGACACCTTCTCGTGGAAGATGTCCCCGGTGTGTACGCCCGCCTCCAACGTGGCAAGCCACGCATTGTGAATCTTCTCAGCCACATCGCCCTGGCCGATGTGCACCAGCATCATGACGGCGGCGAGGATGAGGCCACTTGGATTCGCGATGCCCTTGCCTGCGATGTCCGGTGCGGAGCCGTGCACGGCTTCAAACATCGCGCACTGATCGCCGATGTTGGCAGAGCCACCGAGCCCCACTGACCCGGTCACTTCGGCGGCGATATCGGAGATGATGTCTCCGTACAGATTCAGGGTCACGATGACGTCGAACGTCTGCGGTCGCGACGCGAGGCGTGCAGCGCCGATATCGATGATCATATGATCGGCGGTGATACCGGGATACTCGGCCGCGATCTCGTCGAACACCTTGTGAAAGAGACCGTCCGTCAGCTTCATGATGTTGTCCTTCGTCATGCAGGTGACCCGCTTGCGGCCGTTCACGCGAGCGTACTCGAACGCGTATCGCACGATCTTCTCGCACCCGGGGCGCGATACCAACTTGAGGCACTGGTACACCTCGTCGCTCTGCCGATGCTCGATGCCAGCGTAGAGATCTTCCTCGTTTTCGCGGACGATCACCGTGTCGACACCGGGGAAATGCGTGGCGACGTAGGGGTCGTACGACACACATGGGCGGACGTTGGCGTAGAGGCCGAGCGTCTTGCGCACGGTCACGTTGAGCGACTTGAAACCACCGCCCTGCGGCGTCGTGATCGGCGACTTGAGGAAGATCTTGGTCCGGCGCAGACTCTCCCACGACGCCGGTTCAATCCCTGATGTCATTCCGCGAGCGTACACCGCCTGGCCGATCTCGATAGTCTCCGGTGCCAGCCGGGCTCCTGCCTCGCTCAGCACGCGCAAGGTGGCGCGCATGATTTCAGGGCCGATACCGTCGCCGTGGGCTACGGTGATGGGGACGAGATGCATCGTGGTGGAGACTGAGTGTGAGAGTGGGTGGGGCTGACGCCTGGAGCGGCAAACTGCCGTCGCGTGGCTAGATTCGCCAGTCTTCCTCGAAATCACTCTTGCCCCGCTGCGGAGGCGTTACGGACACCGATCATTCATCCGAGGCGGTGCTTGGAGCCCGACTGGACGCTGTGTGCGCTGCCGGATGGGAGTTCTTCGAGCGATTCGACGATACGGTTCGTGCGCAGCACTTTCACCCCTTCATCCCCGCCGAGTACGAAATCGTACGGGATGCGTTACTCGAGCACCGTGCCCCCGGCCAGACGTTTCTCGAGTGGGGGTCAGGGTCGGGGGTCATCACCATCATGGCCGATCTGGTCGGCTTCGATGCGTACGGCATCGAGCTGGACTCGGTGCTCGTGCAGAGTGCTCGAACGCTGGCAAAGCGGTTCGACTCGCGCGCCACGTTTGTGTGTGGGAGCTTCCTGCCGACGGGGTACCGCTGGCCCGGAATGCCGGGAACTGGCGATGAACCGTTCACGGGTGACGGCCCGTCAGGGTATCTGCAGCTTGGCCGTGCGCTCGCCGATTTCGATGTCGTCTACGGCTATCCGTGGAACGGTGAAGCACCGATGATGCGCGACCTGATGGCGAAGTTCGGACGCCGCGATGCGCTGCTGCTCCTCAACGATACGATCGAGGGAGTTCACGCGGAACGGCGAGCGTCGCGCTGATCAGCGCAGCGGTCCGCGTGCGGACGGCTGGTTGATTGTCCTGTCGTGCAGCTGGCGATGAAGTGTGGGATGGTGTCGTCTGCTGGTGTCTCTCGGTCACAGTCTGGTCAGATACCACCAGATGACCACGATCAGCACCAATGCGACCAGCCCAGCGCCACGAACGAGTGCGCGCGATTTGTTCGAGGCCCGCACCGCCTGTGGAGCGCGTCCTTCCGGCGGCGTGACCGTCGCGGCTGCCACCGGTGCGTCCAACTGTCTCAGGATGTCTGCCGCACTCGCCGGGCGCCGCGCCGGTGTTTTTTCGAGGCACTGCATGATGACCGCAACCAGTGCGTCCGGGAGGTCCGCTCGGCGGCTCCCAAGTGGTGGTGGCGCCTCAGTCACGTGCGCAGCGACCAACGCCTGAAACGTCTTCCATCTGGCGAAGACGTGCTCTCCTGCAAAGATCTCCCACGCAATCATGCCCCATGAGTACAGATCAGCGCGAAAGTCCATGTTCGGATCTCCCAGCGCCTGCTCCGGTGCCATGTACGCTGGTGTGCCGATCGACGCACCGGCGAGCGTGATGCCGCTGGTGGTCTTTCCGTCAGGACGCGTTTCCGTGGCCCGCGATGCATCGAACGCTTTTGCAATGCCGAAATCCGTCACAGCCGCCGTGCCACCCGAGAGCAGAATATTCTCCGGCTTGATGTCGCGATGGACGACGCCGTTCTCGTGGGCGTACGCCAGTGCGCGAGCCACATCACGAAGGATGTGGATGGCATCGCTGACTGGAATCCGACCCTCGTGCATCCGTTCGCGCAGCGATTGTCCCGAAACAAACGGCATGGTGTAGTACGGGATGCCGTCCGCATTGCCGGCCGTCAGCAGCGGCACGATGTTGGGCTGCTGGAGTCTCGCCGCCAGCCTGACCTCGCGCGCAAACCGTTCCGCACTCATTCCGCCGGCGAGTTCGGGTGCGATCACCTTGAACACCACCTGACGGCCAAGGGACGACTCGGTCGCGACGAACACGCGTGACATCCCACCCCTGCCGAGCTCGCGATCAATCGTAAAAGTGTCGCCAAGTGTGCGCTGCAACCGCTCGCGCAGGTCGCGTGATGGCCGCAAGTCGCTCATCGGACGGTATCTGCGCGGGTACCGTCCGGGCCGCGCAACCGGCTGGGCGCGGTGGCCCACCAGACGACTGCCGCGCCCAGTGCGCCCGCAACGAGGGACGCGAACACAATTCCGAACTTGGCCTGTCCGAGCATCGCGCTGGCGGGAAAGGCGAGTCCAGAGACGAAGAGAGACATTGTAAATCCGATACCCGCCAGACACGCGACACCCGCGACGGTCGGCCACGTCGCACCAGTGGGCAGCGAGGCGCCCAATCGGGTGGCGATCCAGGTGGCCGCCAGAATACCGATCGGTTTTCCGACAATCAGGCCAAGCGCAACCCCGAGTCCAACACGGCCCAGGAGCTCGCCGTCGTCAGTTGCAGAATTGAAGGGTACTCCTGCGTTCGCCAGGGCGAACAGCGACATGATCCAGAAGTTGACCGGCACGTGCAGGATGTGACGGAAGTGCGAGAGCGGTGGCTGCGCGTCTTCCACCACCGCTTCGAGCGCCGCAAGTTCGTGCTGCTGCCCGCCGTTGGAAAGCACCGGTCGGTCGTCCTCTCCGGTCGCAACCGCAAACGCATCAATGCGTTTCCGCGCCTCCTCCTCGAATCGCGCAGGATCGATTCGTGATCGTGCCGGAATTGTCAGCGCGAGCAGCACGCCGGCTACCGTGGCGTGAATCCCGGAGCGAAACACGAAGTACCACAGCACGAGACCGAGGAGCGCATACACGCTCTTCCACGCAACCCCAGCGAGGTTCGCACACAACAACAGGCCGAGGACGCCGCCAGCCTTCAGGAGGTACATCGCATCGGGGGCGTGCCCATAGAACAGGCTGATCACAAGCACCGCGCCGAGATCATCGGCAATCGCCAGCGCTGCCAGAAAAACCGTCATCGCCGGTGGGACGCGTGCACCGAGCAGCGCCAGAACACCGAGCGCAAAGGCGATGTCGGTGGCGGTCGGGATACCCCATCCGTGCACACCGGGCGTACCAACGTTGAGCGAAGCGTAAATCAGTGCCGGGATGACCATGCCGCCGAGCGCCGCCGCCAGTGGCAGCGACGCGCCGCGAACGGTGGAGAGCTCGCCGACGAGGAGTTCACTCTTGATCTCGAGACCGACAAGGAGGAAAAACACCACCATCAGTCCATCGCTGATCCATTCGCGGAGTGTCAGCGAAAAGCTGTCGGCGCCGAAGCGCAGTGCCAGCGGTGTCTCCCAGAACGCCTCGACCGCTGCGTGCCAGCCGCTGTTGGCCAGCACCATCGCGATCGTCGCTGCGATCATCAACAGCACGCCTCCACCCGCCTGCCACTCCGTAAACTGGCGGAAGGGGCGGATGAGACGGACCGCCAGAACTGGTTTGGGCTCGGAGTGCATGCTCTAAAATAGTCGTGCGGCAGCTCCCGGCGAGAGCGGCCGCACGATAAGACCTTGGCAGGAGCGTGAGGGGAGAACGCTTACGGCTGGCCTGCGGCGCCGCGAGCGCTGTCGGCGCGCACCTTTATCCGGCGGCGCAGCTGCTCCGTCATGGCGATGTATCGTACCCGCTGCTCCGGGGTCAGGAACTCACTGAGCGCCGCCTGCTCCTTCTGCTGGAGATCCACCCGCTGCCGTTGGGAGTCCAGGAGCTGGTCGAGCAGACGAGCGGTCGCCGGTGAGCTGTTTCCGTCAATACCGTCCACGGCTTGTCGCAGCTCTCGGCGCAGCCGGATCTCCTCCCGAACGATCTTCAGCCGATCGTCGCCAAAGCGGCGATTGACATCGACCAGCTGGGAGGTCTGCTGCTCGGACAGACTCAGGCGCTGCCGCACCGCGCGAGCGAACGCCTCGCGCAGCGAATTCTCGGCCCGTGTGCGCTCCGCCATCCCGCGCGACAGGTCCTGTCCGTTCGGTTGCGTCTGCGCCGCGCGGCGAGCCTCACGACGGGCTCGCACCTCGTCGCGAGATGCCGCGTCCTGTGCGACAAGCGCAGGTGCCACAAGCGAGAGTCCCACCGCTACACTGAGCAACGGGCGACGAATTGCAAGCATCATGCGCCCTCCACGGGTAAGAGTTCCGGTGCCGCATCGGGATCCGCGGACGGAATACCATCCAGCAATTGAATCTCGCCTTCGAGCGCACGCAGCTGCTCGACGGAGAGTTCGTCGGTGGACGCGCCCAATCCGAGCTGGATCACCGATGACGCACGAGCGGTCGATTCGGCGCTCACAGTTGCCGGGAGTTCGGACGGCGATCCATCGCGATCGCTCAACACCGAGACCATCGTGCCGCCACCAACGACGACGAGCAGCGCGGCAGCCCGTGCAAAACGGTTCGAGATCCACGGACGTCGCTTCGCGACTCGGCGTGCGGCGAGATCGTCCACCATCCGTTCGCTGATCGACACTGGCACGACAGGAAGCGCACTCACGATGCGGGAGATGTCGATCGCCGCACCTCTGCGGTGCGCGGCGTTCACCGTGCGCAGCAACGCCAGTTCAGCACTCAACTCAGGATCGAGAGCCACCAACCGCCCAACCGCCTCAGCGTCAACCGCCGACAGGTGGCCGTGCAGCAGGTCGGGGAGCAGGTCCTGCAACTCATCTCTGGTCATGTCATGCATCGAGAAACTCCTTTACAGCCCGCATTGCGTTGTGGTAGTGCACTCGTGCCGCGCCCTCGGTCGTGGATGCAATGACCGCAATCTCCTTGTACGACAACCCCTCGACCACACGTAACGTAAAAACTTCACGCTGAGTGGGTGACAGGCGGGCCACCGCCTCGCGCACCCGCCCCTCCAGTTCATCTGCAACAACACCGCCCAGCACATCATCACCCGACACCAGACTGCCCTGCGCGTCCTCAATCGATACGTGATTCCGTTCGCGCCGCGCCGCTCGTCGCTGATCCAGCACCAGTCGACGTGCAATCGTGAACAACCACGATCGCAGTGACGACTCGCCGCGAAACGACTCCAGCGAACCGAACGCGCGCACGAACGTGTCCTGCACGATCTCATCCGGTGCCAAGCCAACACCCAGACTGCTGACGAACCGGGTCAGCGATCCCGCGTGCCGCTCCACCAAGGCGGTTGCCGCGCGCTGATCACCGGCGTTCCACCGGGCGATCAGCGCGCCATCCACCACTGCGTCGTCGCCGGCTCGAATCGGATCTGGCATCTCAGTCTGGTAGGCAGACGGAGCGCCACGGGCGATGTTAAGACCGCCACCCACTTCTCCCTCTCCCTCCACGCCCTCCCCCTTGTGCCGATGTCCAGCCGTCCTGCCCCATCGCTCATTGCCCACCGTGGCACACCGCGACAGCATCGCGAGAATACCCTGCCTGGCTTCCTCGCCGCCAGCCGAGCGGGCGCTGACGGCTGGGAGCTGGACGTTCACGCCACGCGTGACGGGGTGATCGTCGTCCACCACGACCCGATTCTCCCCGCTGCCGCCGGCCGCAGCGCCGGTGCGGCTCTCGCGGCCATGGACTGGACGATGCTTCAGAACGTTTCGGTCGGGCTCCATGGTGAGCGGATCCCCTCGCTCGATCAGGTGCTCGACGCGGCAGGCGCCACGACGACCGTGTACGTCGAAGTGAAGGCGCGTGGAATCGAGGGTGCAGTTCTGGACTGTCTGGCTCGGCACCGCTCCACTCCGGTGGCCGTCCACAGCTTCGATCACCGGGTGGCGCAGCGGATCCGCGCTGCCGACCCGTCGGTGCCGGTGGGCATCCTGAGCGACTCGTATCTGGTCGACACCGCGCACGCGATCCGCTCGGCCGGCGCTCGCGACTTCTGGCCGCACCGCGATATGGTCGATCGCGCCTTGGTCGACGCGGTTCATGAGGCTGGCGGTCGGGTGATTGTCTGGACGGTGAACGATCCCGCGCAGGCGCGAGCACTGGCCACCCTCGGCGTGGATGGCCTCTGCACCGACGTGGTCGATGAGATCAGTTCGGCGCTGAAGGCGCCATAGTCGGACGCGGTGTCCTACTCTCGCTTATGGGCGTCATACAGTTATCGGGCCATCCCGAGATGCCTGATGCGCATGGACGTTTTACGTCGGTGGAGGTGTCCTACCGCAGCACTCCGAGATCGAGACCGATGTACCAGTTGCGCAGTGGCGCAGGCTCGAGAACGCGACCGAAGGCGCCATTCACGGTCACCGCGCCGATGTACGCGACATTCTGCGCGTTCAACACGCCGACGAAGGGCTCCACCCGGTAGCCGTTCCACTTCCCGGTGTAGGCCATCCGCACGTTCGTCACGCCAGTGCCCCACCCCGGTACACGAACCATGTTCAGGTCGTCGGCGAAGAGTGCGCTGGTCCAGGTCTGGTCCATGTCAATCGTCACGCCGAGCACAGTGCCCGACCGGATGCCAAGGCGCAGCTGCTGCGGTGGTACACCAGGCAGCTGTTTGCCATCCAGCGTATCCACCCGCGTCCCAGTTCGCTGTCGATAGTCTGCAAACTTGAGGTCGGACCAGGTGTAGGCCGCGTTGAGCGATGCGACGCGTGCGAGTCTCACACTTGCACCGGCTTCGATACCGACGTTGCGTGTACGCCCTGCGTTCTCGAAGAACGCCGTGCCATCGACAACCCGTGATTGCACGATGGCGTTGCGAACGTTCGCCCGATAGAACGCGATGTTCCAGCTTGCCAACGTGTTGACCTCGCCGCGCACGCCAACTTCGGCGCTGACTGTGCGCTGCGGGCCGAGGTCCGGGTTGAAGCCACCCTGACGATCGGGACGCACCTGCAGCTCTGTGGTGGTTGGTGTCTCGAAGCCTGTTGAGAGGTTCGCGTACGGCGCGAAACCCGGCCAGCCGGTCACGGTCGCTCCAGCGTGCCCGCTGACTGCCGATAGTGCGCGGCTGCCGCTGTTGTCGCCGTTGTTGATGCCGCCATCGCCGGTGAAGCCATCACGGACCGCGAAACGCAGGCGATCATAGCGGAGCCCCCCGTTGAGCAGCACGCGCGCGGTGGGTGTCCACTGGGCCTGCAGGAACGGTGCAATGATGCCAACGGTCTCGAACTGATTGAGGATGGTCGTATCCGTCACCGCGATGGGTCGACCGCCGGTACTGCGTTGATTGATTCGGCGGTCGCGCATCTGCTGCGCATCGAGTCCGGCGGAGATCGTCGGTGATGTCGGCGCATCGCCCAGTGAGTAGCGCGCACTGACGCGCGTGCCGGCGAAGAGACGGTCGAGGGTCGAGTAGATGCCGTTGATCGCAGTCATCGTCCCTGGCGGGGCCGTGGACAGGGCGTTGCGCACACCGCGCGTGCTGATCCAGCTGGTCGCGACGTACTCTGAGCGCTCTGACGCGGACCCATGGTGATACGACACGCTGAACTGATCCTGTTTGACGCGACGATCGGAGCCCCGGCGAATGTTCGCCGCACTCGCGGAATCGCGTCGAATTGCATACTCCGCGAAGGTCAGCGCGCCGGGATTGAACGCGTTGGGCACTTCGGCCACCTGTGCACGCACTTCCAGCCGGTTCTGCGCACCAAGTGCGTAGTCCAGTGCAAGGTTGAGCTGCCGCGATTCGGCTTCACTGCGCTGGCGAAATCCGTCGGTCGTGAGACGAGACAGTGAGAGCGCCGCGATGGCGTTTCCGGCGCGGCCAACGGTGCGAAGCTGCGTTTTACGCTGCCCGAATGACCCGAACAGAACGCGCGCGGTCTGTGCGAAAGGCGTGGGCGCGCGCAGATCGTTCGTAAAGGAAAGGACGCCCGCCGACCCATTTCCAAACAACGACGCGGTGCTGCCGCGCAGCACCTCCACGTGATCGATGTTGCCAAGCTCCACGTTGGTGAGCTGCGTCTGTCCATCCGGCAGCGTCTGCGGCACACCATCGAGAAAGACCTTGACGCCACGCAAACCGAAGTTGGCGCGGGCTCCCGCTCCACGAATCGAAATCCGCGAGTCGGTGGCAAAGTTGTAGCGGCTGGCAACGAAGACGCCCGGCACCGATCCGAGTGCCTCATCGAGGTTCACCGTCGGCTGGGCACGGCGGAGCTCACGCGTTCCGACAACGCCCACAGCCCACGGTACCCGCTGCAGTTCGCGTTGATCGGCCATCACGCGCACCGTAACAGTGGTCAGCGGCTGAATTCTGGTCGAGTCAACAGGGGATGAGTCGCGCCTGTCGGGGCGTTGTGCCTGCGTGGTCGGAGCGACTACAAGCAATGCGATGACGAACGATGGCAGGGAACGACGGAAAATCACGGCGAGTGGACGTAGGTCACGGAAGGACGCGGAGACGATCCGAGCTCGGGAAGCGGGTCACCGCGGAGTCGGAGTGATCGACGTCACGAACGTCGGCCGAATCCGTTGCGGAGATGCCTGCTCGAAAGCAAACCCGGCGCGCAAGAGCTGTGCCTCGCTCCACGCAGTGCCAAAGAATGAGATGCCGATCGGCAGACCGGCCACCTGACCTGCCGGCACGGTCAGGTGCGGATAGCCCGCCACTGCCGGCGCGGTGGACACGCCACCACCAAAGTGATCGCCGGCGACAAGGTCGATCGCCCACGCAGGCCCGCCCGTCGGTCCGACCAGCAGGTCGCAGCGCGTACGCTTCAGGACCATGTCGATGCCCTCGCGTCGCGAGAGACGGAGACAGGTTTCGCGCGCCTTTTTGTACGCTACCGAGTTCAAGCCACCGCGCTTCTGCGCCTTCAAAAACGTCTCCTGGCCGAACCACTGCAGTTCGGTGGTGTGATTGCGCTCATTCCAGAGGATCAGCTCTGCCAGCGAGTGCACCGGCGCCGACGCTGGGAGCGCGCCAAGGTATGCGTTCAGGCCCGCCTTGAACTCGAACAGCAACACCTCGAACTCGTCGCCGCCGTACTTCTCGGCATTCGGCACGTTCGCGTTCTCGACGATGATCGCGCCGCGATCGCGCATCACGCGGATGGCGTCTTCCACGATCGAATCGACGCGCGCGTCAAAGCCGAAGTAGTTGCGCGCCACGCCGATGCGCATACCACGCAGTCCGTCTGCGTCGAGCGACCTGGTGTAATCGGCGGGGAGTGATGTCGGCGTGTTCCGCATGGCGCTGTCGGTGCCGTCGCGGCCGAGGAGTCCATTCAACAGCAGCGCCGCATCGCGCACTGTGCGCGCCATGGGCCCGGCGGTGTCCTGGCTGGCGGAAATGGGGATGATCCCCGACCGACTGAGCAATCCGACGGTCGGCTTGAGACCGACGATGCCATTCAGTGACGCTGGGCAGACCACCGAGCCATCGGTCTCTGTCCCGACCGCTGCGAGACAGAAATCTGCCGCGACAGCCGCGCCGCTCCCGGAGCTCGAGCCGCATGGGGACCGGTCGAGGACGTGCGGATTCCGCGTCTGCCCTCCGCGTCCACTCCAGCCGCTACTCGACTTGTTGGATCGAAAGTTCGCCCACTCGCTGAGATTTGTTTTACCGAGGATCACGGCACCGGATGCCCTGAGTCGCTGCACGATGGCGGCGTCGCGGCGTGGATGATTGTCAGCCAGTGCAAGCGAGCCAGCGCTGGTGCTCATCCGGTCGTTGGTGTCGATGTTGTCCTTGACGAGAATCGGCATGCCATGCAGCGCGCCGTTCGTGCGTCCGGCGGCGCGTTCGGCATCGGCGGCATCGGCGCGCGCCAGTGCGTCGGGATTGATCTCGATGACGCTGTTGACGCGCGGACCGTCGGCATCCATGGTACGGATGCGCATCAGGTAGTGTTCAGTCAGCGCGCGTGAGGTCAGTCTCCCTGCGGCGATCTCTGCCTGCGCCGCGGTGATCGTCAGATCGTCGAGTGCGCCCGACACCTGCACGAGCGTCGATCGCTGCGCCGCCGGTGGGATGAGTCGGCGCAATGGAAGACCAGCAGCAAGCACTGCACCAGCGGAGAGGAAGTCGCGGCGTTCCATGCCCATGCCCCGTGCCTTGAGTTATTGACTACCGTGCGGCGCGCACGTGTGATTCTGAGCACTGCACTCTGCGGACGCTAGGGGGTCGCAACGAGAGACTCCGGCACAAAAGCAAAACGCCCCCGCGATTGCGGAGGCGTTCAGCGTTCAGACGGTGCGTTCAATCCGCTGCGATCGCATCGGCAACAGGCGCGAGCGGCATCACACTGACTTTCGTCCGACGCTTGTCCTTCGGCGAGAACAGGACCACACCATCGATCAGCGAGAAGATCGTATAGTCGCGACCGAGGCCTACGTTGGTGCCGGGATGAACCTTGGTGCCGCACTGACGGATGATGATGCCACCGGCGCGAACGAACTCGCCACCGTACTTCTTGACGCCGCGGTACTGCGGATTCGAGTCGCGGCCGTTCCGGGATGAACCTACGCCTTTCTTATGTGCCATTTGAGTCTCAGCCCAGCATGATGTCGGTGATCCGGACTTCAGTGAAGCCCTGACGATGGCCCTGCTTTCTGGCGTAGTTCTTCCGGCGCTTGAACTTGAAGACGATGATCTTCTCGCCGCGGCCGTGCTTGACGATCTCACCGGAGACCTTGGCACCGGACAGCATCGGCACACCGGTCTTGACGGCGCTGCCGTCAGAGCCGAGCAGCACTTCGTTGAATTCCACCGAAGATCCGGCGTCGCCAAGCAGCGTCGGAATGCGGTAGGTCTGGCCAGCACTGACGCGGAACTGCTTCCCGCCAGTGCGAATGATCGCGTAGCTCATAGGTGTACGACGTGTAAGGGTAATTAGCCCACGAAGTTAGCCGAGTTGACCTGATGTGTCAACGGCCGCGCTCGTGAGCCCAGCCGTCAGGCGAGGGCGTACTGGGCCGTGACATCACGCTGGGCCCCCTTCACGACCAGCTTGTACTCGTCCGGACGGAGGAGCGGATCGTCCCGAAGCTCCAGCGGGAACGCGACCACCTTCTCCAGCCGCGCAAACACATCCGGCTCCTGCTCCAGCACGTACATCGCCACGTCGGGGTGCAGCTTGACCAGCATCGGGTCGCGGCGACCCTCGACGCCGATGCGCTTCACCGATCGCTCCACCCGTCGAACGATCGTCTCCGGCGTGAAGATGCGGCCGGTGCCGCTGCAGGTCGGGCACGGTTCGGTGGTCGCCTGCAGATGGCTCGCGCGCACCCGCTGCCGCGTCATCTCGATAAGGCCGAGGTCGCTGACCTGGAACGCCTTCGTCCGCGCACGATCGCGGCCGAGGTGCGTCCGAAGTTCCTGCAGCACCTTGTCACGGTTCGCCCGCGTCTCCATGTCGATGAAGTCGCAGACGATGATGCCGCCGACATCCCGCAGACGAAGCTGACGAGCGACCTCCCGGGCCGCCTCCATGTTGGTCTTCATGATCGTCTTCTCGGGGTCCTTCTTGCCGGTGTAACGGCCCGAGTTGATGTCGATCGACACAAGCGCTTCGGTCGGCTCGATGATCAGGTAGCCACCAGACGGCAGATCGCAGCGACGCTTGAAGATGTCGCGGATCTCGCCTTCCACATCGTGCTTGTCGAAGAGCGGCTGCGGCTCTTCGTAGAGTTGCACCCGATCGACCAGCTCTGGCCCGACGCCCTTCAGGTACTCGACGATTTCGTTGTACAGCTGGCGATTGTCAACCACGAGCCGATCCACCTTGGCGCTGAACAGGTCGCGAATGATACCGCGCGCAAGATTGGTTTCGCGGTGCACCAGCGACGGGGCGCGACTGAACTGCCGCTTCCGGTTGATCCGCTTCCAGTTGTTGATCAACCCCGTCAGCTCGCGCTCGAACGTCTCGGCGGTGACGTCCTCACCGACCGTGCGCACGATGACCCCGCCTGAATCCTTGGGCAGGAAGGCGTTGACCTGCTCCTTGAGACGCTGGCGTTCCGCGCGCTCTCCGATCTTGCGGCTCACGCCAACGCGTGACGCAAACGGCATATACACAAGGAATCGGCCAGCCATCGAGACCTGCGCTGTGACGCGGGGTCCCTTGGTGGAGATGGGCTCCTTGCTTACCTGCACGAGGATCGTGTCACCCCGTTTCAGGACATCCTGAATCTGTGGTGCTTCCTTCTTTGGCTGACGGCCGCCGGCTGGCGATTCGTTTCCCCGCGCTGCGGCATCCTGCGCCGCATCCGCGACATCGTCGGCAACCGAGTCGTCCTCGTCATCGTCGTCGTCGTCATCCGTTTCGTAGACGAGGTCGGAGGCGTGGAGAAAGGCGCTCTTCTCAGTGCCGATATCAACGAAGGCAGCCTGCAGCCCGGGCTGCACAGCATCGACTTTTCCGAGATAGATGTCGCCGATCATTCGGCGCGCCTCGGGTCGCTCGACCAGCAGTTCGACGAGCTGCTCGTCTTCAATGATCGCGACGCGCACTTCGCGCGCGCCGACGCTGATCAGGATGTCACGTTTCATGCACGCCTCGCGATACCGCGTGAGGCGACCCGAAAACACACGCAGCCCGTGGGCTGACCACCGTGAACGCAGATTGACGCACGGACGCGCATCAACCACCAGCGAATGCCGCACAACGCGTCGCACCCAGTCGATTCAGCTTTGCCCGCCCGCGTGACATGCGGCTGCGCGAGCTCGACTGCGACTGGTGGCCACCTTGCCGGTGACCGGTGAGACGAGTACGGCCCAGAACGCCCGACGCCGCCACTCCAGCGCCGACTGCGAACCAGGGTCCAACTCACCGGCGCAGGGGTCGCTCCGCTTCGGTGATCGCGCGCCGCGCCAAAAGGCACCGCTCCGCTTCCGGAAGCCTATTGCGGGAGCGGCTCTGACGGCACCCCATCGTCAGGAATCGATGCCAAGCCAGATCGGCTGACGAAACGGACTGAAGATCAGCCAGCCAAGTACGATCAGAAAGCCGAGCCCGGCCTGCCATTCGTTGTGACGGAGGTAAAGTGCGAAGCTGAATCCCCCTGATCGGTCTGCGCCGGCCGGGCCACTCCAGGCCGTGAGGCGAGGCACGAACGCCGGTACGTTCGCTTCATACTCGGTGTACGCCACGCCGTACACGCCCCTCAGGTAGTCGCGCTCGCGGTCGATCGTGGGCTTGTAGACCACCACCCAGAAGACGAGTACGAGAATCACGGCGATCCAGTGAGCGGCCAAACCAAAACCCAGCGCGAGAAGAAAACTCCCGAAATAGAGAGGATTTCTGGTGTGCGCGTACGGGCCGGTGGTAGTCAGATTCTCGTTCTTCACGATGTGCCCGGTGGCCCAGGCACGGATCAGGACGCCGACGCACGCAACCATGCCACCAATCAGCAGGGAGTTTGAAGTACTGTACTGCGGTGCCAGCCAGAGGAAGGCGAACCCAAAGACAAACCCAAGCGGCACGCGCATCCGCTGCATCAGGGATTGCGAACCGTCGATCACCCCGTGATCTCCTTCACGAGGTGACGGGCGATCACAAGCCGCTGAATCTCGGACGTCCCTTCCCCGATCTCACAGATCTTGGCGTCGCGCATGAAGCGCTCCACTGGGTAGTCCTTGGTGTATCCGTACCCTCCGTGGATCTGGATCGCCTTCAGCGTTGCGCGCATCGCCAGCTCCGAACAGAACAGTTTGGCCATTGCGGCCTCCTTGCCATACGGCTTGCCCTGCTGCGCCAGCATCGCCGCGTGGTAGGTCAGGTGCTTGCCGGCCTCGATCTCAGTCGCCATGTCCGAGAGCTGGAATGACACCCCCTGGAAGTTGACGATCGACTGGCCGAACTGCTTTCGCTCGATCGAGTACTTCCGAGCCTCCTCGAACGCCCCCTCGGCAATCCCCAGCGACAAGGCGGCGATGCCGATGCGACCCGCATCGAGCGTCTTCATGAAGTTGACGAAGCCCATGCCCTCGGCGCCAAGCAGGTTTTCGGCGGGCACTTCCACGTTCTCGAAGATGAGCTCACGGGTGTCGCTCGCGCGCCAGCCCAGCTTGTCCTCCTTCTTGCCGGCGCGAAATCCGGGCATGGCGACGATCGAATCATCGTGGCCCACACCAACGGCACGCGCCGCGTCGAGGTCCGTCGTCTCCTTGGTCAGAATGAAGGAGCTGATTCCCTTCGTCCCCGCCGTCGGATCGGTGACCGCGGTGACGATGAATACTTCGCCGACGCCAGCGTGCGTGATGAACCTTTTTGAGCCATTGAGGATGTAATGGCCGTCCTTGCGCACTGCGGTGGTTTGCGTCCCGCCCGCGTCGCTACCCGCATTCGGTTCGGTGAGCCCGAATCCGCCGAGCACTTTGCCCGCAGCGAGCATGGGCACGTAGCGTTGCTTCTGCGCGTCGGTGCCAAAGTGAACGATCGGTGACGTACCAAGCGTCGTGTGCGCAGAGATCGTGATCGAATGGCTGGCACACACTTTTGCCAACTCATGAATGGCGATGATGAAGGCCATCGAGTCGAAACCGGTGCCGCCAAGCTCCTCGGACCATGGAATGCCAAAGAGTCCGAGGTCGGCCATCTTCGCCACGTTCTCCCAGGGGAACGACGAGTCGGCGTCGTGGCGGCTGGCGACGGGTTGGATGTGATCGGTTGCAAAGGCGCGAACCATCTCGCGCACCTGCAAGTGTTGTTCATTGAAGTAGAGCGCGTCGTCCATGATTCGTCGGTTGGGGGCAGCCGCAGCGGGCGCCCGTACAGTATGAAAACTAACGATCCGGGTCGGCTCCCGGGTGCCAGCGCGGGCGGCGCGAGCGCCGCACCCTGCGATCAGCGACCGTGGGCGCGAATGACGTCGAGAAAGGGTTCCGCATATGCGGCGAGCCGCTTTTCGCCCACTCCGGGGAGTGACAGCATTGCTTGCGCGGTGAGGGGGCGACGGGTGGCAAACGCCGCCAGCGTGGCATCCGGGAAGACGACGTAGGCAGGCACCTTCTGTTTGCCCGCCAACTGTGCCCGGCACGCCTTCAACGCGTTGTACAGCTCTGTATCCGATTCGCTGACGGCGCCGCCCTTCTCCTTGCTGCGCCGCGACGTCTCACGCTTCGATTCGGTCGCACGCGGCTCACTACCACGCGGTGCGCGCGAGGTCCAACTCTGCCGCAGCGATGGCGCGCTGCGCGTTTGGCCAAGGCAGTTGTCGCAGGCGCCGCAGTCGGCGCGCGCCGCTGGATCCCCAAACCAGAGCAGCAGCGCCTGCCGACGACAGGTCGTCGCGTACGCGTAGCGTTGCATCGCCTCGAGCTTGTCGAATTCGCGCCGGCGACGACCGTCGAGCCTAGTCCAGTCGATCGTCACACGATCCAGCGAGGTGGCTGGGTCGACCAGTCTCAGGCCACCACCCACACGCTCAACGTGCACGAACTGCCGTGCTTCCAACTCGGTCAGCATCGGGAAGCTCCCAACGAAGCCACCGAAACCCGGTGGCAGGCCATCGAGGTCGATGATCGCACCGCGCGAGAGCTGGTCCCTGGCAACGCGCCAGCAGGCACGCAGCAGTTCGCGTTCCATCTCGGCGCCGGCCCCAAGCTCTGCTCGGATCCGGTCCGGCGTGGCAAGAAGACGCAGCTTCACCAGTCCAGCCGACTCAGGGTCCCATCGCAGAACGCCTGCCTCGGCGAGCACCCGAAGCGCCGACTCCACCGCCTTGGTGGATGTCTTTCCGCCCACACCAGACGCCAGTTCGTCGGCCGTGGCACTGACAACGCCGTCGCGATCAGTTTCACGCTGGCAGCGACGATGCACCTGTTCGACCAGAGCACGATCGGGGAGCGCCGACTTGATGAAGAACTCGTGCGTGAACCGATCGGGAAAGGCGTGCAGGAGCACACAGCGGCTCTGCAGCCCGTCGCGACCGGCGCGTCCCGCCTCCTGATAGTACGCCTCGAGGGTCCCGGGCATCGCGTAGTGGATCACCAGCCGCACGTTCGACTTGTCCACGCCCATGCCGAAGCTGTTGGTGGCGACGATGACGCGCGTTCGCTCCGACATGAAGTAGTCCTGCACACGGCGGCGCCGGTCGTCGTCCAGGCCCGCGTGGTAGGCGCTGGCCGGAATTCCCTGGTCGTCGAGGTACTGCGCCAGGCGTTCGACCGTCTTTCGCGTGGATGCGTAGACAATACCGGTGCCGTCCTCGATCTCACGCAGCAGTTCGACGACGACCGCGTCCTTTTCGCGATCGCCCTTCGCCGCCACGACTTCGTACGACAGGTTCGGACGATCGAAACCGGTGACGATGATCTCGGGATCCTGAAGCGCGAGGATCCGGGCAATGTCTTCGCGGACCGGCAGCGTGGCAGTGGCGGTCAGCGCGATGGTCGGTGGATTGCCGAGTCGGTTCCGAACCTCACCCACCCGACGGTAGCTGGGGCGGAAGTCGTGTCCCCACTCACTGATGCAATGCGCCTCATCCACCGCCAGCAGTGCGACGCCGATCGCCTTCAACCGCTCCGCCGTCGCGCCCACATCGAATCGTTCCGGCGCCACATACAACATCTGAATCTCGCCCCGCTGCGCGCGCATCATGCGATCGCTGACCTCGGCGCTGCTCAGCGTGCTGTTGATGAACGCTGCCGCGATGCCGCGACGCTCCAGCGCATCAACCTGATCCTTCATCAGCGAAATCAGCGGCGACACGACGACCGTGAGTCCCCGCGTCACCAGCGCGGGTACCTGATAGCAGAGCGATTTTCCCCCTCCGGTGGGCAGAACGACGAGGGTGTCGCGGCCAGACAGGACGCTGACGATCGCACGTTCCTGGCCCGGGCGAAACTCGCCAAAGCCAAACCGCGCCTGGAGGACGGCGCGCGCATCCTCGAGCGTTGCGGTCGCTACCATGCGCGACGGCGCGACTCGCACGCCACAGAGGTCGTTTGCATACGGCCCAGCATGCGGGCGCGCGTCAGCGGCCCGTCAATGTGTTGCACAGACAACGGTGATGCGCCGCTCAGACGAAGAAGCCCGCCTTGGCCGCCTGCGTCGACTCCCACATCCCCTTGAGCCGGGTACGCCGACGCTCCAGTTCCCCCTCGGCGTCAGGCATCGCCATCACCACCTTCTCGATGTTGATCATCGCGTGCGGGCCGATACGGGCACGGATCTCGGTCAGATAGGGGTGCAACTTGCTGAACGTGCCGACGATTTCGCTATGAGCCGCGAGGAAAGATTCGGCGTCGATCGCACCCTGAACAACCATCGATGCCGCCATGTCCCAGTATCCGATCACCATTCTCGCAGCGGCGTTCTTCTCCGTGGACATGACTGCGAAGTATTCGGCGGCCGACTGCGGATGAAACTCCATCAGGAACCAGTCGCGTGCCTTGCGAAGGACCGGCTCGCGGCGCATGTCGAAGAGCGAGAGATTGAGCTGGGCGGATTCGAATGGCGTTGGCATTGCAGCGACTGGGAGTGTGTGAACGTGCTTAAACGGCGCGGGCGAAGTGCCCACGTGTGAAGGCCTGACCATAGAGGGTGCGAACGCGATCGGTACGGACCCGCTCATTGGCGGCAAGTTCGGTGAGCATCGCGCGGTATCCGCTCACGACCGCCGCGATATCATCGCCCGGTACGTTGAACAGCAGGCGGAAGTGTCGAACCCCACCGCGCCACAGACGCGGGAGATACTCGCCAGCCTCGATCGGACGCGAGTGAAGCAGCCGATTGCGACAGGCGCTATCGGTCGCAACGGGGAAGGTGTAGCCGGCCGGATCGGTAATGGAAACGTTGGGGTGCTTCTGCACGCAGAGATCGCGGCAGGTGGCGACCACGCGATCAAATGCCGCCGACAGAACGCAATGTTCGATCGTCATCCCTTCGGGTCGCCCAAAGACCACGGCGTCGAACCGCGCTCCCTTCCACGGGCCACTCACCGCCAGCATCTCATCCACGGTGTGCTCGACCGAGAGCGTGAGGCGGCTGGCACCGAGCGCGAAAAGTTCTGCGGCCGTATGCTGATTAAAAACATTCAGCGCGTAATCGCCGACGACGTCGCGCCCCTCGGCTGCGAGCTCGGCGAGCAGACCGAGGTGCCCCGTCTGCACCGGAAGCATCAAAGCAAGCCATTTGCTGGCAGCGCGCCGATCCTCGGGGCGAACGATGGTGGGCGTACGCAGCCGGAGGGTCACGCCCAGTGCACTGAGCTCCTCCTGCAGTGCACGCACTCGGGTGAGCGACGGTGCGGGATGACGCAGGAACGGATCGAAGACGATCTCGGATGCACCGGCGCGCGCGGCGGTGATGGCGTCGTCACAGTTGTACACTTCAGCGATCAGTGCCGCTGTCGGTGTGATCTTCTCTCCTGTCGGATCGGCGATGGCGGCGGCGATGACTTCGGCACGTTCGCCGAGCCGCGCCTGTTCCGCCCAATCGCGTCGCACCAGCAGCTGATCGACCACGCCCTGCCGCAGGCGATTGATCGCACTGACGGGCAGGAACAGATCAGCTCCCAATCCGTTGCGGTCAAGGGTCCCGAGCGCGAACGGTGTTTCACCGAGACGGCCGAGCTGCTCGCGGAGAAGTGTGTCGGTGAGTGCACGTGCCGCGGCAGGCGCCAGGGACGTCTCACTCTGCGCGTGCACCTCGTTTCCGTCGCACGACGCGACGAGCTTCATCGGGCCGCCGGCGCTGCCAAACAACCGCATGTCCAGTTGCGCCTTGCGCTGCTGCATGGTCGTCGGCAGGGCGGCATAGCTTTCACGGGCACGAGCCAGCAACGCGGCGTGTGAGGAACGGACGACAGACCACCCGGCGGGCACGCGCTGTCGAGCGGTGATGATCTGTGTAAAGCGCCCGTCGCGCTGCCCGAGCGTTCTCACGCCAGTGACGGTGAAGCCGATCGCCTGTGTTCCGCCAAGCGCCGGCGGCTCAAACCCGATTCCGTCCCCAGCTTCAATCGCATGCGAGACATCGACGGTGATCTCGGTCGCCGTGCTGCTGAGGACTGCGCCGAGCGTGAGACCGTGATTGTCGGGCTGTGCACGAGTGATGTACTCGCGCCCGGCGCGACCGCCGTACATGCCGCCGGTGTTCCCCCGGCTGTAGATCTGCACCAGGGGTTCCGTCTCCGCGAGTACGGGAGGCGAGCGATCACCCTCCGACAGGCGCGTGAGAAAGCTGCGATACCCCTGGGTGACGGTCGCCACGTATTCCGGCTTCTTCTTGCGTCCTTCGATCTTGAGGCAACCGACGCCGGCGTCGGCGATATCGGCCAGATGATCGTGCGCGGCGAGATCCTTGGCGCTGATGAGATATCCGCGATCGAGCTCCGCGCCATTCGCTTCATCGGTCAGGACATAGTCTTTCCGACAGCTTTGGGCGCATGACCCACGGTTGGCCGACCGCTCGGAGATCATGCCGGACATGTAGCACTGTCCGCTGTACGAGATGCACAGCGCTCCATGCACGAACGTCTCGAGCCCGAGCCCGGGAACAGCAGCGTGGATTGCACGGATGTCGTCGAGCGTGTTCTCGCGTGCGAGGACGACACGCTCCACGCCGAGCCGCTGCATGACGAGTGCGCCCGATTCATCGTGCACGGTCATCTGCGTGGAGCCGTGAATCTCCAGCGTCGGATAGATCCGCTGGATGAGACGCACGACTCCGATGTCCTGGACGATTGCCGCGTCGATGCCGCGATCGACACAGTCGCCGAGGTACGTCAGCGCGTCCAACAGTTCATTCGGCTTGACCAGCACGTTGAATGTCAGATAGACGCGCGCACCGTGTTGGTGGGCCAGGCGACAGGCTGCCGCGAGTTCATCGAGGGTGAGCTGCGCACCTTCGTCGCGGGCGTTGAAGCGTTCGGCGCCAAGATAAACGGCATTGGCGCCGTTGGCGACGGCGGCCCGGACGGCGTCAAATGAGCCGGCGGGCGCGAGGAGTTCGGGAACAGAGCGAGTGCTGCGAGACATCAGGGCAAGATAGCGCCGCCAGAGCGCCGGCAGGCCCCCGCCTCGCGATTTCGTACCGCTAGCCGCCCCGCCGCGTGCGGACGAAGCGCAGTATCAGCGCCACCGCGAGGGTCCCGATAGCCGCCAGCCGAAAGGCGTCGCTGTCTTTCAGCACCCCGTAGCCGAACATGCCGGCGCCCATGAGGGTGAGCGCGATCTGGACGCGTATGACCGTCACCCGTTGGCGGCCCGGTTCAGGAAGCGCTGCACTCCCTCGCGGAAGTCGTCAGTGGCGCGCGACTCGACGTTCGTTGCGACACCAACTCGAATGCTCTGGGAGAAGTCCAGGTCGTCCATGCGATAGAGCAACTGTTTGGTCAACCCGAGCGCCGTTCGTGGCGCCCGGACGAGTGCTTCGATGGTCCGGGCCACTTCGGCGGGGAACGCAGCCGTCGGAATCGACCGGCTGATCAGGCCGATGCGTTCCGCCTCGGGCGCAAAAATAGTCCGACCGGTGAGGACGAGCTCCGCAGCCCTCTTCTCGCCCACGGCGCGTCGCAACATCGTCATGACCATGGCCGGGACGAATCCGATCCGAACCTCGGGATATCCGAACTGCGCCGACTCCTCGGCGAGCACGATATCACACGCGGTGGCGAGACCCGCTCCACCGGCGAGCGCGCGGCCCCGAACGATGGCCACGCTCGGCTTCGACATGCCGCGGATTGTGCTGAACACGCGACCGAGTGCCCGCGCATCCTCGATGTGCGCTTCGACGCCGTCATCCATCTGTGCGCCGAGCGCCGCCAGATCGGCACCTGCGCAAAAATCATCGCCGTCGCCTTCGATGATCACCACCCGGACATCGTCGGCGTTCTCCAGTTCGTGGAGCGCTGCGACGAGTTCCACTGCCGTCTCGCGGTCGAGCGCATTCTTCTTTTCGGGACGGGCCAGCGTTATGACACCGAGTCCCTCCGCCCTGACGGTACGAATCCGCGAGTGAATGACCGCGTTGACTGGTGGTGTTGCGACAGCGGCGGGCGTGGCGGACGACACGGCTCAAGCCTCCGGAGAGAAAACGGGAAGGTCCAGCTGACGCGCTTCATCGGCGGGCACGGCGAGCACCAGGCGGAGCATCGCGGTGGACACGACCTTGCCCTGCGCGTCGGTCTTCAAGGCGAGCGTCCCACCACCATCGAGAGCGCCGTGGAGCAGAAAGTTCAGTGCGCTGAGGTTCGGGAGTTCGAATCGCTCGACACGACCCGAGATCAACGCACCGAAGTGCTCGCGAACCCGGTCTGCCGTCAGCTCGCGCACCAGCACCGGGTACCACTCCGGGCGCAGTGCAATCACGCCGCAGTTCGCCATATCGCCCTTGTCACCCGAGCGGGTGTGCGCGATGTCGAGCAGGCGGACCTGCACCATGGTCGCGGTCATGACAACACCTCCACGGCGGTGGTGACGACGCGCTTGTCGATCAGCGCGGGCCAGTACGCGATCACTTCCTCGACCTTCGGGCGACCACCAGCGAAGCCCGTGACGCTCGGCGGACCGTTGAGGACCAGCGGCGCGATCTCACGGGTGAAGCGTTCGGCACTCGCGCGATCCTCGCTGCGAACGCCGATGCGGAACTGCACTTCCGGCGCGTCATGACCATCGCCAGCGAGATGACCGTGCGTGGCGTTGGCACCGACAAACTCTGAGAGCACCTGATCAAACCGGAGTCCAAGCCGGTCGAGACGCTCCCGCAGGATGCGATTCGCCATTTCGGCCTTCTCCATCGCGTCCGGCCAGGAGTAGACGAGCGATCCAACGGCCTTGTAGCCGGCGCGATAGGCGATCGAGACCTTCAGGAACGGCGTTGCCGGTCCGCCGGTGATGCCGTGCACACGCACGCGATTCTCTCCATCAGGAGCGACGCAAATCGACGTGAAGTCGGCGACCACGTCTGGCGTGATGTACGAATGCGGATCACCCATCTCGTAGACCAGCTGCTCGGTGACGCTCGGCACACTCACCCGGCCACCAGTGTTGGGATGCTTGGTGATGACGAAGCTGCCATCCGACGTGACTTCAGCGATGGGGTAACCGATGTTGGCCAGATCGGGAATGTTGCGCCAGTCGTGTAGACAGTTGCCGCCCGAGGACTGTGCGCCGCACTCGAGAATGTGACCGGCCACGATCCCCGCGGCGAGCTGATTCCATCCGTCAGCCGCCCAACCAAACTCGTGGCGGAGCGGAGCCATCGTCAGCGCCGTGTCGGTTGATCGTCCCGTGACGACGATCTGCGCGCCACGCTGCAGCGCCTCAACAATGGGCGACGAACCGATGTACGCGTTCGCCGACAACACCCGCGCGCGCACCGCTGACAGCGGCTCACCGGTGTCCATGTTCTTCATTTCATGCCCGCTCGCCAGCAACTCGTCGATCCGCGGCAGGAGATCGTCGCCGGTGACGACACCGATCCTGACCTGCCCGCCGTGCCCGGCTTTCGCAATTGCCGCCACCAGCGCCTGGGCACACGCCACCGGGTTCACCCCACCGGCATTGGCGATCACTTTCACGCCGCGATGCACGATACCGGGAAGTACGCTCTCGATGGCGCCGATGAAATCCCGCGCGTATCCCATGGATGGGTCGCGTTCCTTCTGCTTCTGCAGAATGGACATCGTGACTTCGGCGAGATAGTCGAGCATCAGGTAGTCGATCGGGCCGCCCTCCACCTGCTGTCGCGGCGCATCGAGAGAGTCGCCCCAGAAGCCCTGCCCACTCGCTACGCGAACGATTCGTGTCATATTATCTCCGGACCTGCGTGGCTCATGCGAGCTCCATCGGTTGCGTGGGGAGCACGAAGGCGCCCAGATGTGGACCGGGGTTGCGACGCGCGGCGCGGAGCGCGAGCGCGAGCATGTGACGGGTATCCTCGGGGTACACGATCGCATCGACGAAGCCGCGCGCGGCAGCGAAGCGCGCGTCGAGCTGCTCTTCGTAGTCCTCACGCATCGTCGCGATCGATTGCTGCAGTGCGTCCGACGGTTCAGCCCCCACCTGCTTCAACGTCGCGAGGGTCGAACCGTGCACGGCAGCCACGGCGCTTTCCCCTTCCATCACGGCCATCCGGCCGGTGGGCCACGAGAGAATCAGATCGGGATCGAAACCCTGGGCAGCCATGGCGTAGTAGCCGGCGCCGGACGCATGGTTCACCGTCAGGACGAGCTTCGGTACGCGAGCCGTTGCCATCGCTTCCACCCAGCGTGCACCGGCGCGGATGATGCCCTCGTGTTCCGCTTCGGGCCCCACCATGAAGCCAGAGACGTCCTGCACGAAGAGCAACGGAACACCCTGTCGATCGCAGCGATCGATGAAGAACGCCACCTTGTCGGCGCTCTCTGCATAGATGATCCCGCCAAACCGCGGCTTCTCACCCGGGCGCCCCTTGATCAGGCCGCGCTGATTGGTGATGACTCCGACGGCGATACCATCGATGCGCGCGTCGGCGCAGATGATCTCCTTCGCGAGGTCGGGTTGAAACTCGATGAGCGAGCCGCCATCCATGACCGCATCGAGCACGTGTCGCATGTCGTACGACATCCGATGGTCGAGGGGCAGAACGTCGTAGAGCGACTCCGGGCTCCGCGTGGGTGCCTGCGAGGGCATGTCAGCGGCGCCAACGTTGCCGCGGCCGCCCGGAAGCCGCGCGATCATGTCGCGCAGCATCTGCAGGCAGTGTGGATCGTCGTCAGCGGTATAATGTGCGACGCCGCTCACCGCAGTGTGCGTACTTGCACCGCCGAGGGATTCCCCATCGATCGTCTGTCCGGTGGCGCCCTTGACCAGATTCGGGCCGCCGAGTCCCATGAATGCGGTGCCCTTGACCATGATGATGACGTCACTCAGGGCCGGGAGGTACGCGCCTCCGGCGATGCACGGGCCCATCACGGCAGCCAACTGCGGAATGCGCAGGTAGCGACGCATCACTGAGTTGTAGTAGAAGATGCGCGCGGCGCCGTACTGTCCGGGGAACACGCCCCCCTGATACGGCAGGTTGACTCCGGCGCTGTCGACCAGATAAACGATTGGCAGCCGGCAGCGCATCGCCAACTCCTGCGCGCGAAGAATCTTCCTGATGGTCTCAGGCCACCACGAGCCGGCCTTCACGGTGGCGTCGTTCGCGACCACCACGACTTCGCGACCATGCACGGTGCCAAGCCCGGTGACCACACCGGCGGCGGGTGCCTGACCGTCGTACTGATCGTACGCCACCAACAGGCCGAGTTCGAGAAAGGGCGCGTCGGCGTCGCACAGCAAAGCGACGCGCTCTCGAGCCGTCAGCTTGCCGCGCGCACGCTCCTTCGCCGCGCGCTCAGCGCCCCCTCCCTCCCGAACCTGTGCTTCCAGCAGACGAACTGCGGTGCTGAGCTGCCGCAAGCGCGTGGTCACGTCGGCAGCGACTCCTTCTCCGCGAACCAGATGCGGATGAATTCCACGAGATCGGCCGTACTGGTGCCAGGTCCGAACAGTTGTCCAACTCCCTGCGCCTTGAGCGATTCCATGTCCTCTTTCGGGATGATGCCACCACCAGTGAGGAGGATGTCATCGCGTCCCTGCTCCTTGAGCAGAGCGAGCACACGCGGAAAGAGCGTCATGTGTGCGCCGCTCAGAATCGACAGGCCGACCACGTCCACATCTTCCTGGACCGCTGCCGTTGCAATCATTTCAGGGGTCTGGTGCAAGCCAGTGTAAATCACTTCCATGCCGGCGTCTCGCAGGGCGGCAGCTACGACCTTGGCACCACGGTCGTGGCCGTCCAGCCCCGGTTTCGCCACCAGCACACGAATCGGTCGAGTCATGACGGAGAGGTCGTGGGAACGGAGGACAACGCAGAGAATCTAACGGCGGGCGCGCTTCCGGGGGAGCAACGGTTTCGTCGCCACCAGCAGCATTTCGGCCGACGTGCGACGGAGTGGACGATCGTCGAGCCCGTCGAAGACCGCCTCCACCTCGAGCCCCGCGTCAACGCAGAGCTCAGCGAGGCGCGTGGCGGTGTAGAGGCGAATGCGGTGCAGCCGCTCTCCTGCGCCAGAGGGGCCGCGCCAGGACGTTCGGATGGTGATCTGACCGCTGATCGGATCGAACGAGCGCTCATGGCTGATCACTGAACCATCGCGCGTCGTCCAACTGTCGTGCCCCACCCAGCGAGACACGACCCCGTCACGGCTGCCACCGTACCAGATCAGGCGGCCGCCCGGTGCCAGCACGCGTGCAAACTCCCGCATCACGGATGCATCATCTCGCGCGTCGTCGAAGAATCCGAACGACGTAAACAGATTGAGCACGGCGTCGAACTTTCCTGACCAGTCGTCTGGCAGCTGACGCATATCTGCTTTCCTGTACCGCAGGCGCTTCCCCGTGCCGCGCGCCCGGGCGACGCGGAGCAGCGGCATGGAAAAATCGACACCGGTGACATCGAACCCCGCCTCCGCCAGCAGATGTGCGTGTCGGCCCTGCCCACACGGGCAGTCGAGAATGGCCGCGCCATCCGGAAGCTCCAGCAACTCGATGATCCGCGTCACTTCGGCGCGGTTGATCGTCTCCTCGAACAGTGGCTCGAATTCGAGGAGGTACCGGTCGTCGAAGTATGTCGCCCACCAGCCAGCGGAGAGTGCCGGTGCCATGTCAGTGAGTGACGACACGGAGCGACCGGCGAACCGATGGCACCGCTGCGCAGCCTCGCGGCGGCACGCTAGAAGAACACCGGTTCGCGATACGCACCAAACACATCTTCCAGCGCGGCACGGATCTCGAACAGCGTCGCGTAGCAACGCGCGCACTCGAGAATGAATGGCACGAGGTTCTGCGACCCGCGCGCAGCCTCGCGCAGCGCATCCAGCGTGGCGGTGACCTGCGCGGTATCGCGACTCGCACGCATCGCCGCCATCCGCTCGCGCTGCTCCCGCTCGGCTTCCATCCCGACCTTGAGGAGCGGAATGGTGATCTCCTCTGAGTCGTTGGTGAACTCGTTGACACCGACGATCAGGCGTTGACGCTGCTCGATCTCCCATTGATGACGCGATGCCGCCTGGGCGATCTTGCGCTGGAACCATCCCTCCTCGAGCCCCTTCACCACGCCGCCCTGTTCCTCGATCTCGGCGAACAGCGACTCTGCCTCGCGCTCCAGCGCGTCGGTGAGCGCCTCGACGTAGTACGAACCGCCCAACGGGTCCATGACGCTCGGGACGCCGGTCTCGTAGGCGAGAATCTGCTGCGTGCGAAGGGCAACCTGCACCGCCTCCTCGGTAGGCAGCGCGAGCGTCTCGTCCATCGAATTGGTGTGCAGCGATTGCGTACCGCCGAGGACCGCCGCGAGCGCCTGATAGGCCACCCGCGCCACGTTGTTCATCGGCTGTTGCGCCGTCAGCGTCACACCGGCGGTCTGCGAGTGAAAGCGCAGCATCCACGACTTCGGGTCGCGTGCGCCGTACTTCTCGCGCATCACACGGGCCCAGATCCGCCGTGCCGCGCGGAGCTTGGCGATCTCCTCGAAGAAGTCGTTGTGAATATCGAAGAAGAACGACAGGCGGGGCGCGAACGCGTCGACGTCCAGACCACGTGCAATGCCGCGTTCCACGTAGGTGAAGCCGTCGGCCAGCGTGAAGGCAAGCTCCTGCGCCGCCGTCGATCCCGCCTCGCGGATGTGATAACCGGAGATGGAGATGGTATTGAAGAGCGGCGCGTGCTGCGCACTCCACTCAAAGCCATCGACGATCAGGCGCAACGCAGGCTCGATGGGAAAGCACCACGCGTGCTGCGCCATGTACTCCTTCAAAATGTCGTTCTGCACCGTGCCGCGAATCTTCGACGCGGGAACGCCCTGCTTCTCGGCCGCCGCGATGTAGAAACAGTATAGAATCAGCGCCGGACCGTTGATCGTCATCGATGTCGACACCCGATCGAGCGGAATGCCCTCGAACAACGTCTCCATGTCAGCCAGCGACGAAATCGACACACCGGTCTTGCCCACCTCCCCTTCCGAGCGCGGATGGTCGGCGTCGTATCCCATCAAGGTCGGGAAGTCGAAGGCGACCGAGAGGCCGGTCTGGCCCTGCGACAGCAGGAACTTGAAGCGCTCGTTGGTGTCGCGCGCCGACCCGAAGCCGGCAAACTGCCGCATGGTCCAGAGCTTTCCGCGGTAGCCGGTGGGATGAATGCCGCGCGTGTACGGCCAGGCGCCGGGCACCTCGACTGCCGCCTCGGGGTCGGGGCCATCGAGCGGCGTGTAGAGCGGCGCGACCTCGTTGGCAGAATTCACGTACGGCGTGTCGCGCTTCTCGCCCTGTTCGTATCGGGCGCGCCACTGGGCCACTTCGGAACGCAGCCGTTCCAGCTCTGCCCGTTGTTCGCGAACGGTCCCTGCGAGATCGGGAAATGTCGTCATGAGGTCTGTCCCGCCATCACAGTTGCCGCACGCGCGAGGAGCGCATCGGCGATGGCAAATGGAGTAATCTCTCCGCGCTCGAGCGCGGGGAGTGATGCATCGATGAACGCCTGTGTGCCCACGTCGCCCCAGAGCCGTCGGCGCAGGCGATCCTCCGCCACTTCCACAATGCGCTCACGCATGCGGCTGCGTCGGCGGTCGGCGAGCGCGCCCGACGTCTGAAGGTAGTCGAAGTGGCGGGTGATGGCCGCCGCCAGCTCCGGGATTCCACGGCCGTCGGCGGCGACCGTGTTCGTGACGGGGGGCACCCAGCCGCCGACCGCGTGCGGGTCGGCGGCCGCCTCGCGGGCGGCGCGAGCGGGCGTGAGCGCTCGCCGAGCGTCACCCTGCTCCTGCTCGCTCAGCCGACGAAGATCCGCGCCGTGATGCGCCGGAACCCCTCGCATCGTGTCGCCCATCCGCATGCCGAGCATCAGTTCGATGTCACCGCGCAATCGCTCGGCGCCTGGGCGATCGCTCTTGTTGATCACGAACAGATCGGCGATCTCCATCACACCCGCCTTCAACGTCTGGATGCTGTCCCCACTCTCCGGCACCAGGACCACCACACTCGTATCGGCAGTGCGTGCAACATCGAGCTCACTCTGGCCGACGCCGACGGTTTCGATCAGGATGCGGTCAAAGCCGAATGCGTCCAGCACGTCGCACGTTTCGCGCGTGGCCGATGCCAATCCGCCCAGCGACCCGCGAGTGGCCATCGAACGGATGTACACGCCGGGATCCAGCGCCACACGCTCCATTCTGATCCGATCACCAAGCAGTGCGCCACCGGTGAACGGCGAGGTGGGGTCGACGGCGATCACTGCCACCGTCAGTCCCTCACTTCGCATCGTCTCCACCAGCGCGGTCGTCAGGGTGCTCTTTCCGGCACCGGGGGGGCCAGTAATGCCGATGCGACGCGCCCTGCCCAACCGTGGGTGCAAGGCCGCCAGCAACACGTCAAAACCGTCGCGATGATTCTCGACGATCGAGATCGCCCGCGCCAGCGCGGCACGGTGGCCGGCGTCGAAACCCACCAGCAGCCGCTCGATGGCTGGCGATGCCGGGATCGAGACAGCGGACATCGTCATCCCGTCACCACGACTGGTGCCTGGTCATCGTGCTCGTCGTCGATATCGCCCACCACCTCTTCGAGCAGGTCTTCCAGCGTCACCAATCCGAGCACCGGGCCGGTTCCCTCACGCACGATCGCAAGATGCTGCCGGCTCTGCAGCATCGAAAACAGCTGATCGCTGCACTTCCGATCGATCGACGCGGTACCCACCGGGCGCAGCAGAAGCGCCTCCGATCCCTCGCTGGTGAGCACATCACGCACATGCACCATGCCGACGACGGTATCGATGGTGCCGGCGTACACCGGAACGCGACTGTAGCCTGACAGTGCGATCTCGAGCGCCTGCGCGGCATGCGAAAGTTCTACGTCCAGCGCGAAGATCTGCTCGCGTGGCGTGAGCACATCGCGGAGTGTCTTATCACCAAATGCAACGAGTCCGGTGATGATCTCACGTTCCCCGGGGAGGCTCACACCTTCACGCTCGCCCTCGCGGAGCAGCACCTCCAGCGCCTCGCGCTCCGCATTCGCGGGCGTGGCTGCCAGCTGCGGGCGAAGCAGTCGATCCAACGCGCGCGCCGGCAACAGGAAGATCCCGAGCAGCAGCTCCACGAGTTGCAGCAACGGCAGGAGAAATGGTGCCAGATCGGTGGCCCAGCGTTGACCGATCGCCCGCGGAATGGTCACACCGAAAATCAGGATCCCGATCGCGGTCACCACCAGCCAGACAGCGAGCGCGGTGGGACGATCGTGGAGCGTCAGTGAGAGCGCTGCGCCGCCACCGATGACAATTGCCGCTGTTCCGGCACCAGCGGCCAACTGCAGCCGTTGCGGCTGCTCCAGATACGCCTCGGCGAGTCGCGCACCGCGTAGGCGTTGCTCCACCCAGTGCCGCAGCCAGATTCGGCTCACCGCGCGGACAGCGTACGATGCGAGCGTCATTGACGCGACGCCGAGGCTCACCAGAACTGCGATGGTGAACGGTCCCATCACGCCGTCTCCTCAGTCGCGTCGCCATCCGGCACCCGCAAGCGCTCGAAGTAGACGCGCAACACCTGTCTGCGCCGCACCTGTTCGACGACCACACGAAAGCCGGCGATCTCCAGCGCCTCGCCGGCCCGCGGCACCCGGCCCAGTCGTTCCATGATCAACCCGCCCACCGTGCCGACTTCCTCGCTTTCAATCTCGACCCCGAGCGTGTCCGAGAGCTCGTCGAGCGTCACCCGGCCGGTCACCCAGAACTCCCGATTGTCGCGACTCTCGAATTGACGCTCACTTTCAACATCGTGTTCGTCATCGATTTCACCAACGACCTCTTCGAGAATATCTTCGATGGTCACGATGCCTGCGGTCCCGCCATACTCGTCCATCACGATTGCGATGTGCGTGCGTTGCGCGCGAAATTCGCGTAACAGGGCGTCGATCGGCTTGGTCGGCGGGATATAGAATCCGGCCCGCATCCGCGTGAGCCACCCCCCGGCCGGTTCAGCGTCGGCGAGGATGTCTGCCAGCAGATCCTTCACATACAGCACGCCGATGACATCGTCGATGCGATCGTTATAGATCGGAAGTCGCGAATGCCCGGATGCACGAAAGCGATCGACGACCTCGGACCACGGCGTCTCACGTTCGATGGCTATGAGCTCGACGCGCGGCGTCATGATCTGCTGCACCTGCGTTTCGCCGAGTGCGAACGCTCCTTCGAGAAGCGTCTTCTCCTTGCCGGTCACATCCGCCTCAGCGGCCACGACATCGAGGAACTGTTCGGCCGCCATGTCTTCGGCGTCGGCATCGGGCCTGAGCGCCGGGAACATGGACGCGACCCCCCGTTCCGTGCGCTCCATCATCAGTGCGATCGGTGTCGCGAGAAGCGTGATCAGTGCCGCCCACCCCGCCAACCAGGCGCTGGGGCCATCCGCACGGGTGGCGCCGATGGTGCGTGCGAAGGTTTCGGCCGCGCCCACGAGCGCGAGCAGCAGGACCAGCGCGGCAATGAACTCCGGACCCTCCTCCTGCCACAGCGGTGGCGCAATGGCACCGGCGCCGAGGAAGAACAGCAGTCGCGCAGCGCTCAAGGCGCGGTGGACGTGCTCCCGTTCGCGCACCAGCCACACTCTCCGAACATTATCGGCAGGACCGGCGATGAGGCTCGTGACGAAACCGTCGGCCGCCACCGATGCTCCGGCAGCGATCATCAAGAGCGTGAATACCAGCCACAGCAGCATAGTGGTCAAATGAGCCCGCGGCGCTTCGCCGCACCAAGGTACTTCTCCTGCGCCAGCCACATCGGCGAGGCGAGGCGCGCGTCGCCGTCGGGGTGTTCATTCCCCAGCGCGTGAAGCGTGCCGTGGATCACCAGCCGCGCCAACTCCTCTCGCAGCGGTACTCCCCAGGCTTTTGCGTTCCTGCGCGCAATATCTGCACAGAGATAGAGGTCACCCGTGATTGGTGCCGAGTCAACCGGACGCGTCAGTTCAAAAGTGATGATGTCTGTCGCACCAGAATGCCCCAACTGTTCGCGATTCATACGGGCCATTGCGCGTTGTGACAGGAATGTCACACTGACAAACGCGTCATGGACACGTTCGGCCTTGAGCACGAGCGTGACCAACGCCTCGACGCGCGGGGCACCCAACGGAGCGCGCTGGCCCGGTGCGCTGAACTCGACGACGATCGGCATCAGCGCGACTCGTCGAAGGCGTGCGAACAACCCCGGCCGACCTCAGTTCCCACTGTCATGCGCATAGGCGCGAATGATATCCCGAACCAGCCGGTGGCGCACCACATCGGCTTCGCTGAAGTAGTGGAAAGAGATTCCCTCGACACCGGGGAGAATCCGCTCCACCTGCATCAGTCCGGACTGCTCGCGCGCTGGCAGATCGATCTGGGTCTTATCGCCGGTGATGACGATCTTCGAGCTTACGCCGAGCCGGGTCAGGAACATTTTCATCTGCGCATTCGTGGCATTCTGCGCTTCATCGAGGATGACGAACGCATCGCTGAGCGTACGTCCGCGCATGAAGGCGAGTGGTGCGATTTCGATGACCCGTGTCTCCAGCGCCTTGATCACGCGCTCCGGTGGCATCATCTCGTCGAGTGCGTCGTACAGCGGTCGGAGATATGGATCGACCTTCGCCTGCATGTCACCAGGCAGAAATCCCAGCGACTCGCCCGCCTCCACCGCCGGCCGCGCGAGCACGATCCGCTTGACGCGCTTGCGCATCAGCGCGTCCACGGCCGCGGCGACGGCGAGGTACGTCTTGCCGGTACCCGCCGGACCGATGCCGATCACGATGTCGTGGTCGGCGATCTTCTGCAGATACTCCGCCTGGCCCGGCGTCTTGGCCTGGACGACGCGCTTCACGCCAGGGAGCGCGATCCGTGCCGGATCCAGCGGGCCGGGCTCCACGGAGGTGTCTTCCGACATGCGCAGGACGTCGTCAGCGGTGAACGATGCGCGCTGTCGCGCCGCTTCGACCATACGCTGCGCCGTGTTTATTGCCCGGTCCACGGCCTGCGGATCTCCGGCGAGTGTGAGCGCCTCACCGCGCATCCCCACGCGCACGCCGTGAATGCGGCCCAGCTCAATCAGGTTGGCGTCGTTCACTCCCGCCAAGGTGAGAAGATCCGCCCCTTCGGTGGACACCTTCTGCGTCACCAACGTGGTTCCGGTCATGAATGCTCCCTGAGCTGTACGGCGAGGTTGAGTGCCTGCAGTTCCCGTTCGCTGACAGGGCTCGGTGCGCCTTCGAAGAGCGCACGTGCCGTGGTCGTCTTCGGGAACGCGATCACGTCACGCAACGAGGTGGAACCGGCAAGCAGCATCGCAATGCGGTCGAAGCCAAGCGCGAAACCACCGTGGGGCGGTGCGCCGGCGGCCAGCCCATCGAGCAGAAAGCCGAAGCGCCGCTGGATTTCGTCGGCCGGAACCTTGAGCAGGCGGAAGATCGTCTCCTGCACCGACGGATCAGTGATACGGATCGAGCCGGAGCCGAGTTCGTTCCCGTTGTAGACCGCGTCGTAGTGCATGGCCCGACACTCCCACGGCGCCGACTCGAGCTTGTGTGTATCGTCGGGATGCGGCGCGGTGAATGGGTGATGCGCCGGCGTATGCTCACCGGTCGCCGGATCCAGCTCGAAGAGCGGAAAATCGACGATCCAGCAGAACGCATGGTCGGTGATCTTCACCTGATCCGGGCGACGTGTCAGCTCCAGCCGCACCTGCCCCATCGCAGGCAGCGCCGCGTGATCCACGCCAACTCCGGCAAGCACCAGATCACCAACTGCACCACCGATACGCTCGAGCGTCCGGGTACCGAATGCCTTGGTGCCCTGCCCTTCCCATCCAGCATCGGTGCACCTGGCCCACAGCAGGCCGCCGACGCCGCTGGACTTTGCCACCGCCGCCAGCGCATCGATCTCCTTCCGCGACAGCTCCGCACCGTTCGCCACGCGAATACCACGCAGCTTGCCAGCCGCGCTCAGTCCATCGTGCACGAAGCTCGCGGCGTCGTCCTGCACATGCGCCGTCCAGTCTTCGATCTCCAGGCCGTAGCGGATATCGGGCTTGTCAATGCCGAAACGCTCCATGGCGTCGGCCCAGCCTATCTCCTGGAACGGCACCGCAACGTCGTGGCCCGCTTCCTTCCACAGTGCAACGAGCACACGTTCGACGACTGCCTGCACGTCGGGCTGCGTGACGAACGCGCACTCGATGTCGATCTGCGTGAACTCCGGCTGCCGGTCAGCCCGCAGATCCTCGTCCCGGAAGCAGCGCGCGATCTGGAAGTAGCGGTCAAAACCGGCCACCATCAACAGCTGCTTGTAGATCTGTGGCGACTGTGGCAACGCATAGAACTCGCCCGGATGTACGCGACTCGGCACCAGATAGTCGCGGGCACCTTCGGGCGTGGTCTTGGTCAGAATCGGCGTTTCGATTTCCAGGAACCCGTGCGCGGTCATCGACTGACGCGCCACCTGCAGGAGGCGATGACGAAGCATCAGGTTCGCCTGCAGTTCGGGGCGCCGAAGGTCGAGGATCCGATGCTTGAGGCGGAGCTCCTCGGCCGCCAGCCTTTCGTCCTTGCCGCGCGCGACCGGAATGGCTGGCGTCTGCGCCGGGCCGACCACCCGCAACGATGTGACCTGCAACTCGATGGCTCCCGTCTCGAGATCGCGATTGACCATCTCGGCGGGCCGTTGCGCAATCACGCCTTCGATCTCGACGACGGTCTCAGCCCCCAATCGACCCGCAGCGGCGATTACATCCGATGGCGAAAATCTGGGGTCACAGGTCGCCTGCAATACGCCGGCACGATCACGCAGATCGAGGAAGACGATTGCGCCGAGCGATCGATTGCGGTGAATCCATCCACCAAGACGAACGGTTTGCCCGACATGCGCGGTGCGCAACTCTCCGCAGAGGTGGCTGCGGCGGGACGTGGCAAACAGTGAAGCGACACTCACGCAACGAGCTCCCGGCGCCGATGTCGCGCCGTCACGAGGAAAAGACCTGTCACCGCACCTGCAACGTCGGCGACCCAGTCGAGCGTATCCATCCGGCGATTCGGAATGAACTGCTGATGCCACTCATCCAACGCGGCAAACAGCGCCACGAACGCAACCCAGCGGGCGAGCTGAGGCCGCCGCTGCAGCCGCGACGCCCACGCAATCGTGGCACCAAGGAGCGCATACGATCCAAAGTGAACGATCTTGTCGCTGTTATGCGGGAGACTTGGCGGCTTGGGCCATGACGTCACGGCGAGGATGCCCACGACGACTGCCAAAGGCACCGACCATCGCAAGCGATCACCAGATCGCGCGCCAGGATTCACTGGCGACGAAGAGACGCTCAGGATACCTCCGCCTCAATGAGAAGCTGGTAGAACTCGTCGGCCGATTTCGACCGATTCAGGTTGTCGCGCATGGACTCTTCCCGAAGGATACGCGAGATGCGACCGAGTGCGCGGACGTGGGCCCCCGTCGCGCTCTCCGGTCCCAACAACAAAAAGAAGAGTGAGACTGGCCTGCCGTCGAGCGCGTCGAACTCCACCGGGACCGGCGCTACTCCGGCCGTCAGGATGATCGAATCGACCTGGTTGGTCCGGCCGTGCGGAATCGCGATTCCGCTTCCAATCCCTGTGCTCTGCAGCCGTTCCCGGTCCATCACCGCGCCGACGATGTTCTCGAGCTCAGCGGGCGCAGACGAGGGCGCGGCGAGCCGAACCAGCTCACGGAGGACCTCTTCCTTGGTCTGGCTGACGAGCGGGACGAGGACGCGCTCACGGGTCAGAAGATCGGACAGCACAGCTCGAAGGTTTCAGGGGAAACGTGAAGCTAGCCGAGTCTCATGGTATGGGGTAGCGAGATCCCTCCAACACCTTGACTGACAAGTGTTTGGACGGTTTGACGTGAGAGATCGGATGGTGACGTAGGAGGGCGTCCTCACCCCCATTAGCATTGAAGGGTGACGACACTGCAAATCAACCTCCTCGATCTCACGCCGGCCGCTGCGCGCGCCGCGCTGCTCCGTGCGCTGTCGACCCTCGGCCAGCCGTCATACCGGGCCGATCAGGTCGTTCGTCGCCTGTGGGTGAATCCGGCGCCGGATTTCGAGTCGATGTCCGAGCTGCCGATCGCCCTTCGCCTGGAGCTGGCCGAGCGATTCGCGCTGCCCCGACTGACGCTCGCAGTTCGACAGGCATCGACCGACGGAACGGAGAAGTTTCTCTTTACCCTCGCCGACGGCCAGTCGATCGAAACGGTGGCGATCCCCGACGGCGACCGAATGACGTTCTGCATCTCTTCGCAGGCAGGGTGCGCGCTGGCCTGCGCGTTCTGCGCGACGGGCGCGATGGGGTTTCAGCGCAATCTGTCGGTATCCGAGATCGCCGGACAGGTCCGCGAACTGGCGCTGCTCGATCCGCCGATCCGGGCGACGAACATCGTCTTCATGGGAATGGGTGAGCCCATGATGAACTGGAAAGCCGTCGATCCGACGCTGACGATTCTCAATTCGCCCGATGGCCTTGGAATCGGGGCCCGACACATCACGGTGAGCACGGTTGGTGTGCTGCCCGGGATCGTGGCGATGGGTGAACGGCCGGAACAGTTCCGCCTGGCCATCTCCATTCACGCCCCGAACGACGCGCTCCGGCAGCAGCTGATGCCGGTGAACACCAAGTTCCCGCTCTCGGAGGTCATTCAGGCGGCAGCGGCGTTCGATCGGCGCGTGACCTTCGAGTATGTGATGCTCGGCGGTGTGAATGACAAGCGCGTGCATGCGCAGGAGCTGGCGCACCTGGCACAGGACTGTCGTGCCTTCGTGAATCTGATTCCGTTGCATCCGGGGGGCGGGCTTGGCTTCGATCCGACGCCGCGCGAAGGCATTCACCAGTTTGCGAACTGGATCCGCGAGTCCGGCATCGAAGTGGCGATCCGTCGGAGTCGTGGGTTGGACATCAGCGCCGCGTGCGGACAGCTGCGAGTGGAGAAGATTGGCCGTCGCCGAGAGCTGGCGCCGTCGTGATTCGGTGTGCTACGGGTGGAAAGCCTCGACCGGAAGCTTGTTCTGGCTCCCGAGTTTCACTGTCAGGTCGAGTCCACGGTCCAGGGAGTCGCGTCCACGCTCAACGTCGGCACCGCCCAGGATGCGTGCCAGTCGCGCCGCAGCTTCGGGCTTGTTCGTGTAGTCGATGATGAGGGTCTGATCGCGTCGACCGCGTGGGTCGTTGCCCCACCCGACGACATCGAATCCACGGTCACGAATCAGGAACGTCGCCCGACGTGCGAGTCCACCAACTCCGCTCGAATTGAGAACTTCAACGAGCACGCGCTGACCGACGGGCGCGCTGGTCGTATCACGCAACACGACCGCCGGGCGCGAAGCCGACCAACGGCGCGCACCGAGAACTCCTGCGGAGAGGAGCGCAACCACGATCACGACTGACGCAAGCAGACGCACCTGATTCATCGTACGGCGTTCCACATTGCGACGGTCTCAGGGTGCAGTCCCTTGCCCTCGCGGAGCGACCATTCGAGGCGCGTCTTGACCACCTGCCGAAAGACTCCGGTAAAATCGTCGGGGACCATCTGCGCCAGCCATGCGCGTTCCGCGACCATGAATTTGCGCCCGGGTTCGAGAAAGTCGGCCATGAAAAGGGCCTGTCCCGTGCGCAGCCAGAGTGAGTTGCCCAGCGTATGCCAGCGAATCGCATCCAGCACGTCGGCGCGACGCTCGCCCAGACTGTGCAGCCGTGCAGCAGCGGCTGGCCCGTGCAGAATTTCCACCGGGGACTTCTCGTCGAGCGACAGCTCGCGCAACAGCGGTTCGTCCGCGTCTCGAAAGGCATCGTGCAGCAGGCCCGCGTCGTGCCAAGCGTTGCGTTCGCCGGCGGGAATACGCATGGCGCCGGCCCAGCGATCCAGCAGCGCGGTCACGCGTGCGATGTGTTCTCGTCGGCGTGGCGACGCGATTGCCCACGATGGCAGCAGTGCGTTCACTGGTCTGGTCGGTGTCATGTGAACGCAGGGAGCGGATCACCAAGGCGATGGTTGTCGAGCAGTCGCGTGGTACCGATCTTCACTGCCGCGATGATCGAATCGGACATCGCGGCTGTGGTGACCTGCGCCATTCGATCCGGCTCCACGATGGTGAGATAATCGATGCGCACGTCCTCACCGACCGGAACGTGCTCACGACCGATCGCGTCGAGCGTCGCAACGCCACGTTCACCGGCCTGGAACGCCGTGACCATCGCCGCCAGCGCGCGGGAGATTCCGCGTGCACGGATGCGGGACGAAGGATCGAGATAGCGATTACGGCTCGACATCGCGAGGCCGTCAGACTCCCGGACGATGGGGGCCACGTCCAGCACGACGGGAAAGTTCAGATCGCGAACCATCGCGCGAATCAGCGTGGCCTGCTGCAGATCTTTCTGGCCGAA
>Ga0105049_10000681_pt1 | contig 38326 bp, 33 predicted proteins | sample MAT06_FD_78087 | JGI IMG/M metagenome (GOLD analysis project Ga0105049, IMG submission 78087) | Freshwater microbial communities from Lake Fryxell liftoff mats and glacier meltwater in Antarctica - MAT-06 | ecosystem: Environmental > Aquatic > Freshwater > Ice > Liftoff microbial mat | place...
AAACAAAGTGATACAAGGTAAAATAGAAGCCACTGCATTATCCAATACAGAAATAGTTTCCAATTACAAAAGTCCTACCAACTAGTTTCAAAACACTAAAATCACTTTTTTTTCAGCATCAATGGTAAGGACAATGAAATGTTATCCGGTGTGAATCACCAGTTTAATTTATTGCCAGGTGCCAGTGAAACCCCGGTGGTAAAATTTGGAGAAGCATTAAAGGATCAATCAGGGGAATCCAAAACCTTTTTGCAACCTGATACGAAACTAAAAATCAGGGTGGATAGGAATCTCATCCTCATCGACTTTAAAGCAAAAGGATTTTATACCACAGTAAAGAGCGACAAAATTTATTAGGAAGACTTTAAAGGGCTGACCATGATTGTTTTTAGGATTGCACTGTTTGTTCCAGGCCACTTCCACAGGAGCAATTGGTTTGTTTCGTTTAATTGATTTCTTCACTATGTGGCGAAACTTATACTGACAATGATCGGATGGCAAAGTGATATTATGGCTTACGAGCAGGAGGAACTAGAAAAGATTGGCAATTCGAAAATTGATTTGAAGCGCCACCTCAAATCACCCGCCCTGCATAAAAAATTCTATATCTTTAATCTTCATCTTTTTCCCTGCTATGTCATTTATCATCCTTATTGTTGGTATCGGTTTGCTGGTATTATTAATTACCTGGGCCAGGCTAAATCCATTTTTGGCGTTTATTCTGGTATCAATATTAATTGGCCTCGCCAACCGGATGGACATCGCCACCATTACCAATGCCATCCAAAAAGGGGTCGGCGATTTACTCGGTTCTATCATTGTCATTCTTGGGCTTGGAGCCATGCTGGGCAAGATCATTGCAGATAGTGGTGCCGCTCAAAAAATAGCAGGCGGCTTAATGAACGTGTTTGGCAAAAAATACATCATGTGGGCACTGTTGCTGACCGGTTTCATCATTGGTATTCCATTGTTTTATGGCACCGGATTCGTGTTGGTAGTACCGCTGATTATTACGTTGTCTTATCGCTACAATATTTCTGCTGTGTACATTGGCCTGCCAATGCTGGCCGCTTTATCAGTTACCCATGGTTACCTGCCACCACATCCTTCGCCTACTGCGCTGGTAAAACAATTCAATGCCGATCTTGGTCTCACTCTATTGTACGGTCTGTTGGTAGCCATACCAGTCATATTAATTTCGGGACCGCTGTTTGCGCTCACGCTAAAAAAGTACACAGTAAAACCATTGGAAACTTTTAAGGGAAAAGATATTCCCGATGCGGAATTACCCTCTATGTTCAACAGCGTTTTTACCGCATTGCTTCCCGTGGTGTTGATTGCCATAAATACCATTGTAACGCTAACCGTGCATACACCTAATGCACTTTCAAAATTGGCGCAGGCAATTGGCGATCCTATAGTTGCCATGACCATTACATTGTTGTTTGCCTGCTACAGTCTTGGTTTAAACAAAGGCAAAAAAATAAAAGATGTAATGCAACCCATGGCAGATGCCATTAAAGACATCGCCATGATCATTTTAATATTAGGTGGTGCAGGTGGATTAAAACAGGTATTGATTGAATGTGGTATCAGCATCCAGATTGCGGATACACTCCATACCATGGATATTCAACCATTGATTGCAGCCTGGAGTATTGCGGCTATCATTAGGGTGGCATTGGGCTCAGCCACCGTTGCAGGATTAACAACCGCCGGCATTGTAGCACCCATGATACTTGCATCGGGTGCAGATCCCAACCTGATGGTACTGGCAACCGGTGCAGGCAGCCTGATGTTTTCCCATGTAAATGATCCCGGTTTCTGGATGTTCAAAGAATACTTTAATCTATCCGTAAAAGACACCATTAAAACATGGTCTTTAATGGAAACATTGGTGTCTGTAACCGGTCTAATCGTAATTTTGATGCTTAATTATTTCATTCATTGATAAATTTGTCAACATGACTCCCGACGAAAATTTTGCAGCCTTAAACTTAACGTTGCCACCTCCACCCAAACCTATCGGTGTGTACAAACCATTTTTAGTGGTGGGTAATCTCTGTTATCTTTCCGGCCATGGAACCTTTAAAGAAGATGGCTCACTCATCGTCGGACGGGTTGGTAACGAACTGAATATGGAGGAAGGCAAACAGGCAGCACAGCAGGTTGGGTTGGCCCTTCTGGCTACCCTTAAACATAACCTTGGCTCCCTCAATAAAATCAAAAGAGTCATCAAAGTATTAGGCATGGTAAATTGCACCGCCGATTTTGAAAAGCATCCCTATGTGATTAATGGTTGCAGCGAATTATTTGCAAAAGTATGGGGCAATGATGATGGCATTGGCGTAAGAAGCGCCGTTGGCATGGGATCGCTTCCAGATAACATCCCGGTTGAAATTGAATGCATCTTTGAACTGGCATAAAAATGATGAACTTAGCGGTTGAGCTTTGTGCGACTTTAGTGGCGACGCTCCGTTCAACTTTGGTAACTTTGAGGAACTTTAATTGTATAATTTGTAACCATTTATTTGTTTAAAAATTAACCCATGAATTGGTACGAAATTAAAAATATTGATACCATCGATTCACCTGCATTGGTTATCTACAAGGAACGGGTTCTTGAAAATATCCGATTGCTTAAATGGATGGTCAATAATAATGTTGACCGCCTTCGTCCGCATGTTAAGACCAACAAAATTTCAGAAGTATGCCAACTGATGCTGGATGCAGGTATTACAAAATTTAAATGCGCCACCATTGCAGAGGCAGAAATGCTTGCCATGATAGCAGCGCCTGATGTATTGCTCGCTTACCAGCCCGTTGGCCCCAAAGCGGAGCGCTTTGTTAAGCTTTTAATTCAATATCCTGCTACCCGCTTTTCCTGTTTGGTTGATAATATACATTCTGCAGAACAACTGTCAAAACTGGGCGTTGAAAAAAATATTTCAATGGAGGTTTTTATAGATTTAAATACCGGTATGAATCGCACAGGTATTGTACCGGAAAGAGCTTCGTTATTGTTTGAGGCAATCGAATTATTACCCTCTATAAAAGTGATTGGCCTGCATGCGTATGATGGGCAAATACGTGATACAGATTTGGCGCACCGCAAGCAGCATATTGAACAAGGCTTTAGTAAAGTAGTCATTCTTGCAGAAACAATTAAGGCCGTCAGTGATGCCCAATTAATTATTGTTGCCGGTGGTTCGCCTACCTTTCCCATATATGCCGGAAATAGAAATGTTGAGTGCAGTCCCGGCACATTTATCTTTTGGGATTGGGGATACAAACATACCATGCCTGATGAGCCATTCGATTATGCAGCATTGGTAGTTACCAGGGTAATTTCCATCATTGATGAAACCACCATCACAACAGATCTCGGACATAAGTCAGTAGCTGCCGAAAATCCTTTACCAAGGGTGCATTTTTTAAATTCGCCCGATGCTATTCCGGTGTCACAAAGCGAAGAGCACCTCGTGTTGAAAGTGGCCAATGCAACGTTATATAAACCGGGTTCTATATTGTACGGAGTGCCGGTGCATATTTGTCCAACCGTGGCTCTTTACGAAACAGCCGTGTTGATAGAAAATAATTCAGCCATCCAGGAGTGGCAGGTGGTGGCAAGAAAGCGAAAAATTACCATTTAATAATTCGTGAATTAATAGGAGTTAATCCGGTGGACTGTGCAATCAGTCTTTCCGCAGGTAGCAAACGAAAATGTTCAATTTAAATTTGACCAGTCAGTTATTGTCATCGAATTCAATTCTGCAAAAAAGTGACTGAATACTGAAGCAAGGAGATACCTGTTACCAGTTTACAAAAGATAATTAATCTACCAATGTTTACAATTGATGCACATTTAGACCTCAGCATGAATGCCATAGAATGGAATCGTGACCTGCGTTTATCCGTACCAGAAATCAGGGAAAGAGAAAACGGCTTGACTGATTTGCCAGGCCGTGGAGGCGGTGTAGTTGCATTGCCCCAATTGCGAAAAGCTGACATCGGCTTGGTGGTAGCTACGCAAATAGCAAGGTTTGTGGCACCCGGTAACACCCTGCCGGGCTGGCATTCGCCTGAGCAGGCATGGGCCGCCACACAAGCACAATTGGCCTGGTATAAAGCGATGGAGTCCGCTGGCGAAATGGTCATGATTAAGGACCCTGCCGGACTTGAAAAACACGTTGATTTATGGATGAAAGCCGGACCTGCCAATGCAAAACCTATTGGTTATATCCTAAGTCTGGAAGGCGCCGACTCGCTGGTAAATCTTGATTATTTGCAGGTTGCACATGCCTATGGATTGCGAGCCATTGGTCCTGCACATTATGGTCACGGGCGATATGCCAACGGTACCGATGCAAGTGGACATTTAAATGAAATAGGAATCAAATTGTTGAAAGAAATGGAGCGGTTAAATATAATTTTAGATGCCACTCATTTATGCGATGATGCTTTTTGGGATGCCATGGAAATTTTTAATGGCCATATATGGGCAAGCCATAATAATTGCAGGCAACTGGTAAATCACAACCGGCAATTTAGTAATTCGATGATAAAGGCATTGATTGAAAAAGGCGCCATAATCGGTGGCGCCTTAGATGCCTGGATGATGGTGCCAGCTTGGGTTCGGGGCAAATCTTTACCGGAACAAATGCACTGCAATCTTGAGTCGATGATTGATCATATGGATCATATTTGCCAGCTTGCAGGTAATACTTTGCATGTGGGGCTGGGTACCGATTTAGACGGTGGTTTTGGTAAAGAACAAAGTCCGTATGACCTTGATACCATCGCTGATTTGCAAACTATTCCCGCATTACTGCTAAAAAGAGGATATAGCAGCGCCGATATTGAAAATATAATGCATGGTAACTGGTTGCGATTTTTGAGAAATGCCTGGAAGTAACAGAATGTTTTTTACGTATTTTTCGGTTTCAGCGGGTATGAATTACAATTAAATCTTCCTAAAAAAAATTAACAACTATTTTTTTAGGATTAAAATTCACTTGTAAACCTTTGTTGGTAAAGGGTTTTTGTTTCTTTTGAACTTTCTGTTCAAGTTTTACTTTTAGAAATGTTAGTAAATTTTATTTTACTAACCTGTATTTTAAATATATTTAATGAATGGAAGCTCGTTACCAAACATTGCAAACTATATTTACCATCACCCGGCATGATCCTCATCCCGCATCTTACCCCTGTAGGCCGAGAGAAATTATTTTAAGGCAATTTCAGGACTGGAGCATAATCCAGCAGCATTTAAAGTTGTTGGAGCAGGATGGATTGGTTGTAACAAAACAACTGGATACGCTCATCATCACTATTACCGAAGCAGGTATCGAAAAAATCTTGTCAGAAAATTTTGATTACCAGCAATCTTAACCAGCCTCATAAAATATAGAAAGTCATTAATTTCACATTACTCGTACCATCATTATAGAGATTTAGTATGCAACAAAACAGTACGCTGAAGAAACTTGCAGAAAAGTTGCAATTGAGTGTGTCTACCGTTTCAAGAGCCTTAAAAAACCATCCGGATATTTCTGCTGAAACGAAAAGGAGAGTAAAGGAACTGGCAGAAGTAATGGACTACGAACCCAATAGTTTTGCCGTTCACCTGCGCAATAAAACCAGCAATATTTTTGGCATCATGGTGCCTGCTATCAATAACTTTTTTTATGATTCTTTTATTGCTGCAGTAGAGCAGGACGCAAGGCTGCACCAGTATTCTGTACTCATTGTGCAGTCGGGTGAAAGTGCAGAAGCAGAGTCTGTTAACCTAAAACTTCTGAAAAATAACCGGATCGCCGGCATATTTGTTTCCATCACACAGGAGACAAAAAATATTGACCTTTTTTTAAAACTACAGGAGCAAAATATTCCCGTTCTTTTCTTTGACAGGGTGCCGGATTATGAAGTGTGTAATAGGATTTGTATGGCGGATAAAACCGCTGCAAATATTGCTGCATCGGCATTGATAGCTAAAAATAAAAAAAATGTACTGGCATTATTCGGACATCTTAATCTATCCATTTCAAAAAAAAGACTTCAATCTTTTCAACAAACATTTACCAGCAATGCCCCTGGGACCAATCTAATCATTGGCTTTCCGCTTAGTGTGGAAGAAGCTAAAAATATTACCTTAAAAGCACTTGGAGAAAGCGAGCGACCGGATGCTATATTTTGCATGGTAGATGAAATATTGATTGGTGCTATGCAGGCTGTTTATCAAATGGGTTTAAAAGTACCCGACGATATTGCAGTTATTTCTATCAGCAACGGATTTATTCCCACTATTTACAATCCCGCCATTACCTATGTAGAAACCAGTGGTTATAAACTTGGGAAACTTGCCTTTAAACGCATGATGAGTTGCATCAAAGGCAATACATTTCTTCAGGAAATAACCCTCGAATCTATGCTGGTTGAGGGCGGCTCCTTATAAAGTAGCTAAAGTGTAAATGCTTGTCCGGCTGCAATTTCTCCCGTCAGATCTTTAATCTAAGCCTGTATTTTTCAATGAAGCCAACCAAGCCAATCACCAAGAAGCCAATTGCAAAGGATCGTATTAATCCACCGATTCCCTGGTTTAAAAACGCAGGATAGTTAAAATGTATCAGGCTAAAAATCGAATAAAGGAAGTAGGGCATTAGGTAACAGGTAAGCGTACTTGTACCGCCAGGTCTTATTAAATGAAACCAGTTTCTTTTGTCTTTTATGTCAATCAACCAGACCAGTATTTCAAAAATCAAGAGGCTGATTCCGGTGCAGATAAAAACCCAAGCCGGCGTAGCATGTATCTCGGAAATACCACCGGAAAAAGGGCGAATGAAGAAACCTGCCAAGATGAAAAATACAGCAGATGAAGTAAGTACCAACCATAAAGATGCATCATTTCCTTTACCAGCCATTTTTTCATAGATGCCTGCAACCGCCATTCCAGCCATCACCAAAGTAACGGATGGGGCATCGCCAATAACGAAAAGATGAAGATCTATTAGTTTCAGATGAGTGGAGATATTGATTAAAATAAAAATAGCAAGACAGCTCAAAAGGAAGATAAATTCCCTTTCGTTAAAAGAAAAATAGTAGCGCAAACCAGGTAGGCCCAGCAAATAATGCCAAGTATTCCCCACCATTCCGGTTGCATCCCATGGGGTGCTGTTGGGTTGCCGCCTTTAAAAAGGAAAGCCATCAAAAACAGTAAAAGAATACCACCGATAACCAAACTGTATTTTTTTCCTTTTGCAATCGTTGCAGGATAGTCGAGCCAAATCAGAAAAAAACCAATTGTGGAGGGATGGTCCAGACAGATTTTGGTAATGCTGCTGTAGCACTATAATTTTCTCCGTTTACATGAAAAAATCCCATTATCAGCAAAGCAAGTGAACGAGTAATAATGTAACCAGCTATCTTGAAAAATGACTCGTTTTTTTTTAGCGTGTTTTTAATAGCAAATGGAAGGGATAGGCCCACAATGAATAAAAATGCAGGAAAAACGGCGTCAGCAAAACCAAGCCCGTCTGCATTTGCATCCACATGATCTATCCAGGCAGGTATTTGTTTTACGCTACTTACATCATTTACTAAAATCATGAATAGCATCGTAATGGCCCGAAAGACATCAATGGAATGTAAGCGTTTTGGTAATGGGTGCATCGTGATTGATATTTTTAATTTGTATGTATGTATGCAGCAATTAACAGTCAGCAGTTGAGGTCTGCTTTCCTGTAATTTCTTTGTCAGATTAAAGTATTCGCATGTACTTTGCCGGGAGGTTACTTGTTTTTCGGATACTTTATTGGGCTTAAAAATATGGGATTAATATCTGTCAGTCAATATACTTCGGTAAAAAAATATTGAATCAAATCATCGGTTAAAAAATACCCCTATTTCCCGGTCATCTAGAACCAATATGAAGTCTGCTTAGGTAGACGAAAGCATTTACCAGCTCAACTTTATTGGAATGCAATTGTAAAGTCAAAAATAAAATAGGAGAATAAATGCATTTGTTTGTTGGATTAAATAATTCATTGCAATTAGGATCGCTACAGTTGTTGTGTATTACATGTATCATCTGATCAGAGGCCTCCTTTTTTAATCAATGTATTTTCTAAAAATGATAGGTTTGAAGTAACTTCGGGTGCTTTAATTTAGCGCTCAAAATTCGGGAAACAAATTTTCAGGTTGTTGCTGGTTATGGTAATGGTAATGGTTAAGGTTTAGCACTGGTGAAAAAAAGCTGACCGCCTAAGCTATGAATGATTTTTTTTCTAAAATTCAGGTTTTTGAAAACCAAACTGATATCACTATTCACAAATAAAATGTATGCATCAATCAATATCCGGTAACAAAATTCTTTCAATCGACATTGGGGGGTCCTACATCAAGGCTGCACTTTTAGACACTACAGGAGAGTTGCAAACAGTTTTTCAATCGGTAGACACCCCCGTTTTACCCGGACCTAAAACCTTGATTGCAGCATTAAAGGATTTAGCGGATAAATTTCCTGTGTATGATAAATTATCGGTAGGTTTTCCTGGATATGTAAAGGATGGTATTGTATTTTCAGCACCAAGCCTTGCCCCCACAAAATGGCACAGTGTAGAATTGCAGAATTTGTTATGTCTCGAATTTGAATGTCCTGTAAAGGTGATTAACGATGCGGATATGCAGGGGTTAGGTATTGCGAGCGGCAAGGGTTTTGAACTCGTGATTACCCTCGGTACAGGTCTTGGCTCGGCACTTTTGTTGAATGGGGTGTTGCTTCCCCATCTCGAACTTTCTCAACATCCAATTGTCACCAATGTCGTTTACGACAAATACATCGGTAAAAAAGCATTGGAAGATGAAGGAGAAGAAAAATGGAATGAGCGGATACGCAAGATGATTGCGGTTTTTAGGTCAGTATTCAATTATGATCGCCTTTATATTGGTGGTGGTAACTCTGGTAAAATTAATATCAAATTGGATAAAAATATTACAATCGTTTCAAATGAAGATGGCATCAGGGGTGGTGCAAAATTATGGTGAGGTAATTGATTTGTTAAGGCAAATAAAAGTCGTTAATAAAGCGCTGATTTTTTTTAATTTACACATTCATCCAAAAATATAAAACATGCAGGAAGTAAATTATTCATTTGGTATGATTGGGCTTGGCACAATGGGGCGGAGCCTGTTATTAAATATGGCTGATCATGATTTTAAAGTAGCCGGGTATGATAAGGATATTGAAAAAAACGGTTTGCTTGAAATGGACGGAGCAGGCAAGCCAGTAAAAGCATTTAACATTTTAAGTGAATTTATACAAAGTCTTCAAAAGCCACGGTCGGTGATGATGCTGGTGCCGGCAGGTAAAATTGTGGATGATGTAATTGAAGAACTGCTTCCTTTACTGGATAAAGGAGATTTGATTATTGATGGAGGGAATTCCCATTTTATGGATACCAATAGAAGGATAACTTACCTTGATGCGAAGGGCGTTAATTTTTTTGGTATGGGCGTGTCTGGTGGCGAGGAAGGTGCAAGAAAGGGGCCGAGTATGATGCCCGGTGGTAATAAGGAAGCTTACCAGCAGGTGAAATATATTTTTGAGGCCATCGCTGCAAAAGTTAATGGACAACCCTGCGTTACCTATATTGGCCCCGGGGCATCGGGGCATTTTGTAAAAATGGTTCACAACGGTATTGAGTATGGGCTGATGCAACTAATCTCCGAAACCTACGAGTTATTAAGGAAGGGATTAAAGCTGGATAATGAGGCAATACAAAAAGTATTTGCACAATGGAATGAAGGTCGTCTGCAATCTTTTTTGATTGAGATTACAAAAGATATATTTAGTTTTAAAAAGCCAGGTGAAAGTCATTTATTGCTGGATGATATAAAGGATGAAGCCCGTTCAAAAGGCACTGGTAAATGGACCTCACAGGTTGCAATGGATTTGCAATTGCCCGCAACCGTGATTGATACCGCTGTCTCAATGAGAGATCTTTCAAAACATAAATCCCTGCGTACGCAACTAGATGCTTCATTTAAAAATGGCGGGATTAATTTTTCAAACATCGATAAAGATGAATACCTGGTATCACTGGAACAGGCATTTTATTTTGCCATGATTACTTCGTATGCCCAGGGGATGCACCTGCTTTCTATAGCATCATCTGCTTATGGGTATCAATTAAATTTGGCAGACATTGCTAAGATCTGGCGTGGTGGTTGTATCATCCGTTCCGGTTTTTTGGAGGAGATATACAGCGCTTTCCAAAAGGATGCGGCCCTTAAACATTTATTGTTGGATAGTAAAGTGCAGGGCCTTGTAAAAGAAACGCTACCTGGTATTCGTACCATTGTGTCCGGTGCCGTTAATGCAGGCATTGCAATACCAGCTTATACTTCTTCAATCAGCTATTTTGATGCTATCACAACCGGAAATATGCCTTCTAACCTGATTCAGGCACAGCGGGATTATTTTGGTGCTCATACTTACGAGTTGATTGGAAAGGAAGGTGTTTTTCATACGGAATGGAATTAGCTGGCCTGATTTTTTATTCTAATTCCTGTTTTTTTAATTCGCACGATAACGCTTTGATTCAATTTAAAATATTCAGTTTAGCATTTCAATAAAGTAACTCTTAAAGTTCGATCTCCTTCGTAGTTTCTTATTCATCACTTGTCAATTTATTCAATGAAAGCAATTAAAACGCAACCGGTCATTTTTATAGTTTTTGGTGGAACCGGTGATTTGAATGCAAGGAAAATAACACCTGCACTGTATAATTTATTTCTGGATGGCTGGCTTCCCGGGCAGTTTGTTATCATTGGTACCGGGCGCACCAAACTTACGGATGAGGAATTCAGGGTTTTACTTTTAAAAGGAATTAATGAGTTTTCAAGAAGGGGAAAGGCCGATAAAAAGAAATGGTCAGAATTTTCGGAGCATATTAGCTACTATGTTTCTGATATCAATAATGCTGCTACCTATGCCACATTTTCTAAAAAAATAAAGGAACAAAATGAGGACTGGAAAGCAAACGCAGATATCATTTACTATTTAGCCGTGGCGCCCCAATTTTTTCCATTAATAGCAGAAAATATTTCTAAAAATGCATTGTGTGCTGATATAGCGAAAACAAGAATTGTAATTGAAAAGCCTTTTGGGCACGATCTTGATTCTGCAAAGGAATTGAATAAATTGCTGCAGGGTATTTTTGATGAAAAGCAGATTTATCGCATCGATCATTATCTTGGTAAAGAAACAGTGCAAAACATCATGGCTTTCCGTTTTGCCAATTCACTTTTTGAGCCGCAGTGGAATAGGAATTTTATTGATCATGTACAAATTTCGATGACCGAGCAAATGGGTGTTGGTGACAGGGGTGAATATTACGAGGGCTCCGGAGCGTTGAGAGATATGATACAAAATCATATCCTGCAACTGCTTTGTATTTTTGCAATGGAAGTACCAGTGAGTTTTAGTGCAGATGAAATACGGGATCGTAAAGTGGATGTGTTAAAGGCAATGCGGAAATTTGTGCCGGGCGAAATTAAAAAGTCAGTAGTGAGAGGACAATATGGCCCGGGTTGGCTGGAGGGAAAAGAAGTACCTGGCTACCGCCAGGAGAAAAATGTACAGGAAGAAAGCAATACAGAAACGTTTGCCGCTATTAAGTTTTTTATAGATAATTGGCGTTGGCAGGGGGTGCCATTTTATATACGTACGGGTAAGCGGATGCAGCAATCATCCTCTGTGATCAGCGTACAGTACAAAAGTGTACCTCATTCCATTTTTCCACCAGAGGCTTCCGAAAGCTGGGAGCAAAACAGGCTCATCATTAGCATACAACCGGAAATGAGTATACGCTTACAGGTGCAGGCAAAAAGGCCGGGGTTGAATATGGTTTTGAATCCGGTGGATATGGTATTTGATTATAAGGGAACCTATCCGGGTGACACGCCGGAAGCTTATGAAACGTTGCTGCTGGATGTAATGCACGGTGATCAAACTTTATTTATGCGGGGCGACCAGGTGGAAGCAGCATGGGAATTAATTATGCCTATATTAAGCGCATGGGAAAGTAAACAGAGCCTGAGTTTTCCAAACTATGCAGCCGATACATGGGGACCCGAATTAGCGGAAGCCTTAATTGCAAAGGATGGCTATCATTGGTTCACGCTTCCAACCAATCATAAAAAATAATTACACGATGACGTTGCATATATCTGATACAGTAGAAGAATTGCTTGCAAAACTGGCCGAATATTTTATTGATTCCGCCAATGAATCCATTGAGAAGAAGGGTCGCTTTTCGGTTGCACTTTCAGGTGGTTCATCTCCGGAATTATTATATGGATTGTTGGCTTCCCCTGCCTTTTGTGAAAGAGTTGATTGGAGCAAAGTTTACTTTTTTTTGGGTGATGAAAGATATGTGCCGCTTACTGATGCGGCCAGCAATTTTAAAATGATAAAAACCGTTTTATTTGTGCCACTTGGTATTGATGTATCGCAGGTTTTTCCGGTTGATACATCGCTTTCTCCAGCCGCTGCTGCCGCTGATTACCTGCAAAAAATTCAACAACATTTTGATGGCAGCCAACCCTGCTTCGATCTGGTATTACTGGGATTGGGCGATAATTCACATACCGCTTCCTTATTTCCTTTTACAGATATTTTACAGGAGTCGGAAGCTTTGGTTAAAGCAGTTTTTCTTCCAGATCAATTGCTGTACAGGGTTAGTTTTACAGCTCCATTAATCAATATGGCACATCGGGTAGCCTTTCTGGTGTATGGTGTTGCAAAGGCAACTGCGGTTAAAAATGTAATCGAAGGCACTGAAGATAATTTACATTATCCGGCACAGATGATTCATCCAGTTGATGGAGCTTTAGATTGGTTTCTGGATACGACAGCGGCTGCTAAAATCATGAAGTCGTAAGATGAGAGAAACAGATACGATTATAGTAGGGCAGGGGATTGCTGGGTCAATCATGGCTTACATGCTTCACATGCAACAGGTTCCTTTTATGGTGATAGATCCGAGTGATTCAAATACTGCCAGTCGGATTGCAGCAGGCATGTTTACGCCAATCACCGGTAAAAGAAAAACCATTCAACCGCTGGTGTTGCAACAAATTCCCTTTGCAGTAAAAACATACAAAGCAATCGAACAATTGATTGGCTGTAGCTTTCTACATCTTGATAACGTTTATCAGGTTTACAATGCTGCATCGGAACAAAATGATTGGATAGCAAAATCAGCTCAATGTGATTATTCGCCATTTATATTGACCAGCCCAAACAGGTTGCCCAATATAAAACAGGAGATCGGGGCATGTGAGATCACCAATTCCGGCTGGGTTGATTGTGGTTTAATGATCAATGGTTTTGCGGATTGGCTGAATCGAAAAGGAGCTTTGCTAAAAGCTGAATTTATTTATTGTGATTTACAAATAGCTAAAGATGCAATGGATTACCAGGGTATAAAGTTTAAAAATATTATTTTTTGTGAAGGCTATCAGGCAGTTAATAATCCGTTTTTTAAGGAAAATATAATCCCCTGCAAGGGCGATATGCTAACGATACAATATGACCAGGTTGGTATGAACCGGATCATTAAGAAAAATAGTATTTACGTAGTTGAAAAAGAGAATGGTATTTTTAAGGCGGGTTCCACCTATCACTGGAATAACAATAATGCTGAACCGGATGAAGCAGATAAAGCATTGGTTGAATTACAACTGGCGGTGTTGCTGGAAAAGAGTTATAGCGTAATTAATCACCAGTCAGCCATCAGGCCTACCACTAAAAACAGGGAAGTAATTGTAAAGCAACATCCCGATAATTCCCGAATGTTTATGCTAAATGGTATGGGCACAAAAGGCGTTTTACAAGCTCCCTGGTCGGCAGAGCTATTGGTGAAATTGGTACTGGGAAACCGGTAAAAGGCCACGGTTTTACTCATGAATTTTCTCCAACGTTAATGTGCCATTTTTAAAAATTCCCATGAACGGCTGAGCGCTTTTTGCAAAAGGCTTAAACCCTTTTTACTTTTTTTTGCATCAGTGTATGTTTATTTATTCTTCTAAAAAATGGCTGATTTTGCCCCAAACAGCTAATTGTAATTGCACTACTTTTGATGAAATAAAATTAACATGATAAGACCATTTATTTTAGCCGAAGCAAACTGGAAAACTATTAAAGATGCTCACATTGATCTGGCGATTCTTCCATGGGGGGCTACCGAAGCACACAACTACCATTTGCCTTACGGTACAGATATTTTTGAAGCAGATCTTATTGCAGCAGAATCTGCCCGTTTATCCTGGGAAAAGGGTGCTAAAATAATGGTGCTTCCTACAATTCCATTTGGTGTAAATACCGGGCAAGCTGATATCAAACTAACCATCAATCTAAATCCAAGTACACAACTGGCCATCCTTGCAGATATTATAGAAGTATTGAATAGACAGGGTATTTTTAAATTGATTATTTTAAACAGTCATGGTGGTAATGATTTTAAAACAATCCTCAGAGAATTGGGGCTACGTTTCCCTCAAATGTTTTTAAGCACCTGCAATTGGTTTCAAGCCCTGGATAAAGCAATTTATTTTGATGCAGAAGGCGATCATGCAGATGAAATGGAGACCAGTCTGATACTGTTTTTTAAACCTGAACTGGTGCTTCCACTGAATGAAGCAGGAGCAGGCAGCGAGAAGAAAATGAAGATAAAGGCATTTGCTGAAAAATGGGTTTGGGCAGAACGAAAATGGTCACAAATTTCTGTAGACACTGGTGTTGGTAACCCCTCTGCTGCTACCAGCGAAAAAGGTGCAAAATATTTCAAAGCTGTTACTGAAAAGATTGGTGAACTGTTTGTTCAATTGGCGCAATGCGATTTAAATGATTTGTATGAATAAAAAATAAGATCAATCATTTAGAATGGTCGGTCTTTATTATAAAAATCATTTTGATTTAAGTGAGGTGTTTTTGGCTCATCAATAATTGAATCAATTACCTGATTAGTTTGAGGGAGAGCAGTAGTTTCATCTAGTGCAGTCTCTATAAAAGATTAATGCCACACCTGGATAAGATATCGCAGTATTTGAAGATATTGTAGCAGCGTAACAATCAATCTTTAGCATCATTTATTTCTAACCAGTATCCATCCGGGTCTTTCAAATAAATTTGATGAACGCCATCCACTCGGTTTGTTACCTTCATTTTTTCACCAGCCCAGTCTTCATATCTGATACTATGCTGATTTAAAATTTTTATAAAATCTGTGATCAATCCAACAGAAAAACAAAGATGATTATTCTTATCATGTGGCGTAAATTCTTTGGCTCCTTGTATGATGTGGAGATGCCCAACTGAGCCAATAGCAAACCAGGTATGTCTTCCATCATGAAAAGGCTCCGGTATCGTATCTAGTTGTAAGATATTCTGGTAAAAATTAGTACTTATTTTGAGGTCAACTACATAAACTGCAATGTGGTTCAAAATGGGTTTTAGTTTGGATGTTGCAGTTTGGGCCCGCAAGATGCCATTCATGTTCACTAAAAATGTCACCATCAGTAGAATACCAATTATTTTTTTCATCGCCTTTTGGGTTTACTGCAGAAAGTTATCTATTAATTGCCAATAAAAAATAAATTGCAATCAACAGATAACTTTTTATAAAGAAAATGAAAAGTGACTATTTCTTTTTAATCAGGAATTTTTTAACTCTTCCTCAATTAATTCGTGGTAAATGGATTCATTTTCCAACACCCATTGGGGTAATGGCTGCTTAATCAGTTTCCAGTTGTTATCAGTCTTTTGAAGGTTGAAGAAAACCCTTGAATCCCGCTCGTCTACCACATCTACGGTAAACATTCCTTCCTTGTTGTCATTCAGCTTTCGAAAATTAAATTCCTTTAGCCTGCCATTGGCTTTGATCAACTTGGTAAACTGTATATTTTTAGTGAATTTGAATTGCATTATTGGTTATTTTACTGCAAAAGTATAGCAATAATCATACTATAATTTCAAACCCTATTTGCGAAAAGCATAAAAATTCATTAATCTTATTATCTGGATTTTGTGTTTATTGAAAACAATTAATTATTACGCCTGATTATTCACATATTACAAAATAAAAACTATCACTGTGTGGATTTTATTTTTTGTAGCTATGAGAAGATCTTTGGCGTTGAAGTTAGAGTGGCGATGGGCCTGTTTTCTATCTCTATACTATTGAGGATTTTCCCTAAAAACAACGGACAATAATTTACTGATACATACTAAAACGGAATAGCAAACGTTTTATAAAGTAATCACAAGAAACCCCATCCGCTTCACCCTAAAACCCCCATTCAAATGGAAAAGATCGCTGTAAAGCTGATTTTAGCATCAAGTGCTCTGGTACTATGCATCAGCGTGTACAAGCTGGTTACTGATTTGGTATAAAAACCTTCAGTAGATTTCTTTTATTGCTTAACTCAATCCAAATGCTTCACAACTTTTTCAGAGGTAGTCAATCAATTTATTGTTTTTATGCAAAGAAAGAAATGCTGTACGCAAAAATTAATGGGCTGTATCGGTGATACAGCCCATTTTGTATCAGATTGCTTTGGCCCTATAATCATTTCTAATGGTTGAGTCTTCCGCCATAGCTTGAAAAAATGCACAATCAAAGCTTTTTATCAATTTTATTGATGTACTTTTTAAGCTGAGTGGTGCTATTTTAAACCAAAACTCAATATTTATTTTTTTTTAATTCTTAAAAAATATTTTTTTAAAGGGAGTCGACTAAATCTTTTTTTTTATCGTTATCAATTCACACGAATACTGAAAGCAACTTTTTGTCAAAAATTTATGGTTAAATATTTTCTGCTATTTTTGTTAATTGTAGTAACAGGCTTGCATTGTCAAAAGGCAAACACGCTGGATGATAATAGTATAGTAAAAAAGGGCATAGCAGATTTGAGAAGTCATCAGTTGAATGAAAAGTCTGTCGCCCTGGATGGTGAATGGGGATTTGTATGGAATAAACTATTAACCCCAGCCGATTCTACTGAAACGTTTTCCTACAATCAATTTCCAAAACTCTGGAATGGCCATACCGTGGCGGGGCAACAACTTTCACCTCAGGGATATGCTACCTATAAACTCACCGTTTTGCTGCCTAAAAAGAGGGGAGACCTGGCTTTGTTTATCCCTGACATGTATTGTGCTTATCGTTTGTACCTAAACGGAACTGTTTTTGCTGTCAATGGCACTACAGCAATTTCTAAAAAGAATTACAAACCTCACTGGGTTTCCAATACAATATTACTACCTGCCCACGCCGATACTTTAGAGCTTATTTTACAGGTGGCAAATTTTTCACATACCAAGGGTGGTGCAACCAAGCAAATCCTAATCGGTGATAACGACCTATTACAAACCGCAAAGCAGGAATGGATTGCCACTGATTTTTTATTGGCAGGCTGTCTTTTTATGGGCGGCTTATTTTTCTTTGGTTTATATCTGTTTGGAAAGAATGATAAAGCAATGCTTTTCTTTTCGCTTTTTAGTATGGTATATAGTTACCGTGTTGTGGGAAGCTCGTTTTACGCATTGCACAGCGTGTTCCCCAATTTAAATTGGGAACTAACGATTAGGCTTGAGTATTTTACTTTGTTTGCAAGTATTTATCTGTTTGTAAAATATATTCACCAGCTCTATCCAAAAGATATTTATAAGCCACTGGCAAAGGGGCTTTCGTTTTTTTGCCTATTGGTTACAATTACACCCATTGTAACACCTCCGCTGGTATTTACCCAAATCATTAATCCATTTCTATTGCTGATGTTTTTTTGTATGGGTTATGTGCTGTTTATTTTTATTAAAGCTTACCTGAATAAGCGCCCTGCTGCAGAGTATGGATTAATTAGTATTGGAGTGCTGATGTTGGTTCAGTTAATTATCAATCTTGAGTATTTTGGATATGTGATTCCTTCAAAAGGGATCATATTTGCAGGCTACATTACTTTTTTCTTTTTGCAATCGCTCATTCTTTCTTTTCGTTTTGCGCATTCTTTAAAACAGGCTAAAATAGCTGCTGAGCAGGGATTAAAGGCAAAAAGTGAATTTCTTTCTACCATGAGTCATGAAATTAGAACGCCCTTGAATTCGGTGATTGGAATGACACACCTGATGTTAAAAAATATTCCTAGAAAAGATCAAAAAGAGCAGTTGGATGTATTGCTTTTTGCTGGAAACAATTTGCTTTCAATTGTAAATAACATTTTAGATTTTAGTAAAATTGAAGCAGGTAAAATTAGTTTTGAATCCATCGAAACAGACATCGAACATATCCTTAAAAATATAGTTTCAGGTTTACATCATGCTGCAGATGATAAAGGAATTGCCATACAATTAAAAATGCCTGAAAAGAAGTTGCCAATTGTAATGGGCGACCCCACCCGTTTATCCCAGGTAATCAGTAACATAGCAGGTAATGCTATTAAATTTACACAGGAAGGCGAGGTTACGATTGAAGTGTTGGTTGATGAACAAACTGATCAGCATATTACTGTAACATTCAAAATCATGGACACTGGTGTAGGTATTTCCAAAGAAAAACAACAACTTATTTTTGAGCAGTTTACGCAAGCCGACTCTTCTACATCCCGAAGCTTTGGCGGGACAGGTTTGGGACTGGCCATTTCCAAAAAAATATTGGAATTGCAAGGCGTGCTGCTGGAGATGAAAAGCGAAGTAGGGAAGGGTTCTGTATTTTATTTTACACAAAAATTTACAGTCAATCCAAACTCTTCAATCGCAATAATTGCTGCGGTAAATGAGTTGCCTGTTAGTGAAGAAAGAACCTTATCAGGTATCCATATTTTATTAGTGGAAGATAATTCTATGAACGTATTTGTGGCTAAAAGTTTTTTGGAAAGTTGGGGAGCTATAATTGATGTTGCTGAAAATGGTCAGGAAGCATTGGATATGTTGGATCTGAAAAGGCATAAAATGATATTGATGGATTTACATATGCCGGTAATGGATGGATATGAAGCAACCTGCAAAATAAGAGAAAGGGGGATTTCCATTCCTATCATTGCACTTACTGCAAGTCTTCCGGGCGAAGTTGCGGAAGAAGTGAAAGGGCTGGGAATTGATGGAATGGTTTTGAAACCATTTGTACCGGGTGAATTATACAATATTGTAGCCCGGTTTACAAAAGAGAGTATTTCCTGATTGTTATTTGAAAGTCATTTACATTAAATAAAGGGGCCGGATAGAAATCCGGCCCCGTTTTTTTCCATTATCCTATGAGAAAACCTATTAACGTATGTTGCTGATCCGCATTTTATTTCTTTCCCTCAATTCATTTTCAAAACAAAAATAACTGGCATTTAGAAATGTTTTGTGCTTCAGTTAGCATGCGGCCTGTTCTATTGAATAACTGGTTGTTTCCTTTGGTTTGAGCGTTATTTTATGATTTAAATGCACTGTAAAGGGTATGTGAAAAAACGTTTATTCAAACTATCCGAGGATTAGGGTTGGGGTATTTTTAAAACGGAGTATGTTTATAAGTTATTTTTTTAATTAATTACCTTGCAAACAGCAACGACTGAATATGAAAAAATTATTAAGTAATTACCCTGCTGTTTTTGTGATGCTGGTGATCCTTTCCTGCGTATTACTGTTAACACAATGTATCAGCCCTACAGCCAATAATACTGTGGTGGAAACAAATGATCCATTCAATCAGTTTGCGGGAGGTGCATCGTGTGCTGGTTGTCACAAGGAAATATATGAAAGTCATATTCGCACCGGGCATTTCTTAACATCTCAGCCGGCAAATCACACATTGGTATCTGGCAGTTTTGAGCCAGGAAAAAACACGTATCACTATAATCCGCTGCTACATATTGCAATGGAAAAAGAGATAGCGGACTCTTTCAGGTTGTATATTATAAAGGGGTTGAAAAAAAAGTGTTGCCTTTTGAGATTGTGTTTGGATCAGGTGGCAAGGGACAGCCGTTCGGTTACTGGTTGCAAAACGGGCTTTTTCAACTACCCATTATCTATTTTACTGTTGCAGACCAATGGTCAAACAGCCCCGGGTTTCCGGATAAAGTGCAGTTTGACAGGCCCATTACTTCCCGCTGCCTTGAATGCCATGTAACCTATGCCGTTAAAATATCTGCACCCGATGACCGGGACGAAAAATTTGATCCGGCTAAAATCATTTTAGGCGTGGATTGTGAAAAATGTCATGGCCCTGCAAAAGCACATGTTGAGTTTCAAACAAAATATCCGGCCGAAAAAATTGGAAAACATATCATCAATCCCACAACTTTTTACCGGCAGCAAAAGCTTGATATGTGTGCTTTATGTCACGGTGGAAATATCAAAAAAATAACCCCCTCTTTTTCTTTTTTACCCGGCGATACCTTATCTCATTTTTTTAATTCCGACACACTCGACCAGGCAAAAGTTAATTTTGGAACAGTGGATGCACACGGTAATCAATATGGTTTGCTGCAATCCAGTAAATGTTTTCAGCAGTCAGATACCATGACCTGTATTACCTGTCATAGTCCACATGAAAAGGAACGGGGAAATAAATCCATATTTTCCCAACGTTGCATGAGTTTTCACAATAGCGATCATGGAAATTTTTGTGCGCTAAAGGTTCCCAAAGAACAGCTTCAAAAGAATTGTATTGATTGCCATATGCCTGCAAAGCCATCTCAGTCCATTGTTATTTTTAGCACGGGAAGCGACGTACCCAAGGCCGCATTGTTTAGATCGCATTTTATCAGTGTTTACCCGGATGAAACAAAAAGGACACTCGATTTTATCAATCGAAAATGAATTTCAAATTTTCAGGTACAGATTTTTTTGTTATTTTAACTGCAAATAAGTTACTGCAAACTCCTTTTTATAAGTCTAAAAAAAAGTGATGATAAGGCGGGTTTAAGGAGGTGTAACGAATTTCTCAAAAGCCAACAACTTTCACCTGATTTGCAGACTGCTTTCATCTCTAAAAGTTGCAATTACTCTGGAGATTATCCTCTATTTGCTTTGTTTGCCAGGGTGCTATTTCAAACCGTTGGTTTAGTAAGGGATGAGAGTTGACGAGCTTTGTAGAAGAGTGCTACCGATTGCAGCGTTTATTTTCAAAGAATGGAAAACCTATTCAACAATTTGCAATATACCCACTGGCATTTATTCATTTGCCGGTTTAAAAATATCCCTTATTTTTGCCGCATGACAACAGAAAATTTGAAGGATATGAGAGACCGTGTGCTGGTCTTGAGGAGGTTTCTTTGACGTCGCTAACCGACTATATAAAATTGATAACGACAAACAACTCTCGCTTTCACCGGGTTTTTGGGACGATAATGTCCGGGCCACTTCCATTTTAAAAGAAACAAAGGTTAATGAGTATTGGGTAAATATGTACAACGATGTAGCATCGTTGGTAGAAGATTTTGCCGTGCTTTTTGAATTTTGGAAAGAGGGCGAAGCTACCGAAGAAGAAGTAAAGGATGCCTTCGATAAAGGAAATACTGCGATTGAAGAAGCAGAATTTAAAAGTACGCTGAATGAGCCAACCGATGCCTTGCCGGCCGTATTACAAATTAACAGTGGTGCAGGCGGAACAGAAAGCCAGGATTGGGCTGAAATGCTCGCCCGTATGTATCGGATGTATGGCGAAAAACAAGGTTGGACTGTAACTGAACTGGACTGGCAATGGGGTGACGGAGCTGGTATAAAAACCTGTACGTTTCAATTTGACGGACCATTCTCCTATGGATTTTTGAAAGCTGAAAGTGGCGTACATCGCCTTGTAAGAATTAGTCCTTTTGACAGCAACGCCAGACGCCATACCTCTTTTGCCAGCGTTTACGTTTACCCGTTAATAGATGATACCATTGAAATAGCTGTGAATCCTGCAGATGTGGACTGGGCATTTTTTAGAAGTGGCGGTAGTGGTGGTCAAAATGTTAATAAAGTTGAAACTGCCGTGCGCCTAACGCACAGGCCTAGTGGATTTATAGTAGAGTGCCAACAGGCCAGAACCCAGGGTGAAAACAGAGAGAAGGCAATGGCCATGCTAAAAAGCAGGTTGTATGAAGAGGAAATGCGCAAACGCCAGGCAGCCCTTGATGCCACGAATTCATCTAAGAAAAAAATTGAATGGGGCAGCCAGATACGATCTTATGTTTTTCATCCCTATAAAATGATCAAAGATCATCGCACCGATTTTGAAGTAGGAAACGTAGGCCCCGTTATGGATGGCGAACTCGATGGATTTATTAAAGCATATTTGATGAGCGAAAAAGAAGCAGATGCTTCTTAATGAAGATGTCATGCGATAGTATTTTTTAAAATGGAAGAAGTATTTTAAGTAAAGTCCATAATTGTTTTCAATCTTTTAAACTTGTATTTTAAATTATAAATTCAATAAGATGAAAAATTACATTTTATCCTTTATCATCCTTTCCTCAGTAGTTGCCTGTAACGATACAACACCAGGTGCGGATGAAAAATCATCCCCCAACTCAGATTCTTTCGTGGCTAAAATTGATTCACCTAAAACCATTGCACCGGATAGGCTTGCAGGGTTTGGGTTAACGCTTGAAGAAATGCAGGATGATAGTGTGTTTACTGACGGAAGTGTTCCAACTTCCTGGGAAGTAGCGGGCATATCAGATGTAAAGGGATTCAAATTGTTTATTAAAAAATTACAACTGTTGGTATTGGATAATGAAAAAGAGCAGTTAGCAAAAGAGATCCGTTATCCACTGAATAAATCCATTAAAACGGAAGCGGACTTTATAAAAAATTACGATCAGGTATTTACAAAAGATGCCAAATTATCCATTGCTAAAATTAATTTTAGCCAGATTTTCAGAAATAGTAAGGGTGCAATGAGCGATGGAGGTATGGTTTGGTTTGCACAAGAGGGAAAAGAGTTTAAAATTATTGCGGTAAATTACTAAACAAGTGGTAACTGAAAACTATCAGTGAAAAGATTTTTTTAGGACCAGAAGCCAACCATTTGCTCACCCGTAATTATTTTTATTGATTTATTTAACTGTGATTTGAATAACACAATTTTTTTATTTAAACTTAGGTATATGCAATACGGAGACTTTTATTATCCAATGCCGGTGAACGAACCTGTATTGAATTATGCACCCGGAAGTAAAGAAAAACTGGCGCTAAAAAAAGTGCTGAAAGAATTGAAAAGTGAAAAAGTGGATGTACCCATGTACATCGGCGCAGAGGAAATTCGCACAGGAAATAAAAAGGAAATTCGACCACCACATGAGATTAAACATTTATTGGGTACCTATCACGAAGGTGATGCCAGTCATGTAAAAAAGGCCATTGCTGCTGCATTAAAAGCAAAAGAAAAATGGGCGGGATTGAGTTGGGAAAACCGTGCAAATATTTTTTTGAAAGCAGCCGATTTGCTGGCAACTAAATACCGCCCATATATAGTAGGTAGCACTATGCTCGGGCAAAGTAAAAATCCCTATCAGGCAGAAATTGATGCAGCCTGTGAACTGATAGATTTTCTGCGATTTAATGTTCACTTTTTGAGTGAAATTTATCGCCAGCAACCGATTAGCGGAGCCGGTATGAATAACAGGGTAGAGTATCGTCCATTGGAAGGATTTGTGTTGGCAATCACGCCATTTAATTTTACGGCTATTGGTGGTAATCTGCCTACCAGTGCTGCTATGTGTGGCAATGTGGTTGTTTGGAAATGCGCTCATACACAGGTTTACAGCGCACAGGTATTTATGAAAATTTTAAATGAAGCCGGATTGCCGGATGGGGTTATCAACCTGGTATTTGTGGATGGACCTGTTTTGGGTGAAATATGTTTCAGTCATCCAGATTTTGCCGGCGTACATTTTACCGGTAGCACAGGTGTATTCAATTACATGTGGAAAACGATTGGTGCCAATGCCGGCATATATAAATCCTATCCAAGAATTGTTGGTGAAACAGGCGGAAAGGATTTTGTGATAGCGCACAAAAGTGCCAATCCTGATGTGGTAGTGGCAGCTTTGGCAAGAGGTGCATTTGAATACCAGGGGCAAAAATGTTCAGCGGCTTCCAGGGCATACATTCCATCTAATTTGGCGGCAGCAATAAAAAAGAGACTGGTTGCTGAGTTGAAAACAATGAAGATGGGAACCACGGAAGATTTTACCAATTTTATCAATGCGGTGATTGATGAAAAAAGCTTTGACAAACTGGAGGGTTATATAAAGGCTACAAGGAAAAAAGACAGCAATGCGAAAATAATAGCCGGAGGAAAGTGTGATAAATCAAAAGGATATTTTATTGAGCCTACCGTGATTGAAACCACCGATCCCTTTTATGTTACCATGTGCGAAGAATTGTTTGGCCCGGTGCTTACCTTGTATGTATATGATGAAAACAAGTTTGAGGAAACATTGAAATTAGTGGATACCACTTCTCCTTATGCGTTAACCGGTGCAATCATTGCGCAGGATAGATATGCTGTGGAATTGGCAACCGACCGGTTAAGAAACAGCGCCGGTAACTTTTACATCAACGACAAACCTACAGGTGCTGTTGTTGGTCAGCAACCTTTTGGCGGAGCCAGAGCAAGTGGTACCAATGATAAGGCTGGAAGCATGTTGAATTTGTATCGTTGGTTAAGTGCAAGAACCATTAAGGAAACTTTTACACCTGTTACGGATTACAGGTATCCATTTATGTTAGAGAAGTAAAAAGCAACAGATTTAATTTATATACAAGGGGCAGAATTTTTTCTGCCCTTTTTTATATGGACTTTATCAGATAAATTGCAACATAAAATTTTGGTTTGATAACAATACTTAATAAACGACAATTACATTTAACCATTTTGAGATTAGCGCATGAGCTACTTGAAAATCATGCCAATCTGGAGGAAGTGGTTTTTATTGGCCTGCAACCAAGGGGAGTGCAGGTGAGCAAATTAATGGTTGAAGATGTAAAGCATTTATGCCCCGGCGAAAAAATACAATACGGTATATTGGATATCACTTTTTACAGGGATGATGTAAGGGAAGAGTTGCGTTTTGCCAATAAAACCGATATCCCGTTTTCCATTGAAGGCAAAATTGTGATTTTGATAGACGATGTTTTATATACCGGTAGAACCATCAGAGCTGCATTGGACGCCCTTCAGGATTTCGGCCGCCCCAAAAAAATTGAACTGTGCGTATTGGTGGATCGGATATTCAACAGGGAGTTGCCCATTCAGCCAGATTATTACGGAAAGGCCATCAATACCGCATTTTCTCAAAATGTAAAAGTGGAATGGGATAAAGAGGAAGTGGTTTTATATTAATTGGAAGGCCGTTGATATTAAAATGTATTGATATTTTACGGATTGCCGGTCAGGTCTGTCTGGTATAAATCCGGTCTGTAGTAAAAATGTCATTCGATAAAAATTCTAAAAATGGTGGCAAAAAATTCAATCAAATCTATTAGCTTTGACGCTTAATGCAACTATCTACCAAACATTTATTGGGCATTAAAGATTTATCTCCGGAAGACATCTCCATAATTTTATCTACTGCCACTCAATTCAAAGAAGTTTTACAACGTCCTGTTAAGAAAGTTCCGTCATTAAGGGATATCACCATTGTAAATTTATTTTACGAAAACAGCACCCGAACAAGGATTTCGTTTGAACTGGCTGAGAAACGCCTGAGTGCCGACACCATTAATTTTTCTGCTTCTGCTTCTTCTGTATCAAAAGGTGAAACCTTATTAGATACAGTGAATAATATATTGAGCATGAAGGTAGACATGGTGGTAATGAGGCATAGTGCCAGTGGAGCGCCTCACTTTCTGGCAAAACATATTGATGCGGCCATTATTAATGCAGGGGATGGTATCAATGAACATCCTACCCAGGCATTGTTGGATGCCTTTTCTATAAAAGAGCAATTAGGTAGTCTTGAAGGAAAGAAAATAGTGCTGATAGGCGATATTATGCATTCAAGAGTTGCACTAAGTAACATTTATTTATTAAAAAAGATGGGAGCTGAAGTAATGGTAGCAGGTCCTCCAACCCTAATACCAAAATACATAACTGAAGCCCTTCACATAAAGGTTGAATACAATTTAAAAAAAGCATTGGAGTGGTGTGATGTGGCGAATGTATTGCGGATCCAATTGGAACGCCAAAACCAGGTATTGTTTTCTTCGCTCAGGGAATATAACCTTGCTTATGGAGTTAGTAGAAAGCTTTTGGATGGTTTAGATAAAGAAATCGTAATCATGCATCCAGGACCAATAAACAGGGGCGTGGAAATTGATAGCGATGTAGCCGATGGTAAACAATCCATTATTTTACAGCAGGTAGAAAATGGGGTAGCAGTTCGAATGGCAGTTTTATATTTGTTGGCCGGTAAAAAGACAGATTAAGACTAAGAAGACTGTTGAGAAGAAATAGTAATCTATCATTTTGCCCTGTAATCTAATGCAGGTAGCAAACTCTAAACTGCTCTCAGGATAATTTAAATTAACGATCAAATTAATTATGCAACGCACCTGTTTATTTCCCGGTACTTTTGATCCCGTTACGCTCGGTCATATTGATATTATCAACCGGGCTATGCCTTTGTTTGACAAACTGGTAATCGGCATTGGGCGCAATGTAAATAAGGTGCCAATGTTTAGTGAAGAGCAACGTTTAAACTGGTTATTAGAAATTTATAAAGATGAACCTAAAATAACAGCGGTGGTGTATGATGGATTAACCGTAAATTGTTGCAAAACTGTAGGAGCAAATTTTATCGTCAGGGGAATACGCTATGTAAATGATTTTGAATATGAAAAAGCGATCGCTGATATGAACAGGAGTATAGCCAGTAACATTGAAACGGTTTTCTTAACTTGTCTGCCACAATATACTTCGGTTGCATCCACGCTTGTTCGGGATGTATTAAAAAATGGCGGCGATGTATCTCAGTTTCTGCCAAAAGTTGTAAATGAATCCATATTGAATATTAAAAATAAATAACTCAAAATGTCTATCTGGTTCAAAAAATCTATTAAGTTAGCAGATCTTGCTCCTTTTGCTGCAGAAACAATGGCAGAGCACCTGGGGATAGAATGGACGGAAATTGGGGACGATTATATTAAAATCAAAATGCCCGTTGATGAACGGACCAAGCAGCAATATGGACTCCTGCATGGAGGCGCAAGTTGCGTATTGGCGGAAACAGCGGGCAGTGTTGCCTCTCACCTGGTAGTGGATTCAAGCAAGTACAGTTGCGTGGGGCTTGAGATCAACGCAAATCATATCCGAAGCGCAAGGCAGGGCTATGTTTACGGTATTGCTACCCCGCTTCATCTGGGGGCTAATACGCACGTATGGGATGTAAAAATTTATGATGAACTCAATAAATTGATCTGTATCGCAAGACTTACCGTAGCGATATTAAATAAAGCATTTTAATTAGCTTAGGGCATATCAAAAAAAATTTTCAATATATCTTTAATAGATGGATATGTATTTGCCATGGACTCTTTGATGTCCTTCGTTTTTACCCATTTTATTTCTGTGATGTTTTCTTCAGCCTGGGGAACGAGTTTTTGTACTTTAGGACAGGTCATGTAATACCAATGCGAAATTTTTAGAAAGTGTTTTCCAAAAGCACTGTAAGTATGATAAGTCTCACCAGTCTTGTTTTTTAATTCAAGATTGGTAACGCCGGTTTCTTCTTCAACTTCTCTAATAGCGCATTCTTCAAAGTTTTCACCTTCTTCTACCTTCCCTTTTGGAAGATCCCATTTGCTAAGCCGGTAAATAAACAATATTTCCTTTTTATCATTTTGCACGATTCCTCCTGCGGCTTCAATTAATTCAAAATGCTTAAAGAAAGCGTGCTTTAATGCGTCAAGATCGCTGTATAATAAAACGCCAGCATGAAACTCTTCCTTTTTGATTTCATGTAATAACGATTTTATGGCAGGGCTTGAAACCTCGTCAATAAAAACTGCATCCGGATGATGCAATATCTCTGTTAGTTCTTCATCAATTTCATTACAAAGAAAAACCGGCTTGTCATTAAAATAAATTTTTATATACATACTGGCAAATTTTCAGGGTTATTAAAATACTTGCTCCCATTCTTCTGAATGGGAGCAAGCTGGGATGAATTGTAAAATCTGAAACCTAATGGCTTTTTTTATAATTTTGCAGCATGACAAATGAAAAAGCAACTGCTGAAAAATTACTACAAATTAATGCAATTAAATTAAGTCCGCAACAACCCTTTACCTGGGCGAGCGGTTGGAAAAGTCCGATTTATTGCGATAACCGAAAAGTGCTATCATTTCCCTTTGTTAGAGACTTTATTAAAAGTGAAATGTGTAACGTAGTTTTTGAGCAATTTCCGGAAGCCGATATCCTCGCCGGGGTGGCAACTGCAGGAATTGCCTGGGGCGCTATGGTAGCTGACCAATTAAAATTGCCTTATATATACGTTCGACCCAAACCCAAGGGGCATGGCCTGGGAAACCAGATTGAAGGATTTTATGAAAAGGGCAAAAAGGTAGTGGTAATTGAAGATCTCATTTCAACCGGAAAAAGTAGCCTGGAAGTGGTAGAAGTATTGCGCAAGGAAGGGGTAGAAGTGATTGGCATGGTCTCAATCTTTACCTATGGCTTTGATGTGGCCGAAAAAGCTTTTGAAGAAGCCGGGGTTCGTTATATTTCTCTGACCAATTACCGCACCTTAATTGAACTGGCAGAAGAAAATGGAACTGTTAGCGTCGAACAACAAAACACATTGTTAAATTGGCGTAGAGATCCTGCAAATTGGAATGTTATTTAATAACTTTAAAAAAAATTAAAATGATGAAAGCAATTAAGCTCACCCTGTTATCGATCATTGGTTTGGTGACAGTAAGTTTTGCGCAGCAAAAAGCGGTGCAGAAAGTGGTAATAAAAACACCGACCGTTCAGTGCGAAATGTGTAAAGACAAAATTGAAAAATATGTAACCAGGGAGCCGGGGGTGACTGCGGTAAAAGTTGATTACAAGAAAAAAACAACCACGGTTACTTTTCTTACAGATAGAAATAATATTGAGCAATTGAAAACGGCGATAGCCAACGCAGGGTATGATGCAGATGATGTGATTGCAGATGAGGCCGCATATGATAAATTACCAAAATGTTGTAAAAAGCCAGCAGGTACCATTAATCTAAATAATCCCGAACCTAAATGATAAATTAAACTAAAAAATATTTAACTGCCTTAGGGCGGTTTTTTTATGTCTATATTTTTATTAAGACTGATTTTGACGCAGTGCCAAGCTTTACAGTCATTCCAAATCTGGACTTCAATCGCTTCTAAATAAAGTTGGACCAATCATAGCTGGTAAAAGTTGACTTCAATAACTCCTCATTTCATCAATTTTGGATCTAAAACTGGCGGATTCAAAATGAAATTTTAGGATAAATGGAACTCTCCAAATTATGTAAACGCCATTTTGTCGTTAAGTAGAATTTCTGCAAAATACCTTTGTGCTTAAAAAATTGTGAATTTTTGCTTCCCTTCATAATTAACTGGTAAGCTTTTATAGAGATTGGCTTTGCCAACTTTTACCATACCCGTCACTTTTACAATCACCTCATTGCTCCATAAAGTGGCCAGTCCATTCCTCAATAAGTTTTTCATGTCTACGTCAATTTTTACCGGAATTGAAAATTCTTCTCTTCTTGGAATGCTGACTAGCTGCTCCTGCACCGAGTGCCCGAGGTAGTTATTATCCAGGAAAATATCCAGTTCTGTAGACTTTAGTTGAAGCCCGAAATTGTTGGGATTGTAATATATGAGGTCCATTTTAATGGAGGTCGCAGAAAACCCCAATTTGTCAATGGTGAAGTTTTTAAAATTTCTGTACTCCAATTCTTTGGGCGTACTGCAAGAAATCAGTAAAGTTGTCAGTACCGTAAATATAAGAAGGGTAGGCAGTTGAAAAATTTTCATTTTGAGGTGTTGGTTTTTATATTTCAAGCAAGTTAGGGAGATATGAATAAATCTGAAATAAAACTTCGCTAAAAAGACTACTAACAATATTAGTATTTTTGTCTGTCATGACGTCAAAACAAAAAAATGATAAAGCTAATAAAAATAGTATTAAAGATTAATTTTAATAAATTGATTTACAGAATTTTATGATGTTTAAATAAAATTTAAATTATGATAAATAAACAAAATTTTTCTAAAAAATTTTGTTTCTGTTCCCATAAGTAGACTGATGACTTATCTTTACAAAATAAGTTGTAAATAATTGAATAATAAATTATTATGTAGTTTATTGGAAAATTAAATTAATTAAAATATCGTATTTCTTTTATCCCAATATTCATAAGCCTCCATTTCTAAAATTTCGGCCTGTGGATTGATTTCGCTGCTGTTTGCTTCATTATTAAGCAACCTTTGAATTTGCGCCTTAAAAACGGTTGTTACGAGTATCACCACTTAATCAATACAAACGGTAATACTGTCAGTTTTAAAAATATTGGGTTATGATGGGTAGGTGTTGGAAATGCACTGATAGATTAGGGCGACAATAATTGTTTTTTACTTTTTAAAATGCATAAGGCTGTCTCAATTTTCTGGAGAATAGTCAATTAATTTTCTTGAATTTAAAGGGTAACCGAAGGGTTAATTTTAAAAAAATGGCGTTTTCTTTTAGCTGAGAAAATTTAGAAATTTAGGCTAATTATCAAAGCGTTAATTTTTAGAAATCAAATTATGCAGCAACTTTTGTTTGAGAAAAATGGTTTCGCCCAAGCTTAGTTGAAAGTATCCGGTAATGCAAAAGCGAATCTTTTGGATTGATATTAGACATCAATTAAGAGGATGCCAATGGATTTTATTTTCTATCGGGAACAAGTGTTGAAGGAATAAAAATTCCCTTGAAGATTTAAACATGTCAAAAAGACGTATTATGTAATTCCTGCATTACCTTGTTTATCAAAAAATATATAGAGCCAGGTAAATTTCGGTTGAAGAATTTCCAGAGCATTTTTATTTTAAAAATATGCTTTTCCAGTAGCTGCTTTTATTTGGTGCTTGAACTGGATTTCTTAATCTGTAGTATAAGTAGCCAATTGCCTGAGCATGATTTTGTTGAATTCAGTTTGAATGATTGAAGCAGCTTTTCTTAAAACTATATATGTGAATTTATATGAAGTGTTTTTTTTGGTTTATGGATATGTACTACACGCTTCTTGAGACGATTGACCCTTTTCTTTTACGTGGCATTTTGACACCTTAAAGATTCACTTGCCTAAGCTGTAAAGTGAAATTTGTTGAAAGGCGGCTTTAAATTGAGATACAAGAGAGCGTGAAATGACAAAATTATTGACAGAAATTCCTGGTTCATTACCCTTGCAGCAGTGTGATTGACAGTCTATTATTAAATTAAATTTGATTGACTGTAAAATAACTTCCTACAAAAGACGTTTAGTAAGCAACCTAAAGTAGAGCCACTTGTGCTTGGTAACCAAGATGTTTTCTTTGGGGGTTACAGAACCGATTTAGGTTCGTAAACAAAGGCCCGATTTCTATCGGGCCTTTTGCTTTTTAAGGATATGTTACTCTTTTTGACGACATTTTGAAGTTCCTATCCAATCTTTTTTTTGCTTTTACTACAAGTAATGGCTTGAAATATTGGATGTAAAAAAGGAAAATGATCAATGGCTGGATTGTAAATTTGAAAATAAAAGTGTTATTAACTTGTAATTCGTTTTCTTTTAAACTCTTTACTTGAAGTATCATTTAGATTATCTTTTGAAGTTTTAAGAAGTCTGATTTTAGCCCTGTTGGAGGTTTTATTTATGATAATCAATGGCTTAATGACTGTTTTCCCTTCACGGTTTTTTAGCTCAAAATAGTAAATAGTATGTTGCTTTTTTCCAGATTGCTGCTCTTCTATTGTTACAATGTACTTTGAATTGGGTATTTCTTTTTCAGCAACCTGGCTGGGAATTGCATCAACTGTTTCGACGGGAGTTAATAAATCCTCATTTATAAATGCATCAAGATATTCATTTTCCGGCTCAGGAACTCTAGGTTTTGTCGTTCTTTTTTTGCTAATTCCTGATGAACTATTTTTTGAAAGAGGAATTACTAGTCGACTTGTTAATTCGAATTTGTAAGAGTTACCTGTTTGGGTTTTACCCACAAATGAAGGAATAATAGGTATCACTTTTGACATATTCTTTGATTCCTCTATGGTGTTTTTCTTTACAGATATAAGAAATGTAGTAAATATTATAAGGAATAGCATGGCTCCTGAAATTACTAATTTAACTTTTTGAAGAATGTTTAAACTATTGGATGGCTGAATACTGAACATGCGTTTCATTCGTTGGAGCAAGTTTTTTTTGCCATTCGTAGCTGTCATAGCAAAATTTTCTTTCAGTAATTGACGTTTTTCTTCCAGGCAAATCAGCGCCTTGGCATACTCAAAACGATCATATTGGAACGTCATTACACAATCATCACAGCAGTTTTCTCTCTCTCTTTTTGCAGTTTCCCCCAGTAAAATGACAAAGGGATTGAAAAATAAAACCAGTTTCACTACCGATTGTATCATATTTACCAGGTAGTCATTTCTTTTGATATGGGCCAATTCGTGTAGCAAGATTGCTTCTGTTTGTTGTATAGATAACTGATTTGCAATTGCCGCCGGTAGTAAAATGATGGGCTTTATAAAGCCTGTTACCGAGGGCACATGCACTTGTTCCGATATCCAAACCTGTATTTTCTTATTTATTCCCATTTGAAATGCAAACTTATCGGTAAAAAGACGTACATCAATAGGTGCCTTTTTCAAACCGCTATTTAGTAAAAACCGGTTGTAAGATAGGTTCTTATAAAAAGATAAAATATAAAAACAAATCACCAACAAGTAAGTAATCGACAAATAAGGAAGCACTCTTTCGATGAATTGAAAATTGAATATTCTGCCTTCAAAATAGTATAATTTAAAAGGTGTCTGGTTATTTAAAAGTAAAAGGTAGGTTTGAAAAAGGGTTACAGCGAACCAGGCAAAGGAAGTAAATACAAAAGCAATACTTATATTGTATTTTATGAAAGCAGGTAATTTCCTATCCGTGATGATGATGAATTGATAAAATAGCCACAAAATACCAGCCTGCCAACAGCTATGACCAATGGAAAGGCCAAGGGATTGTAAGAAATAAGCTTGTTCCAGATCAGGCAAGTGCATAGAAGACAGTTACTTAATATTGTTTAAATAGTTTTTTATTTCCTCCAGTTCTTCTTTTGAAGCTTTGTGATTTCCAAGTGCCTGCATCACAAGCTGCGCTGACGAGCCAGAAAATAGCGAGTCGATTATTTTATTTAGGAAGAGGTTCTGTGTATTTTCTTTGCTTACTGCCGGTTGGTAGATATGTGTTTTGCTGCTGCTGTTCCGGGTAACCAAACCTTTTTCAAACATTATCTGCATCAGCTTCAACGTGGTAGTATAGCCAGCGTCCTTTGTTTTTAGCAATTCTTCGTGAACATCCCTTACTGTAGCTGAATTTTTTGTCCATAAAACCTGCAATATTTCCAGTTCACTCTCGGTTGGTTTATTTTTTTTATTTAATATCATAATACGATATGTTTCGTAAAGCAATGTATGAATTATTTCGTAATGCGGGAAACCTTTCATAAAAATTTTAAGCTAAAATCACTCTTTAAAATCAACGATTATACAGTAATAATCAAATTGGCATTAGACAAATGAGTGGCTTACGTGGAGGGAATTGTCAATTTATCCGTAAACAATCAACTTATTTTCGGTTAAATTTCTTTTAATTGCTTCAAATAGATGATTGCTCTTTCCTCAATTGGGCAGTAGTTTTGCTACTTCCGTCATGGCTCCAGCCGGGTGGATTGATAAAATATTTGATGGCAGTGATAAGGGATCCGGACGAATATGCTTTTTTAAAGAGTTCGCCCCAGGTTTTAAAAGCAATGATACCTGGGTTAAATGATTCGATATTTTTGGTTAATCCGTACACCGGTCTTTCTTCTTCTTTTTTGAAACTCCCGAAAATTCTGTCCCAAATAATCAGAATGCCTGCATGATTTTTATCAAGGTATTTTAGATCACTTCCATGATGAACCCGATGATGAGAAGGTGTATTGAAGACAAATTCGAACGCTTTTGGAAGGTGGTGAATACTTTCGGTATGTATCCAAAACTGGTAGATTAAACTAATTTGCTGCATAAATAATATCCATATTGGATGAAATCCAACCAGCGGCATCCATGCCCAAAATAGAAAAGCACCGGTTAAATTTCCTGTCCAGGTTTGTCGCAAAGCAGCCGCCAGATTATAATGTTTGGAAGAGTGGTGTACAACATGACTTGCCCAAAAATAGTTAACCTGGTGGCTAACCCGGTGAAACCAGTAATAAGAAAAATCATCCGAAAAAAACAACAACAGCCAGAACCACCACCTGGAGATATCCAATTCAAATAATCTGAACTGGTAGATAAAAGTAAACAGACCAAAGATCAGGGCCTTGGTGAAAAAACCGCTTATTACATTGCCTATTCCCAGTCCCAAACTACCAAAAGTATCTTTGGTTTCGTATAAATGCTTATGCTCCCTGTAAGAAAACCATGCTTCTAAAGAAAGAAGCAATACAAAAAAAGGAATCGCATAATATAGAATAAGAGGTGGCAATGGCAAACGATTTAGGACTGAAATTACTATAATTATCCAAAAGGCATTTTAAATTGATAAGATTTATTCAAAATAGTCAAAGCTAATAAAGGAATGCCAGCTTTTTCGTAGGCATTTTTAGTTGAAGTACACTTGTGCAAAGTTGGTAACCCTTATTCAGTTTTATGTGAAATCCAAAAATGCTTTGTCTGCTTTTTATCGATGATTTTAAAAATGTAGCTATTTAGTTTATTTACAGTCATTTTTAGTACTACAGAGCTGGTATTTGCCAGCGAAACATCTCGGGCCCTTTTTAAGAATGTGATGAGAATGGTAAACTGAATTTACAATTATTGAAGAAGATGAAGTATCGTCTATGTTACTGACTACAAGCAAAAAAGCCCGGAACGAATCCGGGCCTTCAATGAAATTGGTTTTATTTAGATTCTATGGAAAAGTTTGACAGTGGATATTGGTGACTGAAAGTTAGATTAAATATTTTGAAAAGTCATGTTTACTTTTTACTCAATTTTATTTTATCACTATCAATCTATTTTTTATGGTTGCGGTTGTTCAATGACACCTTTACCAGCACTCATTTCTGTCAATGTTTTCAACTGTGCTTTTCGGTTAGCATCAATCTTGTCATGATGAATCACAGCAAGGGTAGGGGCAATTACCAAACTAACAATGCTCATTAATTTAATCAGTATATTCATAGATGGGCCAGAAGTATCTTTAAAAGGATCTCCAACAGTATCACCTGTTACAGAAGCTTTGTGTGGTTCAGATTTTTTATAAAACATTTCGCCATTGATCTCCACACCTTTCTCAAAAGATTTTTTTGCATTATCCCATGCACCACCCGCATTATTCTGAAACATTCCCATCAACACACCACTAACAGTAGCACCTGCCAGAAATCCACCTAATACTTCCGGGCCAAAAATAAAGCCGATAATAATAGGAGATAATAAAGCAATTGCACCAGGCAACATCATTTTTTTAAGGGAGGCTTCTGTTGAAATAGCTACACATTTATCATACTCTGGTTTACCGGTTCCTTCCATAATACCAGGAATGGTACGGAACTGTCGACGAACTTCTTCTACCATAGCCATGGCGGCTTCTCCAACCGCACGAATCGCCAATGAAGAGAATATAAATGGAATCATACCGCCTACAAACAAACCAGCCAACACATCTGCTCGGTAAATATCGATGCCATCAATACCTGCTATTCCTACAAAGGCAGCAAATAATGCCAATGCAGTTAATGCTGCAGACGCAATGGCAAAGCCTTTACCACTTGCTGCGGTCGTATTTCCCACAGCATCTAAAATATCAGTTTTTTCTCTTACTTCTTTTGGTAATTCACTCATTTCTGCGATTCCACCTGCATTGTCAGCAATGGGGCCAAAGGCATCAATTGCCAATTGCATGGCAGTAGTAGCCATCATACCGGCAGCAGCTATTGCTACTCCATATAATCCTGCACAGGCATACGATCCATAAATACCTGAAGCTAAAACAAGAATTGGTAACAAGGTACTTTCCATACCCACTGCCAAACCGCCAATGATATTGGTAGCGTGACCTGTAGCACTTTGGCGTATGATACTCATCACAGGGCGTTTGCCCATTGCCGTGTAGTATTCAGTAATAATACTCATTAATGCACCAACTGCCAAACCCACCATGATGGCACCAAATACTCCATTTTTAGTAAAGGGAATGTTACGTAAAACCATCTGATCCGGCATCAAATAATTTACTAAAAAGTAACAACCTATAGCCGTTAAAACCATGCTTCCCCAATTGCCCATATTTAAAGCAGTTTGTACTTTATGTGTGCTTAAACCTTCATTATCACTGATGCGTACAAAGAATGTTCCTATTATAGAAAGTATAATTCCCATGGCCGCAATAAGCATTGGCAATAAAATAGGAGCCATGCCTGAAAAGTGATCAGATGCTTTTGCAAGTTCTGTAGTAAGCGTTTCTCTACCCAATACCATAGTTGCTAAAACGGTAGCAACATAACTGCCGAAAAGATCGGCACCCATACCTGCTACATCACCCACATTATCTCCTACGTTATCTGCTATAGTAGCCGGGTTACGGGGATCATCTTCAGGAATACCCGCTTCTACTTTACCCACTAAATCCGCACCCACGTCTGCAGCCTTTGTATAAATACCTCCCCCTACACGGGCAAATAATGCAATTGATTCTGCACCGAGACTAAAGCCGGTTAGTATTTCAATTGCTTTTTCAAGGGCCAGTTTATATTCTTCAGAACCAGCGGCAGCGCCCGATACAAACAATGTATAAAGTATGATGAATAAACTGCCAAGTCCTAAAACAGCAAGGCCTGCAACCCCCATGCCCATTACACTTCCGCCAGTAAATGAAACCTGTAAGGCTTTGCTTAAACTTGTTCTCGCAGCCTGCGCAGTGCGAACATTCGCTTTAGTAGCTACTTTCATTCCAATGAAACCTGCAAGGGCACTAAAAAATGCACCTAGTACAAATGCTACTGCAATACTCCAATGGCTGTTGGCATTGCTATAGCCCATCGCACCCAATAACAATGCACCGATGATAACAAAATAGGTAAGAATTTTATACTCAGCCTTTAAAAAAGCCATAGCACCTTCAGCGATATAGGTGCTGATTTCTCTCATTCGTTCGTTGCCGGCATCTTGTTTTGACACCCAAGCAAACTTTACAAAAGTGTACAACAAGCCTACAATGCCCATTGCCGGAATAACATAGATCAATTTGTCCATAAATAGTCGTTCTAATTTTTTGGATGCCAAAAATAGTGTAATTGGTGCAATTACAGCCAGAATCTGTTAATTTATTGCTAACGCCTGCTGCAATGCGATGATGTTGCGATATTTCTACAAGCCATTGTGCTAATAAATGATTTTTTCAGCTTATTGATGAAGAGATATTTTTTGGTGTGCAAGATTTACATTTTAGTACTTCGTCTTTGATAGTCTTTAGCAGCGGATGCTTTGTTGATCAAATAACAAATGAGCTTATAGATTTTCTGAAATTGACAGATGGCTGTTCTGGAAAATTGCCTGCTATATATTATTGTAAAGCTAAAAAGGCTGCTACCGGGAAGGTGGAGTCATATATCCTATTGGCAATAGCGTGAAAAAGGGATCATAAGTTTCCTTACAATCCCTTTCCTATTATAAAATCATTCTTTTAAATATCAATTGCTTCGCCGTACGCCGCAGCAGTTGCTTCTTTCAGCCCTTCGCTCATGGTAGGGTGAGGGTGAACGGTGTTCAAAATTTCATGACCAGTTGTTTCCAGTTTACGGGCCGCCACTGCTTCCGCAATATTTTCTGTCACGTTCATTCCAATCATGTGGCAACCGAGAAATTCGCCGTATTTGGCATCGTAAATTACTTTTACAAAACCTTCGGTAGCACCTGCAGCACTTGCTTTACCACTTGCAGAGAATGGGAATTTTCCAATTTTAATTTCTTTTCCTAATTCTTTTGCTTTTGCTTCTGTCATTCCAACAGATGCAATTTCGGGCTGGCAATAAGTACATCCTGGGATG
>Ga0105049_10000684_pt1 | contig 38213 bp, 36 predicted proteins | sample MAT06_FD_78087 | JGI IMG/M metagenome (GOLD analysis project Ga0105049, IMG submission 78087) | Freshwater microbial communities from Lake Fryxell liftoff mats and glacier meltwater in Antarctica - MAT-06 | ecosystem: Environmental > Aquatic > Freshwater > Ice > Liftoff microbial mat | place...
CGGGGATCGCTCCCTTCTATCAACGATCGCTTTGTCTTTTTTGAGGGGTTAGCGGCTGAAAGTATTGCTGTGTATAGGGTCTGGCGTTTTGGCTTAATCGCTGTATACTTTTGAATATCTTATCTATATTTTCTAAACCTGAGTTATCTTACTTACTTGCTGTACTGAAATATGTTGATAGATAAGTAAGTTAAATCATTCTACTTGAGGCTGAATCTGGAAGACGATAAGACAATCAAATCAATCGAAAATGCCTATCTGCTTACTTGTTGGCTAGACCGCATTGTGAGTCAATGAATTTTAGTCTAGGTAAGATATGCCTGCAATGAGGAGTAAGATAGATAAGATAAAACCATCGCTATTTTTCCGATGGAAAAAAACAGCCCGATCGCCACATCACTCCACCCATCCACAAGTAACCCTCGCTTCTCTCGTCATCATGCCTCGGTTGTATCAACTAGCGATCGTGACCCACTTCACCCAAAGAGCGTAAGAACCCAAATACTGTGTTAATCGACATAAACTGTAGAAGATAAGTTCTTAGTAGACAGTTATCAATCAAATTATCCTGCCCTCGGCAACCCAAAGTTCTAACGTTATGACTGCCAATCTTCGTCAACGGCTCCAAACTCTCATTGAAGCACTACCCGAAGCCTCACTGCTTCAGGCAGAAACCCTACTGACTGCCCTTAATCCCGATCCTCACGCCGCCGCCGCCACTCTTTCACAAGAAGATGCCCTGATCGCCATCATCCAGCGTCGATTACCTCCTCAAGACCAACACTGCCTCAACGCCCTACGGCTACGCCTAGCCGACGAAACCATCACCCCAGTTGAACACCAAGAGCTACTGAACTTTGTTGAACGAGTTGAACAAATGGATCTAGAACGCGCTGAAGCAATGATTCATCTGGCGCAGTTGCGCAACATCACTCTAGACGCGGTAATTCAAGAGTTTCTACCAAACCCGCAGTCATCACATGCCCTCTGACTACATCTCCAACGCGCTACGAAAAATTATCGCTACTCGGGCCCATAACCGCTGCGAATACTGCCAATGTTCAGCCGATTTTGCAACAGAAACCTTTTCCGTAGAACATATTTTGCCGCGTAGTCGAGGCGGCGGTAATACCCTAGAAAACCTGGCTTGGAGTTGTATGGGCTGTAACAGCTATAAAGCCGCCAAACTCCAAGCTACCGATCCTTTAACCGATGAACTGGCTCTAATCTTTCATCCTCGTCAACAGATTTGGCTGGAGCATTTTGCCTGGAGCCTGGATTTCAGTGAAGTCATTGGACTAACTCCCACCGGGCGGGCTTCAATCCCAGCTTTAAAGCTAAACCGCGATGGAGTAGTAAATTTACGTCGTCTATTATCACAAGCTGGAAAACATCCCCCATAACTCATTTGACTGGACAATCTTGCCGTAGCTTAATCTCGGCTCAGTTGCAACTAATCCTGGTTTGAAAGGTCTTGATTGCAGGTTTGAGCGATTAGTATTGCTGGTCGCTACAGTTAGTCGGTGAACTATCCTGAATCCTTTGTTAGAGCGTGATATGGCTGACACAGCATTTCCGGCAGTCAGTGGTGCTGAACAACTGGAAATGCTTCCATTGCGCGATCGCCTATTAGCATTGGCAGCCGACTTATCGGCTGAAGAAAAAGAATTTCTCGCCCACCCCGATCGCCGACTTATCCAGCAAGCGCCACAAATCCACCTGGAGCTTTCACAATTTATCAATTTAGCGACGCAACGACAGTCCAAGGACATATCAGCAGAACGCGGGTGGTGGTACTTAGATATCTTGGCGCACTCAATGCCCCTTTTAGACAACGCCGCATAAGCTGACCCAGAGGATTGAATCAAGACAGTAGATAATAGAAGGGCGATCGTCGTTGTTCGGGGCTGTTTGAAGCTCAACCCTTTCATTGAAGGAGAAATGACTATGGGAGAAGCCAAGAGAAGAAAGACGCTTGATTCAAGCTTTGGAGAAACCAAAGGGCAAGAGCTTCACCCGATCTACCACTTCGGCATCAAACGGGCGGTAGCTCTTTTGAGGCTGATCCACATACAACAGACCAGTCAGATTGTCTCTTGGAAGCCAGAAACTTGGATGCTGACCAACGACATTCCAGGTCATCCCGATGAAGTTTCCATGGGGTTTACCGCAGCGCAAATTGAAGAACTCAGACAATGGGTTGAGAACCACCAACATCTTATTCCCCAACACGTCCTGATCAAGGTCTTACCCATGGAGAATTGTATCCATCAGGGCAGGATCTGGAAGTCTAAGGACTTTCCTAAGCTCCTCATCAATTTGTAGTCAAAGCTTGACTGATTGGGTCGCAAAAATGCGGCATAGTTCAAAGGAAGGTCACACTTTTTAGAAAGACTCAAAGGCTAGAATCCCTGATAGATATGGCAAAACCACCTGAGTCCCTCGGCAGATACTGTGCCCTCCTCGCTACTGCCTTGAACCCTGCCATGAGTCACTCTTGTCATCGTTTTTTTTCTAATCGTTCCAATTTAGTCAATGCCCACTCTGAACGCTCTCGAACACCCTGGATGGCTAACTGCAAGTTTTCTGACAAGCCTTGGTAGTAAAATACCTGCATGAACTGAACAGCCAAAATGTAAATCCCGAACAGGATCAAGACCGTTCGATTAGAGTTCAAGTTCGTTTTCAGACTGCTGACGCTGGTAGCCAGGGTTTCGAGGTTTCTTGTCAGATTGTCTACCTTGCTGTTGAGTGCTTTGAGGGTTTCCAAAGATTTCAACTTCAGGCTGAGATCGTCCAGTTTCCGGCTCAAGCTCTGGCTCCGGTCGCTCAAGCTCGTCAAGGAATTCCCGTGCGGTTCGATTGTGCCCTTCAGCGTTTTGAATTCCTGCTGCAATTGTGTCAAGCCCTGCTTGAATTGCAGCAAGGTCTGACCCAGCGCGGCGTTGTTTTTCGCTGTCTCCTGTAAGGTCAAATTCTGACTGACGATGAGTTGATTCTGCTGAGTCGCCAAGTCGGTCTGCTTCAGAATTGCGTTCGTCCATATGTCAAGGCGACTCCCAAAATCATCAACTTTCTGTTCTAGCGATGCGTTCCATGCTGCCAGTTCAACCAGAGGATCGTCATCAGGCAGGTGCGGAAATTTTTGCAGTAGAAGTTTTTGCGCTTCTGTCAAGTCACCATTATTGCTCACGGTACAAGTCCTGTACTTTCAAAGGATTTGTAGGCTTTTTTGAGAAATTTTTCAACGCGATCGCGGCTGACACTCAGATTCTTGAAAACCTCTGAAGTCCTGGCTGCACCTAGCGGCAGGTTATTTTTGTCGAGTAAATTGCGCTCTTGCATGGGCAGTTTGGGAAAGTCCATCGCTTTCACTTTTAGTTTCGCCATTAACTCAGACAAGCCCTCGACTTGGCTGGTATCCCACTCTTCTCCAACCCCAGCATTTTTAACCAGCACAAACGGCATATTTGCACCCTGCTCTTTCAGGGCAACGTAGAGCAACTCCAGCGACTCATAAGCTCCACTGGAGACGAACCACCGGACAAACTGAATCTTGTGCTTTGCTGCCGTGTCAATTGCATCGTCTAGCCACAGGTTCAACGGTTTCCCGACCTGAGAGGGTAGGGAGATAATGACAGGCTTGACTTTCGCAAATTCAACAATCTCATCTGCCTTTGTTTGGCGTTCATCATCGGAGAAAATGGCAAACTCAAATGGTAAATCAGCGTAGCGCGTGGCGACATCCGGATTGTAGCGATCCGCTTCAAGGGGGGTGAAGTCGATTTCTTTATCCAAAAAGTATTGGATGAAGGTGCGGCAACAGAAGGTTTTCCCGACTCCACCCTTATCACCATCGAAGAAATGCACTCTGGGCATCTATTTTCCTCTCCTACCTAAATTGAATTGCGATCGAACCGCATCTTTAGCTTGATGGTCTGGATTCGACGCGGCTGACTGGCTGACTCCCTGAGACTCAGAACTAGGCATCTCTGGTTCTAACTCTGGGATGGATTCCGGGGCTGACTGAAGGTTCAGCGTTGACTCAGGCTCAAATTTCGGTACAGGTGACGAGTGTATATCAAAAGTTTCAGAATCAGTTTTCTCAATTTTAGACGCAGAATTAACAAATGTACTATCTTTAGATTTCTTTTTATTTGGACTAGGTTTTCTTTTTTTCTTTGGCAGTAAATCAGGATTTTTGGAGAACTCAAAATAATACTGACGGATGCTCTCAGGGCTGATCCCGTCAGTCACGCCGCTTGACTGCTTGAGAATTTCAGCAATCTTTTCCCATGAAACTTTGTGCTGTTTAGCTTTTTTAATTAGCCCAAAAGATTGACGTACAGTTTCACGTAAATTAAATTCAGTTTGCCAAGAAGTATCAACAGTTTCTAAAACTGATTGGAAAGTTTCTAGAGATTCTTTGCTGACTTTTACCATTATGTTTACCTCTAAGTACCTCAAAAAATATCTGATTAATCTTACTAAAATTTCTTGAAACGATTTTTTGATTAACCTCTGATTTTTACCCCTAGCAAATTGACTGTTTGTGCTGCTAGACTTTTCATCAAGTTGTGGTAGGTGCTATCAGATGGCAGATGTTTTAGTCCGTTGTACTTCTGAGCAACGAGAACGAATCAAAGCAAAGGCAGAAGCAGCCAGATTGAGCATGAGTTCTTACCTACTCAAGCAGGGTCTAGATGACGGTCGGGCGAGGGACACTGAAGATTCTACAACCCTAGCAAATGTCTACGCTCAGTTAATGGAGTTGAATCAAAACTTGAAGACCTTGACTAATGCTGAGGCTTGCCAGACCGCGATCGCCATTTGTCGAGAAGTCGGACGGGAAGTCGTCTTATATCGGTTATCTCGTCAAGTGGAGCGCAACTCATGAGAATTGTTGTTGATCGCGGGAAACAACCAGGGTCAGTCATGGGCTATCTACTCCGAACCGACAAGCGGGAAAAGGGGCAGGAAGATCAGAACCCAGTCTTTCACACCAATATGTTTGGGGAAAATGCGCAGGAGTTAACAGAAGAGCTAAGATTTTCAGCCGATCAGAACGAGCAGGTTGAACGAACCTATGGACAGTACAAGATTAGTTTCCCACCGGGAGAAAACCCAGACCTTCAAACCAAAATTGGCATTGTCGATGATGTGCTAGAAATGCGGGGTCATGGACGCAACTGCCAGTTTTTTGCGGTTGAGCATTTTGAGAAAATCGACAAGCACGATGTTCACCACCTGCACGTTCTTTGGTCTACAGTGCGGATGGATGGAACCTGGGTGAATGACTCTTACGAGCGAGTGAAACTAAAAGACGTTGAGCGTCAGATTGAGTTGAAGCGGGACTTGCAGTATTGCCCCCCGAAAGAAAAAGGGGAACGGGTCAACACGCCGATCGGGGAGGTGAAACTGAAAGAACAGGGACAACCGCTGACCAAAGACACACTCCGAACTGCCCTTGATGAAGTACTAACGGATCAGCCCTCGATGCCGCTGCTCATGGCGCGAATTAAAGCTCAGGGCTACACGATGCAGTTTCACGAATTCGAGGACGGCAAGGGCGTTAGTTTTGGAGCCGAAGGCAGATACTTTAAGGGGCGGCAACTGGGCGATCGCTTCTCCTTCAATGGGCTACATCAATATGCCGGGGTAGACTATCAGCCGGAGCGGGATGATCCGATGCTGCGGCAACTCAATGGAATGAATGCTGAACAGTGCCAAGCGGTGTTACCTCAGATTGAGCCGCCGGAGCAGTCGCGTCAGCCTGAACTAGAGCAGCAGCAAAAAGAACAGGAGCATCCCCCGGTATCGGCGCTGGAACAGGCGGCAATCACAGCCGAGCATGAATCGTTGCGCCAGTTGCATGAAGCGATCGCACTCAACTTTGCCGCTCATGAACAATTAATCTCCCGGCAAGCTTCACAGAAAATCAAAAGAACCGATCGCTTTATACCTGATCCAGGGCTGGCTGAAACACCCATAGGGGAGGCTGAAATGGAAGCATCTCTGGCAGGGCAGGTCGCACAACCGGGACATCAAGATTTAGAAGAGGCGAAACCACAGCCGGAACCTGATGCCACAGAATCGGTTGAGCACGCCACGACAAAGTGGGCGGAAGAGACAGAGAAAACAGAGAGTCAACCCCATGCCAAAAGACCGCAGATGGAAATCTAACGCCCAAGATGCCGACGACGATTCTCTAGCCCCATGGTGATTCGACATTCAAGAGTTACGGAAGTGAGATGGGACAGATGATCGCTACTAATCTGTTTAGGAAAGGGGGTTTTGAACGCTTGGTTAATCTTGTTTCTAAGTTGGAGGAAGGAGTCGCTTCAGCAGCGCCAACCTCAAGAAATCCGATCTTAGAGCAGTTTATCTCAGAGGTTCTGCCCTCAGAGTTCCAATAGAAGCTTTCTTAGGTGTATTCTACTTTTACGTTTTTAATTTGTTTCATAATGACCAGCGTGCCGCGCTTGCCTACCTTACTGGTTTCGCTAGCTAGTGGTTTGTCTAGCTTAATTTGATGGGTTCAAAGTTCAAAATTCGAAATGATGATTATCCCAGAGCAGTCCATTTTGAATTTCTAATTTTGAATTTTGAATTGATTTCGTGAACCCACCATTTGAAGCTAGACAAACCACTAGATTAGTCATAACTTCAGATAATCAGATTTTCTTACAAATGATGTCTTTATCTTCTAAGCGATTTGCTCTAAAGTACGCTTGCTAATTTTTACTGCACCAATACTCATCTACCTTCAATCGCAGTATGCTACTTTCAAGCAGCGTTAGCCACAGCAAGCATGACTCGTATAATTGCACTTTTCAATCAATCTGGAGGTGTGGGTAAAACCACTATCACTATGAATCTTGGCTATCAACTTGCCTCACGGGGGCATCGAGTACTGCTGATTGACATGGACCCGCAAGCATCCCTGACTACTTTTATGGGGCTGGAGGTTGGCAAACAGGATAAGACCATCTACGAGGCTTTGATTTCTGAAAACGAGGAACCAATCCCGATTTGTCCAAACATCCATCAAATGGATCTGTCTCCTGCTACTATTCTCCTCGCTAATGCAGAGCAAGAATTAGTCTTGGCGGAGCAACGAGAACTTCGCCTGAAAGAACCCCTCACCGCTATCCAGTCGCAGTATGACTTTATTTTACTTGATTGCCCGCCCAGCTTAGGAATTTTGAGTCAGATTAGCCTAGTTGCCGCAACCCATGTATTGGTTCCGATTCAGACTCAATTCAAAGCCTTGATGGGTACAGACTCACTGCTGCAAACGGTGAAAAAAGTACAGCGTCGATTAAATAAGACCCTAATTTTTGCCGGGTTTTGCCCCACTATGTACTCGCCCAGTAACGCTCTCGACCAACGAACTCTAGAAGCTATCATTGAGCAGCTATCACCTTTAGGAAGAATTTTTACTCCAATCCCGCGCGCTACAGCTTTGGCTGAAGCCTCAGAATATGGCAAACCATTGGCTCTATCCCCGAAAAAAAACGCATCGGTACTCGCCATTTTTGATGAAATTGCTGTCGCAATGGAGCAGGTCTAGATGAGTATTAAAAAACCGCCCGTCAATCGCTCTAGACTCAAGAACATTACCCTTTTTAGTGAAGAGGATAACTTAGCCCCTAGTTCTCAAACTATTGCCTTAGCGCAAATCGTTTTGCCGAAGCAACAACCCCGCCGCTACTTCGATCCTCAGAAACTAGCAGGGTTAGTGGAGTCGATTAAACAACATGGAATTTTAGAGCCTCTACTGATTCGCCCTTTAGAATTAAACCGCTATGAATTGGTGGCAGGTGAACGGCGATACCGGGCAGCTAAAGAAATCGGGCTGCTGGAAGTTCCCATCATCATTCGGGAGATGAGTGATACTGATGCAGTCCAAGTTGCTCTGATTGAGAACTTACAGCGCGAGGATCTCAATCCCGTTGAAGAGACGGAAGGGATCTTGCAACTTTTAGCACTCAGGCTGGAAAGATCAGAATCAGAGGTCGTTTCTTTACTGCATAGGATGCTTGATGAGGTCAAAGGAAAAGTTCCCCATAACGTTATGGGGAACTCAGAAACTCTAGCGATTCAGTCTGTATTTAACGGTATTGCTGTAATGGACTGGAAATCCTTTATCACCAATCGTCTGCCGTTATTGAAGCTGCCCCCAGATATTCTCAGCGCACTGCGTCAAGGCAAACTTGCTTATACGAAAGCCCAAGCGATCGCTCGTATTAAAGATGAATCTCAGCGCAATCATCTGCTGAGCAACACGATTTCTCAGGATCTTTCCCTAACTCAGATTAAAGAATGGATTGAAAATTCCCAATCTAGCAAGGCTGAATCTGAGACGAGTCCCTTGCCGATGAAGACCCAAATTGACGATGTTTTGCGGTTGGTAAAACGCTCTAAAGTTTGGACTAATCCTAAAAAGCAGAAGCGTCTGGAAAAGCTGTTATCAGAATTGCGAGCATTGGCTTCTGACACAATTTAGGCTAGTTATCATATCTGCTAGAGTAAGCCCGATTAGCGGAGATGCAGTTGAGAGAACAACTTGAGGCTCACCTTTTGGGATTGGCAAATATTCTTTGGAGCAAGACACTCTTGCTTCTGTAGATTGTTATGGGAAAGTGTTCTAACCTATGGGTGTCCATACCACAACAAACAATATTTTATCAGCATCAAAACGGGGCAGGGCTTTAAACATAATGTGCTTATAACAATCTGCGGTTTCAGTATTGCCAACCGCTGTTGAGTTAAAACCAAGTTAGTGACTAGCTCCTGCAAAATAATCTGCTCTTAAAGTCAACATGACCACCTCGCCAACAGAACAATTTTTCGAGAAGCCGATCCTCAACTCGCCCTATGAATATCCTGCTCAGCACTGGGAATTGGATGAGGACGGTCAGCCCACGAACCAAATCATTCCTCGACGGCGGCGGGCTGAGTTTATCACCCCCATTCCTAAACCTAAGAAGCGTCGCCAAAATCAAGGAATTCAGAAAGAACTGGTTCTCTATGGCGAAGATGGAGTGTCTACTGAAACGCAGCAATACGATCCCACTCCAATTATTAATAGCATTCGAGAACAGGTAGCAATTTGGCGGCAGTTGCCAAGCCCTAGCGAATGGCGAGTAACTCCAGAGACGACAAGACTTTTGCAGCACTGGCGATCGCATCCTTTTCAGTCTATTCGTCCTTTTTTCTGCCAAGTTGAGGCAGTGGAAACTGCAATTTGGCTGGCGGAAGTGGCTCCGAAATTAGGCAAGGTGGGACAGCAATTCTTGGATCACATTGAGAGTGCTAATGGTGAAGCAAACCCAGAACTCATGCGGGTGGCGTTAAAGCTGGCAACTGGGGCGGGGAAAACCACAGTGATGGCGATGTTGATCGCTTGGCAAACGGTGAATGCAGTGCGGCATCCTCAGAGTCGGCGGTTTACCCGTGGGTTCTTAATTGTTACACCAGGGATTACGATTCGCGATCGCCTGCGGGTTCTTCAACCCAACGACCCTGACAGCTACTACGTTAGTCGGGAATTGGTGCCGAACGATATGGTGTCGGACATTGCCCGCGCCAAAATTGTGATTACTAATTATCACTCTTTCAAGCTGCGAGAGCGGATGGATATCTCAAAGGTGGGGCGATCGCTGCTAAAGGGACGCGGTGAGGATCTACAAACGCTGGAAACGGAAGGACAGATGCTCCAGCGGGTGATGCCAGAGTTAATGGGTATGAAAAATGTAATGGTTTTGAACGACGAAGCGCATCACTGCTATCGGGAAAAGCCTCAGAATGATGAGCTTGAGGATTTGAAAGGGGACGAAAAAGACGAAGCGAAGAAAAATAACGAAGCGGCTCGATTGTGGATTTCTGGCTTGGAGACTTTGAAACACAAGCTAGGCGTAGATATGGTTTATGACCTCTCAGCAACACCGTTTTTCCTACGGGGGTCTGGGTATGCCGAAGGAACCCTGTTTCCGTGGACTGTGAACGATTTCTCGCTGATGGATGCGATCGAGTGTGGCATTGTCAAACTACCGCGAGTGCCTGTAGCGGACAATGTGCCAGGGGGTGAGATGCCGAAGTTCCGCAACCTGTGGGAGCACATTGGCAAAAAGATGCCCAAGAAGGGACGGGGCAATGCAGGGCAAACCCTCGATCCGTTGAGTTTACCTGCGGAACTGCAAACGGCGCTAGAGGCGCTGTATGGTCATTATGAAAAGACCTATGATCTGTGGCAGGAAGCAGGGATTAGCGTCCCTCCGGTGTTTATTGTGGTGTGCAATAACACGTCTACTTCTAAGCTGGTGCATGACTTTATTGCGGGGTTCGATCGCCTTCAGGAAGATGGCAGCGTTACGCTTCATGCTGGACGGTTGCCTTTGTTCCGTAACTATGATGAGCACGGGAACCGGATTGCTCGTCCGCGCACCTTGTTGATTGATAGTGAGCAGCTAGAGTCGGGCGAAGCGCTGGATGATAATTTCCGCAATATGGCAGCGGATGAGATCGATCGCTTTCGACGAGACTTGGTGCAGCGCAGTGGCGATATGAATGCTGGGCAAGGCATTACGGATCAGGATTTGCTGCGGGAGGTCATGAACACGGTCGGCAAGCAGGGAAAGCTAGGGGAATCGATTCGATGTGTGGTGTCGGTGTCGATGCTGACTGAGGGGTGGGACGTAAACTCAGTGACGCATATTTTAGGAATTCGGGCATTTGGCACTCAGTTATTGTGCGAACAGGTTGTAGGTCGGGCGTTGCGGCGCTATTCCTATGAATTGAATGAGGATGGATTATTTAATGTTGAGTATGCGGATGTGCTGGGAATTCCGTTTGATTTTACGGCGAAGCCTGTGGTTGCGCCGCCCAAGCCACCCAGGGAAACGATACAAGTTAAAGCGGTAAAGCCCGATCGCGATCATTTAGAAATTCAGTTTCCGCGTGTGGAAGGTTATCGGGTCGAACTGCCGGAGGATCGGTTGACGGCTAAGTTTACTGCTGATTCAGTGTTGAACTTGACTCCTATGTTGGTGGGTCCTTCAGTGACGCAAAACCAGGGAATTTTGGGCGAAGGGGTGGAACTGAATATGAAGCATCTCGAAGATATGCGGCAGTCTACGATTCTGTTTCATTTGACGAAGCATTTGCTATACACGCGGTATCGTGATCCGGGGGAGGAGCCGAAGCTGCACTTGTTTGGACAACTCAAGCGGATTGTCCGGCAGTGGCTAGAGGGTGGGTATCTCCGTTGTACGGGTGGGACTTCGCCCGCGCAGTTGATTTATCAGGAAATTGCAGATATGGCGTGCGATCGCATTAAAACGGCGATCGATGAAGACCAAGTGGGCGATCGCCCGATTAAGGCGATTCTGGATGCTTACAACCCGACTGGCTCGACGATGCACGTAAGTTTTACGACCTCGAAGGAAACGCGATGGCAGACTGATCCGCGTCGCTGTCAGGTCAATTGGGTGGTCTGTGATAGTGATTGGGAAGCGGAGTTTTGTCGGGTGGCGGAAGCGCATCCACAGGTACGGGCATACGTTAAAAATCAGAATTTAGGTTTGGAGGTGCCTTATTTACATGGCTCAGTGCAGCGAAAATATCTGCCGGATTTTGTGGTGCAGATTGATGATGGACAGACGGATCTGCTGAATCTGATTGTTGAGATTAAAGGGTTTCGGGGTGAAGATGCGAAGGAGAAGGCGAGTACGATGCGGACGTATTGGGTGCCAGGGGTGAATAATTTGGGCAGTTTTGGGCGCTGGGCATTTGCCGAATTCACTGCTGTTTTTGAAATTGAGGCAGAATTTAACAAGCTGATTGACGCATTGACTACCGAGATCACGACAAAAGGAGGGAAGACTGACATCCTCGTAGACCATGCCCCAAAGCTGGAAGAGTTGGGAGGCTCTGAACCTCAAGCCCAAGATATTCCTCGCTACTAACTCATTACAACTACAGCAATTCCAAATTCGGAATGTTTATCTTGAACAGACAGAAGTGTAGAAATATGTATATGCCTCGCTTCTCCTTTTTAGTCAACATCACCCAATCTTTTCTCTAAGATGCAAACTTCCTCTGATTTGTCAAGTCTATAGAACAGCCTGAGCTTATTGAATCCAATCTTAATAAGAAACGCTGAAACGCCCATCTAGTGTCGAATTTGGAATTGCTGTTACAACTAACTTATTTATTAACCCGTTATGGAACAAGATATGCAAACCGACACTATCCACACCTTAACTGAAACCTTTGAGGCGCACGCTCAGCAAACCGAGAATGGCATTGAATATTGGCTTGCTCGTGATATTCAGCACCTTTTGGGCTACACAAAGTGGGACAATTTCCTGAATGTTATTTCTAAGGCAAAGACAGCCTGTGAAGTGTCTGCTCACGAGGTTACTGACCATTTTGCTGACGTCGGGAAAATGGTCGATCTTGGCTCTGGTAGTCAGCGGGAAGTGGATGATATTATGCTGACTCGCTATGCCTGTTACTTGATTGCTCAGAATGGCGACCCCAGGAAGCAGGAAATTGCGTTTGCTCAGACCTACTTTGCAATGCAGACTCGACGGGCAGAGTTAATTGAACAGCGTTTGTTGGAGGCTGAGCGGGTTTCGGCACGGAAGAAATTAACAGAGACTGAAAAGGAACTGTCCCAGGTAATTTATGAGCAAACAGGCGACAACCAGAATTTTGCCCTGATCCGCAGCAAGGGTGACCAGGCGCTCTTTGGTAAGTCTACCCAGGCAATGAAGGCTCAGTGGAAAGTGCCCGATAAACGCCCATTGGCAGATTTTGCTCCTACGATCATTTTGAAGGCGAAGGATTTTGCGACCGAGATTACTATTTTTAATGCGCGGGAGAACCAGCTTAGCAGTGAGACAGCGATTTCTAATGAACACATTACCAACAATCAAGCTGTTCGAGACACGCTGCTAACACGAGGCATTCGTCCTGAGTCATTGCCTGCTGCTGAGGATGTGAAAAAGGTTGAGCGTCGTCTTGCCTCGGACGAGAAAAAATCTTTGAAAAATCCCGATACGTTAGAGGGTGAATAGTGGCTGATGCGCTGCTAAATCAAAATTTTCTAGCGACCTATTCTCTATCCCTCACGACTCATCACTATGCCGCCACGTCAACCGAAATCGCAGAGTTCTAAGAAAGTCGAAACCTTTAAGCATGAGGAAGACAAGCGCAAGAATATTCCGACGGCGGAGTATCAGTCTGTGATGGCGGAGGAGGAGAAAAGCCCAGTGCGGGTGGCGTATGAGCGGCGTAACCGGGATCTTGACCCGCAGTTGGTGTGGCGGGGGAAGGATGAGCAGGATTGGAGTGATTTGGTGGTGAGTGCGCCGCCGTTGTATATCCAGGAGAAGGTGCATCCGAAGGTGTTGGTGGAAGATTTGCGGCGGCAAACACAGTTGCGGGCTGAGGAGACGGAGGATCAACAGTTTGATTTGTTTGCTGATTTTAATGGGCTACCGAAGGGAGCGACGGGGACGGAGTTTTATCAGCATGAGGCGAACTGGACGAATCGGATGATTTTGGGGGATAGCCTGCAAGTGATGGCGAGTTTGGCGGAGCGGGAAGGACTGCGGGGCAAGGTGCAGTGTATTTATCTTGATCCGCCGTATGGAATTAAATTTAACTCTAACTTTCAGTGGTCAACGACGAGCCGGGATGTGAAGGATGGCAAGGTTGATCAGATTACCCGTGAGCCGGAGCAGGTGAAGGCGTTTCGGGATACCTGGCGGGATGGGATTCATTCGTACTTGACTTATTTAAGGGATCGCCTAACAGTTGCGAGGGATTTGTTAACAGATAGTGGATCGATTTTCATGCAGATTGGGGATGAAAATGTTCATCGGGTTCGCAGCTTGATGGATGAGGTGTTTGGAGATGAAAACTTTATTTCCTCAATCGCTTTTACTAAAACAACTGGATTCTCTAGTGGTTATTTATCCTCGACATACGATCAAATTCTGTGGTACTCAAAATCATCTAAGAATCTAAAGTACAGACAATTTTTTAAGGATAAAAATAGCTCTGAAGAAGGCTCATTCTCCATATATAAAGAAGCTGAAAAAATCTCAAAACTTAAAAATAAAAATTTTGGCGCGAAGCGCCTTGTGAGGTTAGCTGATCTAACCTCACAAGGCGCTTCCGCCTCTGAACAAAGTCCGTTTTTGTTTGAGGGGAAGGAGTGGCTTCCGTCAAAAGGTCTGCACTGGAAAACCACGCTTTCGGGTATGAGAAACCTTGCCTTCTCTGATAGAGTTTCTGTCTCTGGAAAAACTCTTGCTTACATACGCTTTTTAGACGATTTTGCGGTATATCCGATTGATAATGTCTGGCAGGATACTGGAACGGGGAGTTTTACAGACCCCAAAGTTTATGTTGTTCAAACAGCTACTAAGGTAATCCAACGCTGTCTTCTTATGACCACTGATCCAGGCGATCTTGTCCTTGATCCAACCTGCGGATCAGGTACTGCCGCTTATGTTTCCGAACAATGGGGACGACGCTGGATCACGATCGACACTTCCCGCGTTGCCCTCGCCCTCGCCCGTGCCCGCATCATGGGCGCTCGCTACCCCTACTACCTCCTCTCAGACAGCCCAGAAGGTCAGAAAAAAGAAGCCGACATTACCCGCACCATTCCTTCTAGTGCAGCCACTCACTGTGACATCCGCCAAGGCTTTGTTTACGATCGCGTCCCCCACATCACCCTGAAATCGATCGCCAACAATACCGAAATTGATGTCATTTGGGAGAAAGCCCAAGAAAAACTCGAACCCCTACGCCAACAGCTAAACCTGGAGCTAGGCAACACCTGGCAAGAGTGGGAAATCCCCCGCGAAGCGATCGAAACCTGGTCTGAATCTGCCCAAGATCTACACGCTCAATGGTGGAAACACCGGATCACGCGACAGAAAGAAATCGATGCCTCGATCGCCGCCAAAGCCGACCAGGAATTCCTCTACGACAAACCCTTTGAAGATAAAGCGATCGTTCGGGTTGCGGGGCCCTTCACCGTCGAAAGCCTCTCCCCTTACCGAGTCCTCGCCGTCAACGACGACGATGAACTCATCGACCCTAGCAAAACCCCAGACCACACCCCCGGCGAAATCGACTTCGCCACCATCATCCTCGAAAACCTCAAAACATCAGGCGTTCAACAAGCCCATAAAGAAGACAAAATTACCTTTACCACCGTTACAGGCTGGGCAGGAAAGTTCATTTGTGCCGAAGGACGCTACCTCGAAGGCGACAGCGAAAACCCCAAAGAAAAACGCGCAGGCATCTTCATCGGCCCTGAATTTGGCACAGTCTCCCGCCCCGATCTCGTCGCCGCCACCCGCGAAGCAGGCGATGCCGGATTTAATGTCCTCATTGCCTGCGCCTTCAGCTTCGATGCCCACTCCGCCGACTTCACCAAGCTTGGCAGCATCCCCGTCCTCAAAGCCCGGATGAACGCCGACCTGCACATGGCAGACAACCTCAAAAACACAGGAGCAGGAAACCTCTTCGTGATCTTTGGTGAACCCGATATCGAGATTATAGGAGTGGGCGATCGGCAAATCCAAGTCAAAATCAATGGAGTCGATGTCTTCCGTCCCCAATCCGGCGAAGTCGAATCCAGCGGAGCCGATGGCATTGCCTGCTGGTTCATTGATACCGACTACAACGAAGAAAGCTTCTTCGTCCGCCACGCCTACTTCCTCGGAGCCAGCGATCCATACAAATCTCTCAAAACCACCCTCAAAGCCGAAATTGACGAAGTTGCCTGGGAAAGCCTCTACAGCGACACCTCGCGATCGTTCGACAAACCTAAAACCGGACGCATCGCCGTCAAAGTAATCAATCATCTGGGCGATGAAGTCATGAAAGTCTTTAGCGTGGAGTCATGATTTATGGAACTCAGCATCGACCTATCAACCGATACTCTTAAAGCCTTTTGCCAAAAGTGGCAGATTGCTGAATTTGCTTTGTTCGGCTCAGTTCTGCGCAAAGACTTTCGCCCAGACAGCGATTTAGATGTGCTGGTCAGCTTTTTTCCTCAAGCACCCTGGACTTTACTCGACCTTGTGATCATGCAGCACGAGCTACAAGCGATCGTGAAGCGAGATGTAGATCTGATTGAAAAACGAGCGATTGAGAACAGCGAAAACTGGATTCGCCGTAACGAAATCCTAAGTACAGCCCAAGTTTTATATTCGCAAGTGTTATGAACCCGCGTGATCATGCTTCACTTCTAGACATTACTAAATCAGCAAGGCTTGCCCTAGAATTTATTGAAGGAATGAGTCAGCAAGCGTTTGAAGCCGATCAAAAAACCCAATCGGCAGTGCTGTATCAAATTGCCATTCTTGGCGAAGCAGTCAAACGCCTTTCTCCAGAATTCCGCAGCCAACATTCCGAAATTCCCTGGACAGCGATGGCGGGGATGCGAGATAAACTGATTCATGACTATGAAGGCGTTGACGTAGCGCGAGTTTGGTTAACGCTTCAATCCAGCATTCCTAACCTACTGCAATCCACTCTTTCACTGCTTACAAACTAATGGAATTTCGCATCGCCGAGACCTTTACCGATAGCCTGAGCAAACTCACTGGACAAGAACAAAAAACCGTCAAAACGACTGCTTTTGATCTGCAACTTAATCAGGCGAGCCTTGGAATGCGGTTTCATAGGCTCGATCGCATGAAAGATCCTAATTTCTGGTCTATTAGCGTCAACATGGACATTCGCTTGATTGTCCACCGCACTAACACTAGCCTCCTACTCTGCTATGTTGATCACCATGATGCTGCCTATGATTGGGCAAAACGACGCAAAATTGAGCGACATCCTAAAACAGGTGCAGCCCAGTTAGTGGAAGTGCGCGAGCGGATAGAAGAAGTGATCATATCGCAGTCAATCGAGCGACCTAAACCTCCCAGACCGCTTTTATTTGCCCAAGTATCTGATGATGACCTGCTGAACTATGGTGTCCCAACCGAATGGCTAGAAGATGTCCGCCAAGCAAATGAAGATAGCCTCTTCAACATTGTTGATCGCCTTCCCCAAGAGGCTGCCGAAGCCCTCCTAGAACTAGCTACAGGCGGCAAGCCTCAAATGCCTACAACATTGCCTGTCAGTACTGACCCATTCAACCATCCTGATGCCCAACGCCGATTCCGAGTGATGACTAATCTAGAAGAACTAGAGCGGGCGCTGGCATTCCCCTGGGAAAAATGGGCGGTATTCCTCCACCCTGCCCAACGTTTCCTAGTTGAGCGGGATTACACTGGCCCTGCCCGGATTTCTGGTTCTGCTGGCACAGGCAAAACCATTGTGGCTCTCCATCGCGCTGTCTTTTTATCCCGTCAATACCCTAAAGCGCGAATTTTGCTCTCCACATTTTCCGATGCTCTGGCAAATGCTCTCCAGTTCAAACTGAATCGGTTAATTGGCAACGAGCCTGAAGTTCGTAATCAAATCCGGGTTTGCTCTATTCAAAGCATTGCCACTGAATTTTATACGGCAGCATTTGGGCAGCCTGATATCGCTTCACCAGAGCAAGTGCGATCGCTGTTACGAGCCGCCGCTGCACAAATTTCTGGACATCGATTCTCTGAGACGTTTCTGTGGGGGGAATGGCGCGATGTTGTAGATGCTTGGCAGTTAGACACCTGGGAAACCTACCGAGATGTGCAGCGGCTAGGACGGAAAACCCGGATCGGTGGGACGCAGCGAGAAATGCTTTGGTCTATTTTCGATCAAGTTTGTCAACAGCTTGAGCAGCAGCACCAGGTTACCTGGTCAGGACTGTTTCGTCGAGCCGCAGAACATCTGGCAGATTCTGCCAAGCCACTCTTTGACTTTGCCATTGTGGATGAGGCTCAAGACATGGGAATCTCTGAACTGCGATTTTTGGCAACTCTTGGTCAGCAACGACCAGACAGCCTGTTTTTTACAGGTGATTTAGGGCAACGCATTTTCCAGCAGCCTTTCTCCTGGAAGGCTTTGGGGGTTGATATTCGTGGGCGATCGCAGACTCTAAACATTAACTACCGCACGTCTCACCAGATTCGCCAGCAAGCCGATCGCCTTCTGCCTTTATCTCTAGCAGATGTAGATGGCAATGTAGAGTCCCGACAGAGTACAGTATCTGTCTTCAACGGTATGGCTCCTGCAATCAAGATTTATGATGGCATGGAACCAGAGGCGGAGGCTGTCGGCACATGGATCGCCGATCGGCTCGAATCGGGGTTGCAACCTGATGAGATTGGTATCTTTGTTCGAGATAAACTCCAGCTTGGGAGGGCGATCGTCGCTGTCAATTTATCAGGAGCAAAACCCGTTGAACTGAACAGTAGTCTCATACCTGCACAGGGATGCATTGCTGTCAGCACAATGCACCTGGCGAAAGGACTGGAGTTCCGCGCCGTTGTCGTAATGGCTTGCGATGATGAAATTTTACCATTGCAAGAGCGTATTGAAAGTGTCTCAGATGAATCTGATCTAGAAGATGTTTACAACACTGAGCGTCACCTTTTGTACGTTGCCTGTACCCGTGCTCGTGATTATTTATTGATTACCGGAGTCGATCCAGCATCCGAATTTCTGAACGATCTGAGTAGAGAATGAACTACCCCACCATAACAACAGGACGGGGTGGACGGGCTAAAACAGCATTAAAACGGTCGTTTGAGGCGATTCTGAGGCAGAAATTGTCTGGATGAATGGAGGATTAGTCTCGTTTGTCCGGGCAATAAGAAGAGTTTGTCCAGGAGTCTCAAGCTGCTAGTCCAGAGTGGACGGAACCCGTCCACAGTGACTGCACACATATTTCGGCTTGCCTGTTATTTTGTATATCCCCTTGCGACGGAAACTTTCACTGCCACAGTGGATACAAGCAGATTTCGGCTTGCTATTTTTTAATTCAATTAACCCCAATGCCACCTGGTTCTCTATGGGAGCAGTGACGATCGCCCCATCCGGGTAATCCACGCCATCCAAGCTGATCAGCATAATTGCTGTAGGGAGGAAGCTGGAGAAAGAAAGGGTCAGCCTCTCTCGGAGACACAACCAACGCAACACGGTAAGCATCTGGAGAAACTTTTTTGCTGGTTGGGTCAGTGGGATAGGCTGATTTCCCCTCAACCTGATTCAGCTCGGCGCACAACTGATTCAACGCCGTTAAACGATCGAGAAAACTATTCATTTGAGCGCCTTTCAGGTATTTCTCAATCCATTTCTTGGCAGCAGCAGCCCTAAAAACCTGCGTGGCGTTCTGGAAATCTTCTTCCATTGACTTGCTGGCATTTCCGGTCTTACTGTTGGCTTTCGAGCCACCACTAAACCCTGCAACGTTGCCGCCCTGTCCCATTCTTTAGCTCAAATCACTCTCCCCATTTACGATCGCGCTTGAACCTTCTGTGCAGTTCAGCTTCTACTTCAAATCTATCCATAACGTCAATCACCCGTACAAGCTCCAATCTGTAGGGTGACTGAGAACCGTTTAATTCTTGAAATCTTTTGTCCATTCTGCCCTGTTGGGTAAGACCTATCTTGAACCTTGATGTACCGATCGCATGGATTAGGTAAACATGACCCGCATTGTCTTGAGTCTGCATTAGCTTGTAACCTTTTGTCTAAGCTTTTGACTTGGCAAAGGTTTTCTTACAGGACTTACACACCCAGCGATCGCCCTTCGATGTCAGTTTCTCGCTACCGCATGATGGACACTTTGGATGGATGTCCACTACCCCTACAGGGTGATGGATGTCCAAAATATCCAACGGTATAGCAAGACTTTCAAGTTTCGGCTTGGATGCGTGTCCAGGTGGCTCATCCATTTCATCCAATGTTGTAATTAAGCTTTCAGCTTCACCATCCATATACCCTGGAATGCCTTCTGAAAATGCTGGGATAAGCAAAAAGTACGGTTGTTTTCCTGGAATATTAACCAGGGCAAAACGGTAGGCTTCAGGCTCAAACCCTTCGAGGTTTAAAGCTGTATTTTTGCCCTCGCAGTACTCAGATACCTCCTGATATTGGGGCTTAAGCTTGTTAGCGATCGCAGCCAAAACAGGACTCTTTTCAATCCCATGCAAAGCACTTTCACCGATGTAGACAGCGGCAAAATTTCCCATATCTGCCCACTGTAATCCTTGATTCCCTACATTGCTCGACTGACCCATAAACAGCACATGCAGCCCGTGAATGTGTCTAGCCTTCTTAGCGATCGTCAGCAATCCTGACTTTACATCTTTGTCTGATTTGCACAGCCCATCAAGCTCATCAAATACGTGAAAAGTTCGATTGGTTAACCTAGCTTTATTTTCAACATCCTTGGCAAGATTTTTCAGTGCTTTACCTGTGGTAGAAGCATCAGAGTGGGTAGCTGGAATTTCCCATCTATCTTCATCGGTTCCCGCTTGTGGATCGTGTAAAAGGATTTGCAAGGGATGAATCTTGTTAGCCTCAGACAGGAGCAATCTTGTGATCGAACTCTTGCCACTGCCACTCTCGCCCATGATCCGAATCGCTGGAACATTGGGGGCTAGGAGATGCTTAACAAAGCCTTGGAAGTCTTGACGGACGAAACGCGGCGGAACTTCAGCTACAGGCTTAACATCGCGCCTGAAGACGATCTCGATCGCTCTAAATTCTGGACAATACCGAGCCTTGGGAGCTTGTCCCAATTTGAGGGACTGAGCTAGATTCTTTGAACGTTGGTTGATTTGTTTCGCCAGGGCTTCACCTTCAATACTGAAGCTTGGTAGGACACCGAATCTAACTAGCCCACCATCGTCAACGCTTCCGCCCATGCCCTCAACAGCGATTCCCATATCCTGATACAGGCTCTTGATAATGGCGTTTGCGGCTTGTAAGGAAGGGTTAAATTGGGCATCAAGATAGATGGGTTCCTGGTACTCGCGTTTAAGCTGTGATTCCAAGGCTTGAACTTGCTCCTGGTACTGCTCCTCTAGCTGTGCCTTATGGGCTGCAAAGTTATTGATCTCTCCTGTCAACTCAGCAACAGTACCCGCCATACTGCCAACATCTTCACGGTAAGCACTGCTCAACATGGAATTTTGATCAGCAAGTGCCTTAAAAAGTCCATCCAATTTGTCATAGACTGCAACGATTTTCTCTTTCATTGCCAGTGATTCAGTCCTGACTTCAAAATCTAGGCTATCTCTGACAGTTGCAATTGCCTTCTCAATATCTATCTTTAGCTCTGATTCGTAGTCCTGCTCTAGCTGTGTAATTTCTGCTGTAAGAGCCGTTTTATCCTTTTCAGCTTGGCTCAAACGTGCGAGAGCCTGACCATGGGCTTGGGATAGGTCAGCACTGACCACGATCGCCCTTCTCAATTCCCCTTGCACAGTAGAAATTTTCTGAGTTTGTGTTTCTATGATTTTCTCTTTGAGATCGATCACCGCTCTCAGTTGAGTTAAGAGCTTTTTCAAATTCTCCATATCGTGAAGCTCACGCTTAGAGATCTCAACCTCTCGTTTTGCCGTCGCCAGTTGCGATCGTGATTTGCTGAGTTCTATTTCAAGTTTGATTTTTCTTTTCTGCATGATGTGATTAGCAGCCATCAGGGTTATCCCTCCACTGCCCACAGCCCCAATAATGCTGGCTGCCTTAGCGCTAGTCCCTGATGTGTTCATTAGTCCAATCAACAGGCATACAGCCCCCACAGAGCTAGAGATCCCGATCGTGTGTGCTAGTTTCATCGTCTTCTCTTCAGTGATTAGTGAATAGTTAGGGGCATATTTCAGCCCCTAAGAATGCTCTAGGCAGCAGGACGTGCGACCGTGGTCAGGGCTTCTGCCTTCTCTTTCAACTCTTGTGCCTTCTGTTGAGCAATCGAGGCTTTGTGCATCGCTGATTCAGTGTTGAATCCAATCTCTTGCTTTTGGCTTACAATCTGCTTGCGATTTTCAATAGTTCGGAAAGTCTCCAACCCAAGCGTGTCTAGCTTCTGAGCAGTTTTTTCAACCGATGTACGAAACTCAATCACACTCTGCTTAGTGCCTTCGATAGCGGTAAGAGCCTGATAACCTGCTGTAACGGCATTAGCACCCGCTTTGACCGTGTTAAATTCTTCCTTGATTGCTCCTAGGTGGGCTTGCTTGGCACGTTGCCAGTTAATGACTTTGCCCCATTCAGCGATCGCTCTACTGGCTTCAATATCAGTAGCTTTGTTGGCATTCTGATGAGCCGTCAAAGGATCGCCTTTCAACTGCCCTGGGGTAAAGCCGAGGACAGCGGCATCATTCACGGTGGACTCGTTCACAGCAGTTTCAAGTAAGGGAATTGCAGCCCCCATGATCGCGGTAGAATCCTGGCTGGAACTTGATTTTGCTAGACGCGAATTCGTTTCCTTGGGAGTGGTAGCAGTTCTGGCTGCTCTACCCCTTTTCGCTTGCATTTCAGGTTTTCTTAACGGCATTTTGTCTCTCCTGTAGATACATCCGCTCTGAGCCAATTTGTAACTTTAGCTGGGTAATCTCCTTGTCAATCTCTGCATAGGAAGATTCAAAGAGATCGTCAATTGTCACCCTTTCTAAAAACTCTTCTCTTGCCTGTGACGCTCTTCCCTCCTCGTCTTGAGGATTAAAATCAGTCATTAGTATTCACCTCTTGCGTATAGTGTCTATCGCTAGTTTTTACCTGATTAGTGAATTTCTCATGAGTCTGAAAATGAACAAAGAGAGGAATAGCAAGGGCTATTCCTAAGACAATAATCAAGAGACTGATAAGGGCATTTCTTCTTGGGACTTTTTTACTAGCCCCGTATTCATAGCGTCTAGTTGCTGTAGCTTCCTTAGAGTCTCAGTTTCAGCTTGTTTTTGTGCTTGAAACTTGGCAAGCGCTAACTGTTGTCCTTGCTGCTTTGCTTGTTTCAGTTGTGCGGCAATTAATGAGTCTGAGTTCTCCGCTTGGGAGTTCAAAAAACCAAGCATTGCGATCAGTTGATTTTTAATCTCATCAGATTGATCATCGATCTCATAAGTGGGATCAACTTCCAACGGCTTTAAGCTTGAAAATGCATTATTTAACGCGCTAACCCGTGGGGTATAGGGCGAAATTGCAAATGGATCGATCGTGACGATTTCAGCTTCACAGTTTTCAACTGGTTTAAGCGGGTGCATTAGGGAACCATTGTCATATTCTGCTAGCGCAGTCATAAGGGCTAGTTCATCAGTGACCGCCCAGGTTGAAGACCCCATTCTTTCAGTGACCGTAGAACCTGTGTTCTTTTCAGCCAATGCCCGAATACGCTTAAATTGGCTATCAGATAAAGATTGACGGGTTTTGAACATTTGAACTGTTAGCATTTGAATTTTCTTTTAGGGGTGTGCGTGAGAGTTTGGTCGTCCACATGAGCGAACGCCGTTCGTTCATGGCTGTGCAGTGACCGCTCATAAATTCAATATGACAGGATACTATTATCCTGTCAAGTAGGTTTCCTATTATCCTGTTATAGTAGGATGATATTCTTAAAGGATGAAAATGATTAGTAAATTACCAAGTTTGATGAAGTCGCGGGAAGGCTTAGACCAAAAGACTTTAGCCGCTCGAACCGGACTCAGCCCCACAACTGTAGGGAAGCTTTACCGTGGGCATTTCGATCGAATTGATAACCATACGGTTAAAACTTTGTGCCTTTTTTTTGGCTTAAAAACAATCAATGAGTTGATTGATATCGAGTGGGAAGACACAGACATAGAAGGGATGGGAGCATGATCAACCTTCAAAATCAGAGGATCTAGGGAAGTAATGACGGTAGAAGATGAGGCTCAAAAGATACTAGAGAGATTGACATCACAAGAATTCGACGAATGCCAGCCTGTAAGTAGGGACTTCTCTGGAATGACTACCAAAGGCAGCATCTACGCAGTGAGGCATCGAACGAACGGAATTCTATACGTTGGCAAGACTCAAAACCCTAAAAACAGATTTGCAGCAGGAGATAAAGCTTTAGTTTGGTGTTGGTTTCAAGGGTATGTGCCTGCTGACGTGAGGATTGCAGTCTATTCTCTAGATTGGCAAAAGTGGACTGCATTATCATTAGAGCTAGAGAATCAAATCATCAGAGCTACTGAACCGCCTTTCAATGTAAAAATTCCTATGGGTGAATAAACTATGCAACCTGTCACACAAGTAAAACACTTAGATTCCACAACAGCTACAGCGTTCTTGGATAAGTTGCCAGCTCATATAAAGAATGCATTTTATGATCGTGCGGCTGAAATTGACTATCCGATTGAAGCTGTTTTAGAGATGTCGATCGCGGCTTCTCTAGATTCTGAAGCTCTAAGCTTTGTGGATTGCAAGCCTAATCGCTCGTGAAGAAGGCAAAAAACCGATTTCCTCTATCCTTGAAAAATTAAATCTCAAAACTGATTTTCAAATTATTGGTCAAATTACAAACAGCAAGGTAAATAGGGGCGATCGTCATGACTCAAGCAAAATCACGGTTCAGAAATTTTGAGGAATATGCAGCGCTAGACCCATCTGAACTGCCAGAGGGCAATTACGAATTAGTCGATGGGGCAATAATTGAGATGGGCGCTGAGAACGATGGAAATGTGGTGATCGCTGGTTTTCTATTCTCTGTGCTGCTGCAATTTGTTCCTCACTACCTCCTGCGTCGAGGAACTGAAATTAGGGTTTCAAGCAGTCTGGTCACATTTCGTTACCCTGACCTAATGGTGGTGACAGAAGAAATTCACCAAGCGCTAAAGCGAGATCGTCGATCGCTCATTGAATTGGACTTGCCTGCTCCGAGGCTTGTTGTGGAAGTGGTTTCGCCGGGGGAACCCGGTAGCAATAATTACGACCGAGACTACATTGAGAAACCCCAGGAGTACGCTAAACGGGGAATTCCTGAGTTTTGGTTAATTGATCCATCGCGGGCAGTGGTGCTGGTGCTGTCTTTAGTTGACAGCAGTTATAAAGCCGCAGAGTTTCGAGGGAGCGATCTGATTCAATCTACTCAGTTCAAACAGTTGAATCTAACCGCTCAACAAGTCCTGACAGCCGGGGAAGGAACATGATTCAGATACTTCAAAAACCAAGAGCCTCAGAAGACAAGGTAACGGTCTATCACGATCGCACTTGGGAACAGTTCAAACATATTCAGAAAGGCTTGGAAAGCTCTCCTGGTGTGCGATTATCTTTTTATGAGGGAGTAGTTGAATTATTCATGCCAGGGCAACCGCACGAAATTTTTAAGAGAATCATTAGCTCTCTTCTAGATTTTTCCTTTTTCCATTGGAGTGTAAGGGTAACTCCGACTGGCTCTGTCACTCAAGAGCAAGAAGGAGTAGCTTCTGCACAAGCAGACGATTCTTTTTGTTTTGGAGAAGTTAAGCCTATCCCGGACTTGTCAATTGAGGTGATTTTTACAAGCGGCTCTACCGCTAAATTAAATCGGTATCAAGCGTTAGGAGTTCCTGAAGTGTGGTTCTGGGAAGATGGGCTTTTTACTCTACATCGTTTGGGAGACAACGGCTATACCAGAATTTACAAAAGCCAAATTCCTGAGCTAATAAACTTAGATATTGAGCTACTTTCCCGTTGCGTTCTAATGGGCGAGACAGACTGGTTAGGAGCCGTTCAGACGTTCAGAGAAGCGATTTCACAAGGTTGAGGCATGGCTGAGGCGCTGCAAAAGACTGACAATCAGAACGAAGAGAATGGTTCAAACACCATTTTTCGGACTTACGATCGCCTCAAAGAGTTGAGACAGCAACTTGACCGTTTTATCAGGAATTACTGCTTACTTGCCTTACTGCCAGTTTCAGCATTAGCATGTCCCTCTCCCAATCAATATGTTCGGGTTGCGCTCGATCTGTCAGCTCTTTTATGGATAAAACCGATGGCTCAATTATTAGAAAAAAATCAACACATCCCCAAAGAAATCTCGAAAGAAGAGGCGGGACTAGAGGCTGAGAGACGCATAGCACACGCTATTCAAGACACCTTCAGATCTGAGAAGGTCAAAGTTTACTCACGCCTCGACGAAAATTGCTTGATGGCGGGTCAAGATAAAGATATTGATGTCGTCGCTGTCTTTCCGAACGGGAACCGCTTTGCAGTTTCAGTGAAGCGCCGTAGCAAAGCCAAGAAAGTGTACATTCATGCTGATGGCAGGCTGCGACTCGCTTTGCCAGGGAAACAAGTCTCTTTCAAGCATTGTCCAGCGCAAGAGTTGATCGATCAGGAAAAGTGGCTCCGACAGAATCGCCGCATTCTGCTAAGAACTCCTGGCAGTACAATGATTCTGCCTTCCATGCGGGTATTAGTATTTGCTGCACCAACGCTTGTAGGGGAGCATCAGCCCCACCAATACGCTAGTATTGGCGATAAGAAATTTGTCAAGATCCAGCGCGACAAAGACTTTGTTTTTTTACTTCAGGAGGATCAACTGTGCGATTTTATTCAAACGACTCTAAAGCTCAAATGACGAAGCGCGTAGCACCTCATTAAAAGATCGCTACGCGCCCCAAGGGACTTGACGCTAAAACTTTTGCCGGTTCGCCGTCTGTCCTACTTCAATCATATTCAACTTTCGTTACTATTGCATCCGCAAGGATGCCAATACCGAACAGGTTAGCATTCAATTCGGCACTGGGAATACTTCTCGCCGTTTTTCTTTAGGAAATACCGAACTGAACGCTAAACAGCAGTTGAAGTTTTGAGTAGGGACAGGGCAAGCGTCTAGCTTCTTTGGGTTCATCCAATACGAACCTAAAGGACAAGACATGACTTACCTAACGATTCAGATATTCGACATTCGCAACTTTCTTGACCAGCTACAGCCTGCTAAGAAGAAGGATAAATATATCTGCCCTGGCTGCGGAGAAGACAATTTCACAATCAGCAAGAAGCTGAACGATCGCGGCGTTCCTGACTTTACCTGTTGGAACGATAACTCTGAGGCTCACAAGCGGGAAATCAAGGAAGCTTTGCGCCCCTGGTCTGAGGTTGTAGACGGCAACTTGAAGAAACCAGTGCAAAAGGGGTGCTCTATCCTTGACCCTGTTCGGAGTGCTATCAAGCCCTCAAAAAAAGCTCCTAAGCCTACTCCATTGCCCTCTAAGGGCGTTATCCTTGCTCGGTCGTTGGAACCTGCTATAGACAGCCCCAAGCCACAACAGAAGCACAGCAAACAGCATGGGCAGACGTTGACTTGGCGGTTTGACTATTCTTCAACTCAGTGGGTTACGCGAATTCAGTGGGCGGATGAATCGAAACCCAAGGGATATGACAAGAAGTATCGCCAGTGGCACTTGGCAGAGGCAGGAGAGGAAGTACCTATTTGGAAAAACGGCAAAGAAGTAGGAACCCGTGAAGCTGCTGCGGGTGAAGCCGTTTGCTCTAAAGGGCTTGCTTCCTGGATGCCTTATCGCTGGGATCAAGCGATCGCAGTTGCACGGTTAAGCGGGGCAAACTTTCTGATGGGGGTTGAGGGTGAGCCAGCGGTAGAAGCGTACTGGCAACAGGGCTATGCTGCCACCACCCTCCAAGGGTCAGACTGGAATGAGGACAGCGTTGACAACCTGATTTCACGGCTCAAAGCTGAAACCTTGGGGCTAATTTACCACCCAGACTACGACACAGCCGGATACAAGAAAGCAGAACTGCTTCAGCAAGCCTGCGATCGCTCAGGTGTGCCCTTTTTGGCGATCGTGCCGACGAATATCGATCCCGAACTCCAGCCTAAAGGCGATGCCGTTGATTTGGTTGCCTCGCTCGGTGGCGATGAGTTTATCAAACGGCTGGAAGCTGAAATTCATCGTCAAGTTGAATTGCGACAGCACCAGAGCGGCGGTAATTCTAAACCTCCTGACAATGGCGGGGGCGGCGATGACGGCGATGGCAGTGGTGACGATGACGATCGCAATCCAGACAGCCCTTTCAGACAGGTTTGTGCAGATTTAGGGTTAGATTTTCAATACTGCTGCACCCGCCAGCAATTTGACGGTTCAGCCTACCGTGTGCTGTTTGGTGGAGATGTAGGCGACTGGATTGTCATTAACTCTGCCTTTTACAACTGGAATGGGCGCTACTGGGAACACAAAACCGATACCGCTATCAACAAGCTGATTACTGATTATGGCGAGAAAGCCTTCAAAATTGCCTTTGACAAAGCCAGCCAGCCCTACATCACTCGACCCTACGAAAACAACAAGCACAAGGAGAGCGCATTTAAGTATTGCCGCTCCAGACTTGAGCGAGAAACCCTTGCCATTACAAATGCTCACTTGCTGGCATTCAACGATCAAGTAGTTGATCTCAGAACAGGAGCAACGATGCCACACGATAAGAGTTACTTGCTGACAAGCGTAGTTCCGCATGACTACCAGGCGGGTAGTGACTGCCCTGAAGTCTTTCGCCAGTTCATTGCTGATTCCTTTGGCGAGGACATGATAGAGCCAATTCGGGCATTCACCTCCATGTTCTTAGACCCAACAGCCCCCTACGGGCGTTTTCCTCACTTGATTGGGCAGTCAGGCGGTGGTAAAGGCACTCTAGGGCGGCTTTGGAGCAGTCTAGCCGGGGAAAATGCAGCGGGGTCAGCAACGGCATTCTCAGATATCTCAACCCCAGAAGGGCGGCATCAGTATCTCACGGGTAAGAAAATTTTTGCCTTTCCTGACGTGGGCGGTTACTCTCAAGGGCTGCGGGCATTTTACGAGCTGATTGACAATGGCTCGATGACCGGACGGGCTTTGTTTAACCCGGTTGCCTACTCAAAACTCTGGTATTGCCGTTTTTGGGTCGCTTCGGTTGACCATCTACAGGTTGAAAACGCTGGGGATGGCTGGGCGCGACGAGCTTACCTGATTCCTGTCAGAGAACGAACTGTCATTCCTGATCCTGACTTGAGAAACAAGCTAGAAGCAGTCAAGGCTCAAGTCATCTCTTGGGCACTGGCAATGCCACGAGCCGAACGCGACGCGATCCTGCTTTCACCCCCTGCCAGCGATCGCGTCAAATCATTGGCTCTCGATGCTGCACTATATGGTGATTCAGCCAGGTCATTTGTAGATTTGTGCTTACGTCCAAGCTCTGACTCAAGCGCAATTGTCCCTCACAGCCAGCTTCATACCTGGTATGTTGCCTATTGCCAGCAACACGGTTACACCCCATTGGGGCAGTCCAAATTTATTTCGCACTTAAGAACCGTGCTGCCTCGTAACCACGTCGATCGCGGCTGGAGTCCGATGGTGAATGGAGAGCGATCGCGTCTTCCGGCTCATTGGAAGAGTATCAGCCCCGTTTTAGGCGTGTTTGTTTCGTCTGGCGAGGGAGAGATGCAATTCCCTCAAAACCCACAATGGATCTGTCTAAAGGCGAAATGCGTTGAGGGCGGACTTGAAGAATTTGAGGACTACTGGAACCGTCCGACCGACCGACCTAAACCGCTAGAACCCTTATGCAGTGCGGGTGTCCAGGGTGTCCAACCTCAAAATTCTGAAAATCAGGGGGTGGACAGCCTGAAACCCTTATACAGTGCGGGTGTCCAGGGTGGATCAACTGTCCAGGGTGAAAGTTTTGGAGTAGATTCAAAATTGAACGATGCTAGTCTACAGGCTGAGAATGACTCTTTAAGGGTCAAGACTCTGGCTGGACAGAATGAACAGGGTGGACAGGTAGACGTAGAGACAGTTTCAGCGATTCCAGCAAATTTGGACAGAGTGGACAGGGTGGACAAAATTGATCGGGCAGTAAAAATGATGGCTGCTGTCGATTCCATTGTGTCCTTCAAAGCGTTTTACGATCGCTATCAGTGTTGCCCTGAGAGTCAACAGCAGCAGATTCTAGAGGCTTTTACTATGGGGATTGATCAAGAGACTCAAGCGCAGTTCTACGAGTGGTGGACAGCTTTTGAGACAGGCGCTCAGATGTTTGAGGCTGAATCGTTGGAACGGCTGATCAGTGCGGCTCAGCTTGAGCTTGAAACCTGTTTGGTTGTGCTTGATTATCGACAGGTTGTTCAGAAGTATGGGCAGTCGATTGTAAATGCCGCTTCAAAACGGCTTTTGGGGCATTCCAAGGAAACCGTCGAACGACTTGCCAAATTTATTCAGAAAAACGGCTTCTAAGTCTAGTTGGCTGCTGGATAGTTTGGGTAAGTGCTGAGCGCGATCGCCCCCCAGGTTTGGAACGGGCGAGGGGTGTTGTGTGGCGATCGCCATTAAAGCAGCAGCACTAAAGTGGAAATCCGAAATCTATTATTGGCTAGGGTTAGAGATTAAACCGAATCAAACCCCCGTAGAGATTTGTAATAAGCTCCTGGTCAAGTTGGGGCTGAAGGGAGAGGCGATCGCCCGACCGGGGACAGTGGGGAAGCGCGATCGGATTTATCAGGTTTCGGGGACGGCTGATCCATTTCGCGATCGCCTTTTAGAGGCGGCGCGGCAGCGGCTGACAGAAGCCTCACCAGATTTTGATGAATCCTCGGTCGCAGATGGGCTGGAAATGCTGCGAGATGCTGAGGGCGATGAAGCGGCACTGGAAGCTATTTGGCAAGCTCTCAAAGAACTCCCAGAAGTTGACCAGAGGGAGATTCAAAGTAGGCGATCGGTGGCATAGATACTACGCTTTCAGGTTCATTTGCACACCAAGTTAATCCGCTAGATTCCACCCAGGGCGCGTTTGGGTGTTTTTGTCGTTTGTGTTCAGCACCCAAGCTGGGCTTGCCCTCCAACAAAGCGGAGTTTTGGGGAGTTTTTTCTCAGCCTCTTAAGACAGAACTACAGAACCTTTGTCTTGAAAGGGCTTTGGGCACGTCCGCGGTCGCTATAGAAAAGGGTTCTATTTATATATGAAATAAGGACGCTATATTCCATAAGCATTTCAGATGCTCTCTCCTTTGGAGAATCCGAAGCTGAGAGGTCAACCCAATACAGTTAACTATCGTCGGTTCTAGGTATTGATTTGGGTTCCATCCGTGAGTGAGCCAAAGCCATAGGCAATGTGTCCAATAATACTTGTCTACGCAGCCGTACAAATCAGCGTAATATACGGAAAGATTCTTGCGATCCACCGGATTCAGGTAGATCGACAGAAAGATTCTTGCGATCCACCTCAGTTGGGGGGATATGCGGAAAATTTCTCTCTAATAAGCAAGTTAGCTTGCGAAGTTACTTGCTCAAGTAGTCCTTAAGATTCCCACTCAGCATTTAAAGCTTCTCCATAACCTCCGGATTTAAGTTACCAAGCGGTGAATTTCCACAGTAGAGAGCGGGTTAAACCGCTTATGACGAACCAGCGTATCAATCAAGGAAGTGAGTAGATAAATCATGCAAAAAACTAAAGTCTTTACCGTCTCTGGATTAATAGCTTTACTAGTGGCTATTGTAATTCAACTAGCCTGGATACCCACTGCCTACGCTGCTCCACCCTCAGGCTCTTACACTGAAACGTGTGTTGGTAGCTATACAAGGGGCGATACTTTGTTTTCTACTTGTGCAAATAGGAAGGGTGATTATGGGGATACATCCCTGAAAAAGTACAACGTGTGCCGTGGTGATATTAGCAACTACCAAGGGGGGCTGAGATGTGATTTCGCAATGATTCCTGCAGGTTCTTACAGTCTAAGTTGTATAGATATTTTTGAAGACGAGGGCACTAACTTACTTGCTCTTTGTAAAAGAGCAAGAGGATTCCCTGTCGTTGGATCTAGATTTGCTCGGTTAAACAACTATAAGGAATGCCGTGAAGGGTCGATAGATAATATTGATGGAATTCTTATCTGCGACCGTCCGTCGTCATAGCCGCGTTAAATGGAGAGGTTGGGAGAAGGATCTCCAATCAACGCAGGCTAACAGTTCAAATGCAGCGGACTGACGAGAGGCGCTGGTGCTTATTCGAGGTTACCTGCCGCCGCTGATTTGAGCCGTTAGCTGTCACTGTTTAAGGGGTAACAAAAGAAAAAGTAGTTCCGCATATACTGTCAATTTGTGTTATGGGGTGGTAGAAATATAGTGAGTGCAATTCTTCAAAAGTTTCCTGTTGCCTCAATGAGGAATAATCATGCGTTATCCCAAATGGAGATCGCTTTATCTATCTTGCATTCTGGGAGTAACAGCAGGTTCAGGTCTATTGCCCTTATCCCCGGCACTGGTTATAGTCCAAGCCTCTGAACTAGGTAGTCAAAATCCTCAAGATGGCGTAATCAAAACCTGTACAGGACAGCGCATCGATCTTGGCGCCCCACACTTAACCGATGCAGACCTCAAAGTATTGACTCGCTGTAGCTCTGGGGTGATGCCTCAACTGCTGGAGGCACTCAAAGCGCAGAATTGGAAAGTCAAGGTCATTGCTGCTCACACACTGGGGCTATTTGGGACAAAAGCACAATCAGCCATTCCTACGTTGAGCAATCTGATTCAGGATGAGAATGCAGATATTCGGTTTGCCGCAGCCCAAGTATTAGGGGAAATAGGCACTGAGACTGTTGTTCCTGCTTTGACAACAGCACTGCAAGACAAAGATGAAAATGTGCGTGTGAGTGCGGCTATCGCTTTTCAGAAGATAGGTTCAGCAGCGAAACAAGCGAAACCTGAGTTAATTGCAGCGCTTTGGGATGGTAACTGGTTTGTCCGTAGCCGAGCAGCAGAAACTGTATCGAAGCTTGGTTTAGAACTAGATGATATTCCTGCAGTAGTAGAACCATTGAGAGATAATCCTCAGCCTGACAATGGGGCAATTGTTGCTTTAATGCTGTCCATCTATCCGCCTATTTTCAACAGGCTTGAAGATCTGTCCCTTTTCTTTATTAAAGGGCTTCAAAGTCAAGAGTCTAAAGTTCGTGAAAGTGCTGCTATTGCTTTGGGACAGGTTAGCTTAACCAGACCTGGTTTTGTTCATTTACGCGAAAGTATTTATGCTTTGCAAAAAGCTGCTGAAGATCCGGAGTTGAAAGTTCGCATGAGTGCACTAAAAATGTTAGACAAGATAGCAATTGATTCTGCATCTGGAACGTATGGAAGGAAGAAAGATACTCAAGCAATCAGCAACATTGAGTCCCTGTTTTTAAAAAGCCTGTATGATCAAGAACCAGAAATTCGCCAGATTGCTCTTGAAGCTTTAGATAATGGATATAGATATAATACAGATGTTTCTCCAAACTCAAAATTATCAACAGTTATTCTTGCTGCTCTTGAAGCAACTCAAGACGAAAACCCAGATGTTCGCCAAAGTGCCTTTGATTTACTCAATTCAAATCTTGATAAACTTGATTCTCTACCTTCACTATTAAAACCCCAGTTTCTGAAGAAAGTTCCTCTGGCTTTGACGAGATCTGTTTACGACAAAGATGCAAGTGTCCGCCAAAATACATGGAGTAGCTTAGAGGAAAAACTTTTAGTCCCTACTCTGATTGAAATCTTACAACAAAAAAATATAGACCCAGAAATTCGCCATGATGCTATTGCTGCAATAGCAATAGGTAGACAGTATCTTGGACCTATAAACCTTGAACAATCGCAACCTCTAGTTGAACTACTAAAAGAAGCTTTAAATGATCCAGATGTGAGGATTCGCGTCAATGCAGCTCACGCTCTAGAAAGAACAGAGAAAATCAGCCCTAAAGATGCTGTTTCTATTTTCATTGAAGGATTAGAATCTGAAGACCCCTCAGCAAAACTACATGCTATCTTTGCCCTCAACAAAATGTGTGGTAGAGGAGAAGATAGCACACCAAGGTGTGCAGAGGCAAAACGTGCTCTCCCCCTCTTGATAGATACTCTGAAAGCCAATATCAAACCACTGCAGTACGCTGCTGCTCTAGCGATCGCAGATATTGATCCCATAGAAGAGAGTGGAATTAATATTTTGGGAGAAATTTTATTAGAGGAAACTGATTATGGTCTTCGAGAAACTACTATTGATGCCTTGTCAAAGATAGGCTCACCAAATGCACTTTCAGTCATGACTCGGTCCTTAGGATTTGATGCTAAACAAGCTCTTTATTATAGAACGTGTTTATATTATCCTTATATGCCTACAGGTCAAGATAACTCTCCGCACTCTTTTATAAAACGTACTACACTACTTCTAAAAGCTTTAGAAAACCCAGATGTGCGTCTTTTGTCGGCTGAGACTTTTCAATATCCATTTGTGTATGGAAGCAAACCCTCTCTTTTGGAAACTAAATTTGCGGTTTCTGAGCTAAATTCTATCCTCAAAAATAACTCTAATCAATATAAAGAGAGTTCCATACTGAAAAATATTTTTAGGCTCAAAGGACAAGATATTCGGCGTAGTGCAATCTATTCACTAGGTAACATTAAAATAGGATTGCAAGGAGGTGTTCTTGAGCATGACTACAGGATTTACAACTTCTTACAGTCAGAACCGAATTTGTATGCACAAATTCAAAGGGTAATTCTTAATATTTTGACTGCTCTGGTTGCCGATCAAAAGGAAGACTTAGATATTCGATGGATGGCTGCGGCAAAATTACAACAATCCAACATTACTATGGATGAGTTTTTCTCACAGGAAAAACTCATCCACCCTACAATTGCTTTAAATCAATCTCGGTGGATAGGAGCGATGGAATTAAAAGAAATCCCAAATTACGACATATCCTACCTGTCCTCACGTTACAAACTTGTTAATCCTGTAACTATTCGTCTCCACTCTAGATACTTGCTTAAGCAGTATGGATTTATTTCTGGCCGAGGAGGAATTTCAGGTTTAGATTTTGATGTGTATTTAAAGCAATATATTCACGACGATCGTCTTGGTTGTGGTAGTGGACTAGGGGAGATTTACAATACGCTGCAAAGACTTTTTAATGGGCGTAAAAAGTAAACTTTACGGGGATTTGTTCGTTCTTTAAGAGTTTGCTTAACTCCTATTCGGAAGATCTAGAGCTACGCCAAAAATGACTCCAAATAGATATGAAAATGCTAGCCTTCGCAGTCGCTTCTTTAAAGGAGAAAATCTTAGTGGCATTAATTTTAGCGGTTCTGATATTCGAGGTGCAAATTTCACAAATTCTATTCTGATAGGAGCAAATTTTGCTCATGCGCGTGCAGGATTAGTTCCCTCTCGTAGCATTGGGTTAATAGTTGGCTCACTTGTTTTAGTTGCCATTGCAGGGCTAGTTATCGGTTATTCAAGTGCCTTTCCAGCCTTTATTGCAAATCTCTTGGCAGAGCAGAGCGCAGCAGGGAAAGAATTATTAATTACTACTGGTCTATTCATTCTCGCTAGTTTTGTCTTTGTCATCCTTCGTCAAGGACTAGGAGCATCCCTCGGCATTCTGGCTATCATTACAGCCATCATCACGGCGATTGTTGCGTTCGCAGGGGCAGGGGATAGTTCCATTACTGCCGCCTCAGTTCTTCAATCTGTCATCATTGCTATGATTGTGGCGGGGGTTATAGTCGAGTCTTTGGCGCTCAGTATTTTTCTAGCTATCACTAAAACTAAAGCGTTAACCTTGCCCGTAATCGTGGCTTTAGCGATCACCATCGTAGGGGGACAAGAAGGCATAAAGGGTACTCCTTCTGCAACACTTTCCCTATCCCTTGTCATGACAAGTGTCATCTCAATTGCTTTAATCGTCCTTAGCGTCTACATCAGCATCCGAGCGATGGCGGACGATCGAAGATATAGGCTGATTCGAGTGATCTCTATTTCCTTATGTACCAGTTTGGGTACCAGTTTTCGAGGGGCAAACCTGACCAACGCTGATTTTGCTCAGGCAATACTTCCTTATACCGACTTCAGAAAAGCAAGCCTTAAACGAACCTCTTGGTTTCAATCCAGCAAGCTTGCATTATCCCGTGTTGAAGGCACCTATTTGGAAGATCCCAGTCTTCGACACCTCGTAGTTTCTAGAGATGGACACGGAAATGTATACGACTACAAGAACTTACAAGGTCTAAATTTGCAATCAGCAAATCTGATAGATGCCAGCTTCATTGGAACAGAATTTAACGAAGCCAACTTACAAAACGCAGATCTCACTAGAGCAAAGCTGGTTAAAACGAGACTTTACGGTGCAGACCTAGCTCATTCCTGCTTAACCGGAGCCTGCATTCAAGATTGGGCAATCTCCACCGATACGCAATTGGAGCAAGTCATCTGTACACACATCTATATGCGCTTGCCAACCCAGGAAGATCCCGATCCCTGGCGGAAGCCTGATAATCGCAATGAAACCTTTCAGGAAGGCGACTTCACCGATTTCATTGCACCGATTATAAAAACGCTAGACTTGTATCGGCAGCAAAATGTTGATCCTCGTCAAGTGGCGAGCACTTTCAAAAGTTTAGACCTCTATCACTATGGTGGTATTGACCCGGCAGCGGCAGCAATTGCACTCCAACAACTAGCAGAAGAGAATCCTGAAGCAAGATTAGAGATTGTTGCACTAGAAGGAAGGGGGGAAGAGAAAGTTCGCTTGCAGGCTGCTGTGACGGGTGAAGCGAATAGCTCTCAACTCAATGCGAAGTATTTCGAGAAATACCGTCAGATTTCAGCATTGCCTTATCGCGATATCCAAACTTTGCTAGCTGGAGCTGCCGAGAAAGATGAACGTATCCGTAGCCTAGAGAAATTATTGGAGAATGCTCTCCAACAACCCAAGTTTTACGTCGAGACTTATCAAAATCAAGGAGAATTCATCATGTCCCAGAGCAAAGGCAACGTAAATATTAGCGGTGTTCAAGGCAATGTCAGTGGTGTCGCGGCGGCTGGCGAGAACCAAACGGTAACGGGTAGTGCAATTGGAGCAATCAGCGGCTCTGTAACAAACACAATTCATCAACTCCCCGCATCGCCCGACCCAGAAAATCCAGGCATCAAAGAGCTATTGGCTCAACTGCAAGCAGCCATTGAAGCTGAATCAGAATTACCCGACGAAGACAGAGCCGAAGCCTTAGAGCAAGTCAAAACGCTGGCTGAAGCAGGACAGAAGCCAGAGGATAATGTCCTCCAAAAAGCCGCAAAAACGTCCATGAAAATCCTCAAAGGAACCGTCGCCAGTCTGCCTGACGCCGCCAAACTGGCTGAGTCATGCGTGAAGTTGCTACCTGCGATCGCTACACTGCTTGCTTTGGTGTAGTCTCACCGTGCCAGCTAACTAGCGCGTTGCAGCGGACGGTCTGGAGATCCTGCTGCTGATGTCGCGTCCGGCGTTTTTTGTCGTCGTGTCGAGTATCAGATTATTTTTCCTTTCGTATCAGATTATTTTTCCGGTTCAAGAGGCTAAAATGGTTACTGTGCTTGAGTTTGAGCATTAAGTAGTACAAGTTAAGTTGAGAATCGATTTCGTATCAGATTATTTTTCATAAATTTCTGAGAGAAGGATCTCAAAATAAGTTTCCTAATTTACGGAATATTAGGAGTTGCGAAAACGTGTAAAGCGAGAGTAGAAGTGGCGTTTAACGGGTGTAGAGTAACTGCGTCGAATATCAGATTAAATATCTCAAGGCGTTGGAGGATGACGGATGACGAAAGAAGAATCGGAACCCGGTGAAGCTCCAGAGAGAGACAGGAGATGTGTTCGGTTGGATGAGTTAACGATCGCGGAGCGGGAGCGGGTGAGGGCGATGGAGCGGTTGGCAAATGCGCCGGATCGGGTGATGTCGAGTATCAGATTATTTCGGTTCTTACGCTCTTTTGGTGAAATTGGTCACGATCGCTGGTTGATACAACCGAGGCATGAAGACGCAAGCAGCGAGGGTGACTTGTGGATGGGTGGAGTGATGTGGCGATCGGGCTGTTTTTTTGTTCCATCGGAAAATAGCGATGGTTTATCTTATCTATCTTACTTCTCATTGCAAGCACATCTTACCTGAGTTAAAATTCACTAGCTCACAAGATTGACTTCACAACGCGGTCTAGCCAACAAGTAAGCAGATAGGCATTTTCGATTGATTTAATTGTCTTATCGTCTTCCAAATTCAGCCTCAAGTAGAATGATTTAACTTACTTATCTATCAACATCTTTCAGTACAGCAAGTAAGTAAGATAACTCGGATTTAGAAAATATAGATAAGATATCCAAAAGTATGCAGCAATCCAGCCAAAACACCAGACCCATACACAGCTGTCGAATAACAAATTAACTAGGTCGTTAACAAATTAACTACGTGGGGATAGGATTTGCCATAACGTAGTCACGGTGGGCATTAGAGCGATGA
>Ga0105049_10000690_pt1 | contig 37996 bp, 29 predicted proteins | sample MAT06_FD_78087 | JGI IMG/M metagenome (GOLD analysis project Ga0105049, IMG submission 78087) | Freshwater microbial communities from Lake Fryxell liftoff mats and glacier meltwater in Antarctica - MAT-06 | ecosystem: Environmental > Aquatic > Freshwater > Ice > Liftoff microbial mat | place...
CCCCCCTCACCGATAATCGCTGGTGTCACCGCTTCATCGATCAGCACGCTGTCGGCCTCGTCCACGATCGCGCAGTTCAGCTCACGCTGCACCACCCGTTCGGTCCAGGCCGAGTTCTTCTTGAAATCGCCCGCCAAATCATCAAGCAGCAGACCGGTCAAGCGCGGTTCGAGCGGCGCGGATAGACGATCGCGCAAGTGGTCGAAGATAAATTGTTTATCTGCGCCGTACGTGATGGAACACTGGTACGCCTCACGGCGAGCGTCGGTCTTCGTGTCGTCCTGCAGCACGCCAACGGTCAGCCGCAATCGTTTGTACGCGGGCAGCGTGGCTTCGGCGTCGCGTCGCGCGAGGTAATCGTTCACGGTGACCACGTGCACGCCGCGTCCGCCCCAGGCTTCGAGCGCCGCGGGCAGGATCGCCGTGACCGTCTTGCCCTCGCCCGTCGCCAGTTCCGCGCAGCACCCGGCCGCCATCACCAGCCCGCCGAGCACCTGTTCGTGATGCAACGAGAGCCCGAGCTCGCGCCGAACAACCTCGTAGATCGCCGCGAACGCATCATCGACGATCGCGGCGCTCGCGCCGTGCCGTTGCCCGGCCCGGTCGCCGATCGGTCCGACACCCGCCGCCTCCGCGATATCTTCGACGCGAGCGTTGAGCGCACCCTCGCCGAAGGACCGCAGCTTTCGTGCCTCGGCGATGATGCGATGCGCCCGTTCGTTGTCGAGCCGTGCTTCGCGCCGCGTTCGGATCGCGCCGATCGCGCGCTCGCCCAGACGGTCCAGCCCTTTGTGAGGCTGGGTCCGCGTAAACGGGCGCGCCAGGGGACGCCACAGCCGCCGAGCGCTAGTGGGCGTCGGGTCGCTGGGGATCACGACCTGTCGGCTCATCATGCTCATGGGGCATTGCTCAACATAAACTGCTCAACAAAAACTGCTCAAGAAGCGCCTGTCTACTTTCGCATCAACTGTCACGCCGAGCCGTGAAATACTGCTGTGCCCGCCGCCACGCCTGCCAGAGCAGCGGCTCGGGCGCGATCCCCAGTCTGACGCGGGCTCGTTGTCCGGGGCGCAGCAACTCCACGTCGCCGGTTGGCTCAAGCTCGATCATGAACTGTGGCACGAGGGTTCGTTCATGCTTGGGATCGCCCGGGTCCAGCAGGATGTCCCCGCCCGCTGAGGTGGACAGCGCCCCGCTCGGGAGCCTCCGCGTCCCCGCGGGCCCTACGCGAACGATCCGCGCCGGGATCGTCGCCGACACCAGCCCGTTCACGCGAACCGTTGCGCGAACGCCCTCGACCTCGTCGCCCGGCGTCTCGGCCGTGGGATCCCTACCGCGGAACACGTACGCCTGATCCAGGTCCGACACCAAGGCGCGAACAACCAGCCGATCGAGCGACCGCACCTCCGCCAGCTGCATCCCGCGTGAGACAAAGCGCCCTTCGAGCTGCCGCAGGTCCAGCGCGCTCCCGGTCGAAGCGCACACCACGCCGTCCACCGGCGATCGCACGATCATCTGCGCGGTCCGGTTGGTCTGCCGCGCCGCCTCCGCCTGCGCTTTATCGAGGGACCGCCGCGCCACCTCGATCTCGGTTGCGCTCTTGAGAGCCGCCTCGTCCAACTCCGCTTCCGCTTGGCCGACCTTCGCGCGAGCGGTCTTCATTTCGACCTCGAGATCGACGTTCGAAAGCTCCAGCAGCGGTTCGCCCGCTTTGACACGTTGACCCACGCCCACCAGCACGCGGCGCACGAACCCGTCTTCCTTGGGCCTGACCACGCCCCGATCGACCGTCTCAACGGTACCACTCCCGAACCCCGCCGCAGGAAACGGGACGACGCCGAACACGATCGCCAGCAGGCCTAGCACGCCGACCGACACGCCGATCGCTCGCCCACGCCGCCCCATCAGCTTGGGCTCGCTCGCCAGGTACGCGATCGACTTGAGCATCGGCCACACCAACCACGCCGCGCACGCGCTCGCCGCCATCACCGCGCCGAGCGTCAGGTACTTGGGCGTCAGGAACAGCAGCAGCGAGACCGTGATGAAGATCCGGTACGGGAACGACAAGGCCGCGTACACCGCCATGAACCACGCCTCGCCGCTCCCGCGCAGCACCGGCGGGCGTGCGTTGCTCAGCCCGAACCCAACTTTTTCGAGTAGGAACACCCACAGCTCGCGCGACCGCTGGGCCAGGTTCGGTGTCCCCGTCACGTCCGACAGGATGTAATATCCGTCGTACCGCAGCAACGGGTTGGCGTTGAACACCAGAGTCGCCACGCCCGAGATCAGCATCGCGTTGTACGACAGCGTCTTGACCAGCCCCGGCTCGGAGTACGCCCACAGCAACGCCGCGATCGCCGCCGCGAACATCTCGACCAGCATCCCGCCCGCCGAGACCACCACGCGACGCCACACCTCGGGAAAACGCCACGCGCTCGACGCGTCGCAGTAGGGCAGAGGCAGCACGATCATGATTAGCAGCACGCCGATCGAAGTACACCGCCCGCCCATCGCCTTGCACGCCATCGCGTGCCCCAGCTCGTGCCACGCCCGCAAGACCAAGAACATCACGCTCAGCCACACGAGATTCGCCGGGGCCAGCACGCCGTTGAGCGAGCCGGTCAGCTCACGCCATCGCGGCACCAAGGCCCACAGCCCGACCACCATCATCGCTGACCAAACCAGCATCCCCCAACGCGAGAACACCACCCTCAGCAGTGGCGCGATCCGCTCCAGCGCCCGCTCCGGGTTCACCAGCGGCACCGTGATGCTGAAAAGCCGCCCCGTCTGCCGCTGGAACCGCGCCTTGGCGGACTCCGCGCGCCGATGCCGCACCATGTCGGCCGCCAGCGGTTGCTCGCCCATCAACAACCCGAAGCGTTGAAGCTTGGCCAAGATCTCGACGCACTCGCGCTGCGTTGGCGCGTCGTCTCCGAGTTGCACGTTGCTCGCGTCCCACGCCTCTTGCACGCTCCGCTGACCGTTGAGCAACCCCACGAAGAACGCCGCCGCCTCGCTCATCCGGTAGTAGTTCCCGGCCGCCGGATCTTCCACGATGAACACGTTCTGCGCACCGAACGCTTGCCGCGTGACCTGCGCGTGCGGGCTCAGCCGAGGCCTCGTCTCGCCCACGCGGTACCACACGTCGCTGAACGACGACTGAGATGGTTCTGTGAAAAGTCCCAAAGCGTCTGCGCCCCGTCCGTTTCAAAGACCTCAAAAAACTCTAAGCGCGAGCGTGATAATTTCGCTCTCCGTCTCTTCCGCCCTCACCACCAGAACCTCATCCTCATCTCGTCGGCGATCGGCCTGACAATCAGGCTCAGCCCCGTCGTCCACCCGTCGCGCAGCTTTACCGTCCCTGTCATCCCGGGCCGGAGCCACTCCGACTCCGCCGCCGCGTCGGCCCCGCTAAGTTCAGCCTCGCCCAGGTACACGTTCGCCCCGTCCACGACCTCCGCCGAAGGATTTATCTGGCGGAGCTTCACCGGCACCTTCCGGTCTGGCAAGGCCTTGGTCACCAGCGACCCCTCCATCCCGCCCGCAGCAAAGGCCAGCGCCGCCCGCGACGCGTCTCGCTCCGTGATCTTCACGATCACAAGCCGCTCCCGGGCCGCGACCTCGAGCAACGGCTGTGTCGGTTCGACTTTCGCGCCCAGGAACGGGTCCAAGTCGCCCCGGCTCACGACCCCGTCGATCGGCGAAAGTATCCGGCACCATTCGATCAGCTGTTTGTCGCGCGAAATGTCGGCGTCAAACTCCTGAATCTGGGCTTCAAACGAGCGCACCTTGCTCGTCTCGCTCTTGCCCTGCGCCTCGTCACGCTGCGCCACCAGCGACTCACGCCCCGCCTGAGCCTTGGCCAGTTGCAGCAGAAGTTCCTTGTCAGACATCGTCGCCAGCACGTCCCCAGCCTTCACCACGTCGCCGGGCCGAACTTTCACGCTCTCGAGATACCCCGTGAACGGCGCCGCGATCGTCCGTGAGACCGCTGGCTTGATCTCCGCTTCCGCGCGCACACGGTCGGGGATCGGCACCGCCGCCAACAGCACCACCGCCGCCAGCACCAGCAGCCCCAGCAACTTCGCGCCCGTGTGCCGCGGTCCCACCATCATCGTGCCGAACTCCAGCGTGCGATCGCGCGCCACCTGGAACGTCCCGCGGTCCGCCAGCCGCCGCGTCCACACCGCCGGCCCGATGAACTCCGCCACCAGCCTCAGCAGAGACAGCGACGCGACCGGAAACGGCGAAAGCGACTCACGCTCCATCAGCACCACGCCCGCTAGATCGCCCTCGACTCGCAGCGGAAGGCTCACCATCGCCGCTGGCCCGAACTTCCGGCTCAACTCCTCGTGCGCCCGCGTCACGCGCCGCTCGGCCGGGTCGTGCTCGGTCTCGGGCGGTGGGGGGTAGAGCACCTCGATGTCCTGCCCCGCGCACTCTTCCATCGCCGCTTCGATCCCGACCACGGCCGCGCCGCGCCGGTCTAGGTCATCCGCGCCGCTCACCGCGACCAACCGGATCTGGTCGCTCTTCACCAGCCCGATCGACACTCGAGTGCACCCGAAACGACGTTGCAGCTCGTGACACAGGATCGAGGCCATCGTCCCCGCGTCTGTCCCTTGCTGAGCCGAGTCCAGCAACTCAAGCGCCTCGCGCAGCTTGGTCTTCTGCCCCGCCTCGTTCAGGCACTGCTGACGCCACAGAAACGCTTCGAAGCGTGCCCCGCTGAGCCCGATCCGCAGGGCCGCTTCCGAGGCGGCGATCAGGCTCGGCACGATCACCACTGTCGCGCCCTCGGCTCGGCCTTGCGCCATCAACGGCACCGCGATCGCCCGGTGCGTGGACCGCAGTTCGTACATGTCCCCGCCGCCCAGCGTTAGCTCTTCGCACACGTGCTCTTGCACGGCCGGGTTCCCGACGCCGCGGGCGCCGACCACCACCGCCTCAGCGCCCAACTTCTCCAGCCGCCGCAGCATCACCTCGCCCAGAAGTTCCTCGAGCTTGCCGGGCCCGACTTTGACCTTGCCGCCGCCCGCCGTCGCCACGATCCCCGCCCGCCGAGCCGACGAACCGGCGAGATAGATCACCCCCGCCAAGGCCTGGGACAGCCGGCACTGGACATCGAGCAACGTAAACAAGAACGCGTGCAGGTCACGAGCAGGGTCTGCGCCCGTGAACGACGCTCCGGACGGAGAACCCGACGGAGAACCTGAAGGCGATCCGGAAACAGAAGCACCAGACGGCCCAGCCTTGGACGCCTCGCTGGCCGCGGGTGTCAAGGCTGAGCCGTCCGGTGCGGTGCGTGAGCTGCTTGTCATATCGCGCTGCGCTCTCAGGGAAGGAAATGGAAACCGAGTGAAACGCACAACGACCCGGCCGCGCTCACGCCGCCGAACTCGTGCCGATCCACTCGCACGCCGCTTCCTCGCCCATGCTCGAACCAGATCGAACCCGAAACTCAAACTCGACGTTCAAGCTCGATGTTCGAACTCGATCCTGGCTTACTGCGAGAGCCGGGGCGACGGGGCCGCAGGAGCGCCAGGACCACGCTGGAGCTGGATCTCGCCGTTACGCTCTTCGTACTGCCGCACGACCTGAGCCAGGCTCATCGCCAAGCGCTTAGCGCCCGACCAGTTCATCACCACGCGGCTGCCGACAGAGAACATCAGCATCGGCTGGTTGTCCGGGCCCTGCATGGGCAGATTCATCCCGAAATCCAACACCACCTCGTCCTGCGTCGTCGACGTGCGGATCGTGTTGGCGTAGGTCGTGTTCATCCGCGACTCGTCGATCCGAAGGGCGATCTGACGCTGGTCCTGCTTGCCTTCACCGGTCGTGTTGTCAGCCATTGGTACTTTCCACCCTTCCAAGTCGTTTAAGGTCTTTGCACAGACTCGTGCCCGCCGCCCCGGCTTACTCCCGATCTCACTCCTCGGGCTCACGCACCGAATCGGCCAGCACGAGTCATTCGGACCTCGCACACGCGAGGTTCCGTCCCGGGCTTAATTCAGCCTCGGGAGGGAAGTCTAACCCGCCCCCCGCCCGGGTCCAGCCTCCTCACAACGTCTTTCAACAGTGCCTTTTAGTACGTCGGCTGTCCGAGCCAAGCCTTCTTTTCCAAACCGCCAAACTCTTCCTAATCAATCACACTCAACCCACGAGCCCACCAACCCACCAACCCACCAACCCAACTCCCGCTCTCCACCCCGCCACTTCCGCATATTACTTTGGCGCAACCCTCGCCGAACCCGTACTCGAACCCGCGCTCGCCGGGAACCGCACCTTCGCGTGCAGCCCCGCGGGCACGCGGTTGGGATTCGGGACTTCGATCCTGATCTGGACTGTCCGCGCCGCGTCCGCCGCCGGTGCGATATAGATAACCTTGCCCGCCATCGGCGCTGCCATGTCGATGTCCTCCCACTCCGCCGAGGCCGCCTGCCCAAGCGTGAGGTTCGCGGCCACGCGCGGCGGAACGTTCACGTCGGCCCATAACGGATCGATGCCCACCAACGTCACCACCGCCCCGCCCTCGGTCACGCCTTCGCCGCCGCGTTTGTTCACGACGATCACCGTGCCGTTGATCGGGCTCAGGATCTTCATCTCGTCGAGCCGCGCCTTCTCGCGCGTCAGCATGATCGTGTCAGACTTGGCCTTGCTCTTGGCAGACGCCAGATCGATCATCGCCTTATCACGCCGGTACTTCGCTTCCCGCATCTCGGCCGGGTTCCCGCCCGCGGACCGGTTCTTGGCCTCGGTCACCAGCCTGACTTCCTCCTCGTAGAATTCGAGGCTCGACTTCGCTTGGTCCATCGGCGAGCTGTCCGCCACGCCCAGTTCCGCAAGCTGCACCTGCGACCGCTGCACTTGGTCATCCATCCGTGCCAGCTCTTGCCCGACCTTGACCGAATCTCCGACCTTGACGGTGGTCTCCGCGATCACGCCACGCTGCGAAAAGCTCAGCTCGCGGACCTCCGAAGGCCTGGAGAAGCACTTGTACCCCTCGTCCGCCGCAGGCTTGGCGGTTTGGGCCAAGAGCAGCGGCGAAACGCCGATCCCCGCGATCAGCGTCAGGAAACCCAGGCGCCACCCACCGCCCACCCTCTCGCGCCGACCATCCCGCCCATAGTTCGCGCCAGTTCGTTCCAATCCAACCTCCTTCACAAGGCCGCTCAGCCCTGCCCCAATGTTTCCCCGGCATCCGCTCATTCACGGGTGGGGTTCCTGCCCTGTTCGCGTCGAACCTACGCAGGTTCCATTTCGCGATTTGAGCAAACCACTCTACGCTGAAACGTAAGGACGCCCTTGACCCATCGCGGCACGCGGCCATGAACAAGAACGCACACGCTCATCTCGCCGACCCGGACCTCGATCGGCTGCTTCTCCAAGCCGACAGCCTCTCCCGCGGCGAGGGACCATCCACTCACAACCTTGATCCCGCCGACCCGATCGCGGCCGCGTGGTCCCTGGGGCTCGCCGCTAAGTTCGAACAGCCTCACGCTCAGCACGTCACCGCGCTCACGCTCTCGATCTTCGACCAGTTGGTCGACCTCCGAGGCCCGCTCGCCAACGAGCCGCCGCGCCCTTGGGCCCGCCCCCGTTCACGCCTCATCCTGCAACTCGCCGCAACGTTGCACGACATCGGCTGCTCGGTTTCGTACGCCAAGCACCATAAGCACAGCCACGCCATGATCTCCGCCAGCCGCCTTCCCGGCCTCTCGCGCGACGAGCTGCAACTGGTCGCGGTGATCGCGCGGTATCACCGCAAGTCCGCGCCCAAGCTGCGGCACGAGATGTACGCCGCACTGTCCAGCCTCGACCGCCAGCTCGTGCGCACGCTCGCCAGCATCCTCCGCGTGGGCGATGCGCTCGACCGTGCGCACACGCAGTGCGTCAAGGCTGTCTCGGTCTCCTTTGCGGCGTCAGCGCTCGTGCTTACCGCCCACGCCGAGAATGAGCCGCATGAAAACCTCAGGGCCTGCATCTCCAAGGGCCGTATGCTCGAAACGATCTTCGGCGTGGAGCTTTCCGTCCGCTGGGGCCGGGCCAATGCCCATTCGCGACGCTGATTCTCGCTGCTGATTGTCTCTGGAGATTTTCGCGATGATCGATCGTTCTTTTTCTTGATGAGACTGATTTGCAACCCTCTCCAACCGCCACGAATTCAATCCCGGCCTCGCTGTTCTCATTCCTTATCCTCGCGTAGAATCTCCTGAACCCCTGGAGCACTGAATGTCCGCATGCGATACCGTGTCCACTTCCGTTCAGACGTTCTCAAAGAGAAAATTGGCGTGGTCCAACACCTTGGGCATCGGTGCCATGCACCTCGGCTGCATCGCCGCTCCCTTCTACTTCTCTTGGAGCGCGGTCGGCGTCAGCCTCGTTCTCTGGTGGCTGGCGGGCGGCTTGGGCATCTGCCTTTGCTACCACCGCCTTCTCACCCACCGCAGTTTCAAAACACCCAAGTTCGTTGAGTATTTCCTGACCATCCTCGGCACTCTCTGCTGGCAGGGCGGTCCCATCCGATGGGTCGGCGGCCATCGCATGCACCACAAGCACTCCGACCACGACGAAGACCCGCACACCCCGTGCCACGGCTTCAACTGGTCGCACATCATGTGGGCTCTCACCGCCGACCCGCCAGAAAAGAACCCGCGCGACTCCGCCAAGGACCTCGCTCGTGACCCGGTCATGGCCGCGATCGATAAGTACCACTACGTCCCGCAGATCGTCCTCGCCATCGGACTCTTCGCCGTCGGCGGGTGGGCCTGGGTCGTGTGGGGCGTGTGCGTCCGCACCGTCTTCACCTACCACGCCACCTGGTTCGTAAACTCTGCCTGCCACACCTGGGGCTACCGCAACCACGCTACCGACGACGATTCCAAGAACAACTGGTGGGTCGCGATCCTCTCCTTTGGCGAAGGCTGGCACAACAACCACCACGCCGTGCAGCGTGCCGCCGCCCACGGCCGGCGCTGGTTCGAGATCGACCTGACCTACCTCACGATCAAGGCCATGGCCATGTTCGGTCTGGCGTCTCAGATCGTCCGCGCCGACCCGCCCGCGCCCATCGTCATTCTCGCCTTTCACAACGTTGATGCCGAAAAAGCGGCCTGACCTGTTTGCGATTTTCTGATAAAGAAACTCTTGTGTGGGGTAGGCGTCCCGCCTGCCCTCTTTCTTTTTTTGCTTCTCTCGCTTCTTCCTTCCTTCCCTCCTTCCTTTTTCTTCTTCCTATCTCTTCTCTACCCAACCTCGTGGGACAGGTTTTTAACCTGTCTCCTACTCATCCTTCGACTTAAATTTCAAAGCAAAATGCTCGATTACTCACTCCCACAATGAGGGTTTCCTTCGCGCATCACCTCTCCCGCAATACCATCCCCCGTGCCTCGCCCGCTCCTCATCGCCATCCTCATCACGCTGGCACTGACCTGTCTCCTCACCTGCGTCTCACAACAGCGCGCAGTTCTCTCTTCCACGTCCGCTCCTTCCGCCTCACCCCTTCACGACGAGATCATCGTCTGTGGCCAGCGTTTCCGCACCGGCACACTCGTTGTCCTCTGGACTGACCCCGACGGCTACGACGCCTATCGCCTCGAACGCCGCTTCACGCCACCGATCTCTGCACCGTTCTCGACATCACCCGAGACCGCGCACGCCGAGCTCGTCTCCGCTCTCGCGACCGAAACCCTCGAACCCAGCTTCGGGTACCGCAAGCCCGGCATGTCCGCCGCCGATGCTGCGAAGCTTGTGAACGACGGCTGGTCGATCGAGCTTCTCACCAAGTACGTCGATCAGTTCGTGATCCATTACGATGCCGCGGGAACGAGCCGGGGTTGTTTCCGCGCGCTTCACGACGTTCGCCGCCTGAGCATCCACTTCATGCTCGACCTCGACGGCACGATCTACCAGACCCTCGACCTTCGCGAACGCGCCTGGCACGCCACCACCAGCAACGACCGCTCCATCGGCATCGAGATCGCCAACATCGGCGCGTACGAACTCGGCAAGCCCGACCCGCTGTCACGCTGGTACTCCGCCGACTCGCCGACCTCGACACGAATCAGCTTCCCTGCCGACATCGGCTCGGGCGGCCTGCTCGTTCGCGACTTCATCCCCCGCCCCGCGCGCGGCTTGCCCGTCCTCGGCGAGATCAACGGCAAGATGATGCGTATGTACGACTTTACGCCCGAGCAGTACGAATCGCTCATCAAGCTCACCGTTGCGCTCACGAAAATCTTCCCGAACATCGCGACCGACTATCCGCGCAGCGCCGACGGCTCACTCGAAACCCGCGCCCTTCCCCTCGACCGCCTCGCCAGCTACAAAGGCTTACTCGGCCACTTCCACATCCAGCCTGAAAAATCCGACCCCGGCCCCGCCTTCCAATGGGATGCCTTCCTCGCCGCCGTCCGCGCCCAATCTCGCGAATAGCTTTCCTACTGAATCTAGCAGGACAGGTTTTTCAACCTGTCTCTACTCTCTCTACTCTTAATTCTCTGTCCCAAATTGCAAAGGGCATAACCAAAGATGATCCGCACCACCACCTCCATCCTCGTCTCCCTCATCATCACCTTGGGCTGCGCAGCATCCGCCTCCCAAGCACCACCGACTTCGTCACCACAGCAACCTCACGCCGACACCACCCGCCTCTTCCGCGCCATCTGGGTCACGCGGATGGATTACCGCACCGACGCCGACGTCCGCCGCATCATCGAAGACTGCGCGACGCTCGGCCTCACCGACGTCATCTGGCAGGTCCGAGGGCAGGCCGACGCTTTTTACGCTTCGGACCTTGAACCCTGGGGGCGCGAGCTCGTGCGTGATCTGCCCGCGAAGTCCGCGACTGCGGGCCCCGGCTTCGACCCTCTCGCCACCGCCGTCGAGGCCGCCCACGAGCGCAAGCTCAAGCTTCACGCCTGGGTGAACGTCATGCCGCTCTGGAAAGGGCTGACGCCGCCGACCGATCTCAAGCATCCGTTCAACACCCACCCCGAGTGGCGTCTTGCCGATCAGAACGGCGTCGCGCAGCCTCTCAACGATCACTACGTCATCGTCAACCCCGTGCGCGAGGACGTGCAGGACCACATCGTAAAAGTCTGCCGCGACCTCGTGACCCGCTACGCCATCGACGGCCTGCACATGGACTATGTTCGCTTCGTCTCCGAGAAAATGGACGCCAAGAGCATCTACCCCGGCGACCCCGCGAGCCTGAAACTCTTCACCGCCGCCACCGGGCACGCCGCGGTCGCCACCAAGGAAGAGCACGCCGCGTTCCAAGGTTGGAAGCGATCTCGCATCACCGACCTCGTGCGCCGGATCCACGACGAAGCGATCGTCACGCGGCCCGGGGTCGAGTTCTCCGCCGCGGTGTGGCGTCGCCCCGAGATCGCGCGCGAGACCTATTTGCAGGACGCCGCGAAGTGGCTGAACGACGGCACGCTCGACCGCGCGCTCCCCATGATCTACACCGACAAGGACGAACAATTCGGCGGCGATCTCGCGGCATGGATCGCCGCGTCTCCCGATCGCGCGCTCTGCCCGGGCCTGGGTACCTACCTCCACCTCGTCGATCAAACGCCGCGCCAGCTCGAAGCCGCGCGCGAGACCGGCAGAACGCGCGGCTTCGCCATCTTCGCCTACAGCTCACTTTTCGACACCGCCGATCCCTCGCAGAACAAGGATTCCAAGTCCAAGTTCGAACGCTCGCAGCGCAGCACCGCCATCGCGAACTACATCCGAGGGCTCGTGCCGCCCGCGTCAGGTTCGAGCGACGACCGATGACCGCCGACCTATCCACTCGTGACCGCCCACACATGACCACGCTGGGCATCGACATCGGCGGCACATCAACAAAGGTCGCGTCTGTCGAGCATGGAATCTGCCTAGCCACCGCCGAGAGCCCGCGCTACGAACGCCCCGACGCCGTCTCGTTGCGTGCCGCCGTCGCCGTCGCGATCGAGAATCTTCGCACGAAAACCTCGAATCGTCTCTTCACGCCCGCCGCCATCGGCCTCTGCCTCCCCGGCGCACGCGACCCCGACACCGGCATCATCACCCACGCCATCAACGTCCCGGGCCTGATCGGCCAGCGCCCCGCCGACCTCGCCGCCCACGCCGCAGAGGTTCTCAATCTCTCGCCCGCACTCCCGCACACGATCGTCAGCGATGCCCACGCCGCCGCGTACGCGCACTGGAGCACCGCGAAGAACAAGGGCCGGCTCTTCGCGCTCTCGCTGGGCACCGGCGTCGGCGCGTGCGTCCTCGACGACGGGCTCATTCTTAAAGTCAGCGGAGAATCCTCCGGCCACTTCGGACAGATCGACGTCTCGCTCGAAGACATTCCCACGTCAATCCCCGTCGGCCCCGACGGCGGCCGCGGCAGTCTCGAAGCCTACCTCGGCTTGCCCGCTCTTCGCGCCCACTTCGGCCCGCGCCTCCGCGCCTGGCTCGACGCGCCTAGCCTCGACTCTCCACCCATCCGCGCTCTCGTCCGCGCCCTCCGCATCGCCCACGCCATCTACCGCCCACACTCCATCGTGCTGCTCGGCGGCGTCGGCATGAGCCTCGCGCCAATCCTCACGGTCGTCCGCGCCCGTGTCAACGACCACCTCACTATCCTCGCCCGCCCCGATTGGAAGCTCGAAGCTGGCACCCACCGCCATTACGCCGCCGTGGGCGCCGCCTTGCTCGCTAATGCGCAGTGAATCTCTATCGCTCTTGGTACGTCGTCCCGGTACGTCGGGTCTCTGAGCCGAGCCTTTCCTTCTCTTATTCTGGTCAAATCTCTACCGTGCCGCCGTGCTCACGCGCTCAACCAACCCGGCCGTCTCTCGCATCGCAACCCCAAACTCTTTGATCAACCGATCGATCTGCCCAGCCGTGTGCATCGCGTTCACCGACAACCTGAAATATCTCTCCGTCGGCCCGCCCGGATACTCAATCAACGGCGCCAGAATCCCCGCTTCCCACAGCCGCGCGTACACCCGATCCATCCGCGCCACGCTCCCCACCGTGAAAGTCAGGATCGGGTGCTCGTCCACGCCCAACTCGATCTTCAGCGAGGTCAGCCCCGCCCGCGCCCGCCAAACATTTTCAAACAACCGCGTGACCATCCCCGGGGTGCGTGTCAGCAACGCCAACGCTACTCGCGCCGCCTGCGCTATCGGCGGCGGGACTGGCGTCGATCCTCGATATACTCCCGCGTGCTCACGCACCGACGCCACACGCGCGGCCGACCCCGCTATGCACCCGCCATAACACCCCAGCCCCTTGGCCAGCGTCGTCGTGATGACCAAGCGCGGATCGCGCACACCGAACATCGAGGCCGTGCCGCGCCCGCCGTCGCCCAGCACGCAGAACCCGTGGCAATCATCGATCACTAGCGTCCCGGCGCCGGGCGGCAGCGCCCCGAGCAGCTCGCGCGCCGGCGCGATCGCCCCGTCCGCCGCGAAAACTCCGTCCGTAAAAATCAGAACGCCCTTCGCCGCGTGCCGCGTCACCAACTCAGCCGCGTGCGTCGCCGACACGTGCCTGTACTTCACGACCTCCAGCCCCGCTGCGCTCACCGAATTCAGCACGCTCCGATGGCTCTTCTCGTCGATGAGCGCCACACGATGGTCCGTCGCCAGCGACTGCGCGAGCGCCAGGTTCGCCGTGTACCCCTCGGCCGTCAGGATCGCGCTTTCCGCGCCCAAAAACGCCGCCAGCTCACCCTCCAGCGCCTCGTGCGCCGTCGTGTTCCCCGTCGTCTCACGCGAAGACGTGGTCGTCAGCCCGAGCTCGCCCACCGACGCGCACAACGCCGCGTGAACCTCCGGGTGGTGCGCCAGCCCAAGGTAGTTGTTCCCGCCGAAAAACAACAGATCGCGCCCGTCCACCCGTACCGTCGTGGCCGTGCTCGCCTCAATCGGGATCCGTCCCATCGCGAGTTCCTATCCGTGAATAACGCCGAAGTACTTTCCGAGCCTGGTGAGACAGGTTTTCAACCTGTCTCTACCTGTTCAACTTCTTCTCTTCTTCTCCTCCTCTACCTCTTCCCTCTCTGCACCACTCTCACCGCCGCCACCGTCGCCATTGTGTGCAGCCCCGGCGCCGCCTGGATCAACCGCGGGATCGAGTTCAGCGTGATCGCCGACGTCGCGATATCTCCGTGCACGCCGCCCTTCACGATCAAGTCAATCGGTGGCTCACCATCGAGCACGACCCGATCGTGCGGGTCCGCCTGCCCGATCGCGGCCTGGAACTCCAGATGGATCACGCACTGCTCGTCACGAAAAGCTCGCGCGACCTGCCGCACGCCCGCCACCATCCCGCGATGGATCGGCCCCAGTGCGCTCGTCAGCTCGCGGTCCGCCCGCACCGGCACGATGTCCTCTTCCCAACGCTCGATCGCAATACCGAGATAGTCCGACAGAAAGTGGATGCTCTCGCCCAGCCCGACGTGCCGTAGCGTCCCGTCCGCGACGCGCTTGTCAAACGCCGCGAGGTCCAGCCCCGCGCCGATCTTTTTCTGGAACGGCACCCGACGCGACGACGCGTCCTGGACCCGGTATACCGTCACGCTGCGCACGCTCTTGCACACCGCCGAGGCGATCATCGGCAGCGTGTCCATCATGAACCCCGGGTTCACACCCGTGCCCAGGAGCCGCCCGCCCGTCTTCACCGCCAGCTCGTGCAGCCGATCCGCCAGAGGCTTGTGGTGCAGCCACGGATAAATCAGCTCCTCGCACGTGCTGACAATCGGCTTGCCGTGCTCGAGAATCTCCCGGAAAGTCGGCTCGCAGCGCGGCAAGTCCGAGCTTGTCGTCACGATCGCACAGTCAACCTGGTCCCACGCTGTGAACTCCGACAGCGAGTGCAAAATCTTCAACTCGGGGTTGGTTCCCGGCACGAGCTTCGAGACCGAAGTCCCCGCTAGCGTCGGCGACGGGTCCACCACGCCCACCACCGTTCCCAGCCCGCGCGCGATCAGATCGTTCAGAATCAAGTGCCCCAGCGGCCCAACGCCAACGTGCAGGATCCGTGCCATGCGATTCAATCCTTTTAGCAGCGCCCCGGCCGCGCCGCAAATCTCAACCCGATGAAAAAAGCAAAATCTCGTATCTCGTCATACTCTACCCGCCCTCGTGGGACAGGTTTTTCAACTTGTCTCTACCTTCTCTGTTTCTTTGCCTTCAAACTCGCCCTCCCAATCTTGTGGAGCAGGCGTCCCGCCTGCTTTCTACTCATCCTACTTCTTTTCTTCCTCTTCCCGCGTGATCTTCTTTTTCCCTGCCTCGCTCCATCGCTGTCTCGCTGCTTTGCCCTTCCCTCTCACTCCCCCAACACCACCCCCAACCTCCCCTTAGCCGCCTCCAACATCTCGCCAGCCTTTCCGGCCGAAACCCCCAGTCTCTTCATCAACACCGCCACCTTCACCGTCCCATCCCCGCTCCCCAGTAAACGAAGCGACTCCTCCCGACTCAACCTCGTCAGCGTTGAGACGATCCGGGCCGCCCGATCCTTCAGCTTCTCGTTGCTCGCGCGAACATCGACCATCAAGTTCTCATACACCCGCCCCGACCGCACCATCAGTGTCGTCGAGATGGTGTTGAGCGCGAGCTTCGTCGCCGTTCCCGCCTTCATCCGCGTCGATCCCGTCAAGACCTCCGCACCAGTTTCCAGCACGATCAAATGATCCGCGCCGCTCGGCCGACTCATCGGTGAGCACGTCAACAAACCAGTGATCGGCCCTGCGCTCGCGTCGGCGTTCGATCCGGTCGCGCCCGACTTCACGAACTCCAGCCCCCCGATCACATACGGCGTCGTCCCGCCCGCCGCAATCCCCAGCACGGCATCGCGCGCGGTCAATCGCAACGCCGTCAGCGCCTCGACCGCCCCGCGCGGATTGTCCTCCATCTCTTCGCTCGATTTTCGCAGCGCCTCATCTCCGCCCGCGATGATCCCGATCACCCGATCCGGCGGCACCTGGAACGTCGGCGGCGTTTCTGACGCGTCCAAAACTCCCAGCCGCCCCGAGGTTCCCGCACCGAAATACACCAGCCTCCCGCCCGCCACGAACCTCGGCTCAACCGCCTCAATAAACCTCGTGATCGCTGGCCCCGCACGCTCCATCGCCTCGAACACCGCGCGGTCCTCGCGCGCGATCAACGCCACGCACTCCGCCGCCGACATCTGGTGAAGACTCATCGAACGCGGGTTCCGCTGCTCGGTCAGCACCGCCGACCGATCTGGCGGTATGCTCGCGTGTATTGATTGATTCAGAGTTGATTTGTTCATGGCAGCACCCACACCCCCGCCACCGGCGCGGGCCGACGACACCTCGTGACGCGCGGCAAGGTGACCGGAACGCGATCCTGACACAACGCACCCAGCACCGCCATCGCCATCGCCTCACGGTACGCCGCGGGCACGCCCATCGCATCGCTCAAATCAACCGCCCCGCCGCACGAACTCTTGATCGCCGCCAGCAACGCCGAATTGCGAACCCCGCCGCCAGCCAGGATCACGCGAGCGTTGTCGCCAACCGCCGCGTCGATCGTCCCACCGATCACGCGGCCCAACGCGGCGCACGCGCTCGCGGCAAGATCATTGGGCGTCGTTCGATCACGATGTGCCGCGATCCACGAACCAACCTCGTCACCGGTGCCGAGCGAACGCCCCGCGCTCCGCTGCGCTCCCAAGCGCGACACCAGATCACTCACCGCCAGCACATCGCTCGCCCCCGCGAGCGCCGCACGCCCACCATCGTCATACGACGTGCCGAGCACGCTGCGCGCCACCTGATCCAGAACGTGGTTGCACGCGCACAGGTCGAACCCATCCACCATGTCAAGCACGGCCGGGCGAGCCCCAGCTGGCAACACCGTGATATTGCAAAACCCACCGAGATTCACGATCACCCTTGATTCTTCGAGATCCCCGAACATTACCAGATCCGCGATCGGCGTGATCGGCGCGCCCTGCCCGCCAGCCGCCAGATCCGCCGCGCGAAGATCGAAGACCACCGGCGCGCGCAGTCGATCCGCGATCGGTGCGGGGTTCAACAACTGCCAGCTCGACGGCGGTTTGTGAAAGACCGTCTGCCCGTGTGCGCACACGAGGTCCACACGCGAACCATCGAGCAGCTTCTCGATGTATTCCACGTGGAACACCCCGAACTGCCGAGCCATCTCGGCCAGCTCGCCCGCGTTCAGCAGTGATTGCCCCGCGGCGCGGCGGAGGATCGTGCCAAAGCCGGTCGGGTCATCGAACGACGCGCTGAGAGTCCGCCTCAGCCGCGCGGTCAGACCAAGCCCCTGCCCGTGAATCTCAACTAGCGCAAGGTCGATCCCGTCGAGGCTTGTGCCGGTCATGCAGCCGACGACTAGGCGGGTGGGAGCATTGATTCCGGTGTTCATCGTTCGTGGCCCGGGTCTCAGAGGAGTTCGAGTTGATCGTAAAAGCTACAGCTGTGATCGAGCCCGCCGTCGCGCGAGCGGGCGAGCCAGAGGCGGCGGTGTTCGCGGGTGATCGCGTCAAGGCGTTCGCGGGCGTTGTTCATCGGCGCGCCGCCCGCTCGCTGCAGGCCGCGCTGGGCGGCGAACTCGGCGACGTCGAGCGTGTGGCTGATTTCTTCGTCGAGTTGTGAGCGGAGTGTGCCGGGCGATTCACACGCGATCGCGCGAACGGATTCCAGCGCAGACATCCACGCGGCCAGCGTTCCGCGGGCGGGCTCGTTTGAGAGCCCCAAGGCGAAAAGGCCGGTCGCGTTGCGAAGAACGGTGGGAGAGTTGGATCTATTTGGCTTGCCCGCGCTGCGGCGCAGGCCGAGGTCCGCGTCGCCCAAGCGATCAAGCCGGGCACCGACGGTGAGCGAGCGGTCGTTGAAAACGTGCAGCGATTCGGCTTGGAGATTGATGGATTCACCGTTGCCTGTCCACGCGGCGTCGGCGGCGTGCGCGATCCCGTGGAGCGAGATCGGCCATTGCTGGCGGTGGCCGACGTCGCCCCAGTCGCAGGTGAGCATTCCGGACGCGCCGTGCTTGAGGCCGTCGCGAACGGCGGCGGTGATGTTGCCGCGGCGCTCGGTGGTTCGGCCGGTGATGCTGCGCCATGAGCTTGTCCCGGGGCAGACCCAGGTTTCGCGTCCGGCGCGATGGAGCGTGTGGCACCAATCCGCGAACTTCGAATCCGGCTCGTACCCCCACGCGAGCGCGATGAGTCCTTCTGGGATCTGATCGGCGGCCTCGGCGTGGTTGAGGGCGATGTCGGCCCAGAACATGGGCGTGAAGTTTCGCGTGCGGCAGGCTTGCGCGACCTTGCCGAGGAACTCGAAGTACACGGCCGCACTTCCGAGCTTGGCAACGCGATCGCGCGATCGGCCGTGGCCGACGTCGAAGGTCTCGTCGGAGTTGATGTTCACCATTCCGCTTGAAAAGCATGGGAAAAGCTGGGCGAGCAGGTCCTCGATCAGCGCGATCGACCCGGGGTCGCCGGGGCAGAGGCTGAACGGGCCGAGGCGCGTGAAGTCGTAAAAACTCCAGGGCGTCTCGATGCCCTGGATCTCGGCGAGCGCGGCGTACTTCGGAAAACGGAACCACGACGCGAGGTGGCCAAAGCAGTTCTGGTTTGCGGCTAGCGTGATGCCGTGGTGTTTGCAGTGCTCGTCGAGCCGACAGATTTCGTCGGGCGTGAAGGGCGACCAGCCGCGCCAGACTTCGTCGTGCCCGACGTAGGCGAAAGTGTGCTCGGTGTAGAGCTGGAGGTGGTTGATCTTCAGGTCTGCGAGCTGCGCGACCACGGTGAAGAGTTCGTCCATGCGCGGCACGCGGTCGCGCGAGACATCGAGCATGATGCCGCGGGTGGGGAAGGCGGGCCAGTCGTGGATGCTGAGGTGAGGGATATGTTGGCCGAATTGATTTCGGAGTTGGTGGAGTGTGGCGAGAGCGGCTCTTTTTCCCTCTGGGGCCGCGGAAAAGATAAGGATTTCTGGACCGGGGCGAGTGTGGAGTTGGTATTCGGCTGGGCCGTGGGAGTTGGTGGTGAGAGGGTGGTGTTGGATCTGTGAGTCTTGCCAGGAGAGTGGGAAGTTGATGAAGGAGTTGTGGCGATGGAGAGCGCGTGGGCGGGGGAGGATGAGGATTGTTTCTTGATGGTTAAGGGACACGGTGGGATCGTACCTTGAGTAGGAGGAAGACATAAGGCGGAGGAAGTAGGGAGGGAGAGACAGGTTGGAAAACCTGTCTCACTAGAGGGGGTAGGGAAGAGGAAAGCAGTAAGCAGAAGGCAGAAAAGAAAGAGTAGTGGGAGTTGTAGAAGGCAGGCAGGGACGCCTGCCCCCACGAAATTGGGTAGGCGATCAGCGTGCGAGCGTTTTTCGTTTTCCGCAGAGGCAGACGCAGAAGGAGATGAAACTGGCGATGCAGAGGTGCCAAGGCCAGGCGATCGCGATGTTGGCGAGGGTGCGGGCGGTGCCGTCGGCGTTGGGGTTGAGCGAGATCTTCGCGGCCCACACGGCCCAGACTCTGTCCTGCAGCAGCGTGACGATGAAGAAGCCGGTGATGATGGCGGCGACGGCGGAGGTGCTGTTGCCGCGGGTGGTGAAGAGCGCGGTGATGAAGACGGCGAGCAGGCCAGCGTAGGCGAAGGTCATCAGGCCGAGCGCAAAGTCGATGAGGGATGCGCCAGAAGAGCCTTGCCAGTAGACACAGACGCAGGCGAACGCGCCGAGGACGATGCCCCAGGCGACCATCGCCACGCGGCCGACCTTGACGTAGTGAGCAGGTTCGCGGTCGGGCTTCCAGGTGAAGTAGAAGTCTTTGACGAACGCGGCCGACATGGCGTTGAGGGCTGAGCAGAGGCTTGAGATGCCGACGGAAAAGAGTCCGGCCATCATGATGCCCGAGACTCCCGGGGGCATCTCGCGCAGGATGAAGGTGAGGAAGATCTGTCGTGAGTCGCTGAGAGGGTAGGTTGGGGCTGCGGATCTCATGAGGTCGGGGCGGGTGTAGAAGATCCAGAGGAGCAGGCCGATGACGAGGAAGAGGAAGATGATGGGGATGGAGGTGAGGATGGCGAGGATGGCGGATTGGCCGCCTTTCCAGGCAGATTTGCAGGTGAGCATGCGTTGGGCCATGTCGTGGTCGGTGCCGTAGGAGGCGAGGCCAAGCAGCGTGAAGGCGACGATGCACGAGAGCAGCGTGAAGGGCTTGGAGAGGGTGAGGGTGGTGTCGAAGATCTGAAGTTTGGAGCCGTGCGTGGCGGTGCCCTGTTTGAGCGCTTCGATGATCTCGTTTGCGTTGAGGGGGATCTTGTGCCAGAGCACGCCGACGGCGACGAGGACCGCGCCGACGAGGATGGCGGTCTGCACGACCTCGGTCCAGATGACGCTGGCGAGCCCGCCAGCGAGTGTGTAGGCGACGCCGACGAAGGTCATGACGGCGACGGCGACGAGAAGTTGCGCGGGCGGCGAGGCTTTGCCCGAGTCACCAAAGAGGATCAGCGAGACGGGGATGGCGGCGATGAAGATGCGTGAGCCGCTGGCGAAGACTCGGCCGACGAGGAACGCGGCGCTGGCGGCGGTCTTGGCGCCCGGTCCCATGCGGTTGCCGAGGAGTTCGTAGATGCTGGTAACGTTTTCGCGGTAGAAGGCAGGGATGAAGACGAGAGCGACGACGGCGATTGCGAGCAGGCCTCCGATGTTGGTGGCGAGATAGGTGAGGTTGCCGAGGTAGGACTGTTGCGGGACGCCGACGAAGCTGGCGGCGGAGAGGCTGGTGGCGATGATGGAGATTGCGACAGCCCAGACGGGCATGCGCCGGCCGGCGAGGAAGTAGTCGTCGGTAGAGGCTTGTTTTTTGCGTGAGAAGAACCAGCCGGTGGCGGCGATGAGGATGAAGTAGAGGGCGAGGACGGCCCAGTCGAGCGGGACCATCGAGGATTTGGCGAGGGTGAGAATTGCGAGGCTCCGGGCGCGGCGTGGGTCGGCCCGGGAAGTATCGTATGGTGGGTTGTGATGGTGTGAGAAGAGAGCTCACGTTGGGTCGGCGGTGACACCGAGGGCGTGAGCGGGCGGAGGTGAGATGAAGTGAGGGGAAGAGTCGGCTCGGGGAGCCGACCTACCAAGAGCAAAAAAGAAAAAACTCGCACGCGTGTTTCCGCCCGCGGCGAGTCATAGGAGGAGAGACAGGTTTTGTCGTCCGTCGCGTTGCCGCGATGGGCCGGGTGGCCTTGAGGGGCCCTGAAAAAGTCGGCTGCGTGTTTCCGCCCGCGGCCGACCTATAGGAGGAGAGACAAGACTCTGGTCTGATGACATTCAGTTTCCCGAGCGTCACCTGTAAAGCCGGCTACGTGTTTCCGCCCGCAGCCGACATAGGAGGAGAGACAAGACATCTCAAACATGCCACACGTTTCAGGTCGTGCCAGCGAACTGCGCGGAATTTCTGATTTTTCTTCTTCAATGTGATGCGGCGCGGTTGTGGGGGGCTGTTTGTAAGGTTCTTGTATGTTACGAAAAGAAAAAACGCTCGACGATTGTCGAGCGTTTTTGGATTGTGTTAGAATTGTGGTTGGATTTTTTAAGGATTCTGGCAGCCTGCGGCTATTTTTTCTTCTGGTTCTTGTTGGTCTTGTTTTTGTCGTCGTCTTTTTTCTTGTCTTTGTCACCACCTCGTTTGGCGGTGGTGTCCATGCGGAAGCGGATGGCTTGGTAGGCTAGGGTAGGTGGCTGGGGGTTCATCAGCCAGCCCCAGAGTGCGGGCGCGCCGTAGGACTCGACGGTGGTGGGTGGGTGAAACCCGAAGGCGAGAGGTGCCATGTGGTCCATTTCTTCGCTGGAGCCGAAGAAGGCCCAAGGGCGTTCGAGGGGCCCGGGGCGGGAGCTTCCGCCTTTCATTCCTTTGATGTCGACAGGGATCCAGTTGAGGGTGTTCTTGGCCTCGTCATAGAGACAGAACTCGACCCAGCAGCAAAGTTCTTGGGTGGTTTGATCGCCGGTGAAGACGTTCTTCTGACCACCGGCGAGCCCGTCGTCCATGCCGATCACGATGCGCGCGGGGAGCCCGGCGTTGCGATAGACAGCGACAAGGACGCTGCAGAGATCGAAGTCAGATCCGCGGCGGCGTTTGATGGTTTCAGGGACGCCTTGGAGGGTAAAGCCTTGGAGCTGGCTGGTCCTTAGGAATTGGAGCCCTTGCCCGCTGAACTGGAATTCGGAGATCATTTTTCCGGCGATGTATTTGGCGAGAGTGACGGGCTTGACCTTTTTGGGGTCGCCGTTGGTCCATTGTTTGACAAGGGCGTTGAGCTGGTCGGTGTCGTAGAAGGCCTGGAGCGCGCCGTTGGGCTCGCGAGAGCCTTCAAAGTCGATGAACATCTGAGGTTCGAGAGTCGCGGCGGCGGTGGCGGGCCAGGGACCGGTCGGCCAGGGGACGGTCATCGCTTCGGTCTCATTGAACTTGGTCTTCCAGAGGCTCATTTGCAGGGTGAAATCGAGGCGGATTCTTCGGCAGGTGGCGGGGTCTTCGGTGTTGAAGCGAAGGAGGCGGGTGCCCGAGTGGTAGAGCTTGCCAGCGAGCTGGTTGGCGAGGAGGGCGGGCTTGGTGTCGGTCATCTCGCGATCGTCGATCTTGAGTGTTCCGAGGATGGAGCGTTCGAGGATGTTGGCGTTGCTGGTGTTGGGGACGATGGGGAAGACCATGGCAAGGGAATCGAACTTGAACTGACCGATGACCGGTTGGCCGTTGCCGTCGCGAGCGTCGGAGCGGTCGGACTTGATGTCGAGGCTGACGGAGAGGGTGTAGTCGCGTTGTTCGTCGACGCGTTCGAGGTAGGGGCCGGGCTCGGTGGGTGGCTTTCGGGTCGAGGCCGCAGTTGGCGGCGCGGGCTTGGCCGCGGGCGTGGTTGGTTGCCCGGTCGTGCTCGGATTCGTTGACGGGCTGGGCGTTGCGGGGGCTTGAGCGGGGTCCTCAGCGGGGGGCGGCGGAGGGGTGCTTTTGGGCTTCTGGCGTGGCTGACGTGCGGGCGGCGTGGTTGCGGGCTGGGTGTCTTGGGCGAGCGCGGCGGCCGGGCCTGAGGCGAGCGTGGCGGCAAGGAGCGCGGCCAAGACGTGCTTGGATACGGCGCTGCGGACGGTCGAGCCCCGACGTGCGGTGAGCATGATGAACTCCATGGAAGGTATCGCCAGCGGGCGAGCGTTGGGTTGCGTGCTTTGGTGGGTGGACAAGCGGCCCGCCGCCTTCGACCTCAGTACACTCCCGCCATGAGCGTACCCAACCATTCGTCACGAACAAAGGCAGGGATCCGTAAGCTTTCTGAAGGTGGCAACGGCCTGAAATTCAAAGCGAGCCCGGCCTCGGCCGCAGGCTCACCGGTCTCTGCGGCCTCGTCACCGGGCACGCGGATGGAAAAGGACACGATGGGGCCGATGGAGGTCCCGGCGAGTGCGTTGTACGGCGCTTCAACGCAGCGTGCGGTGCTGAACTTCCCGGTCTCGGGCAGGCCGGTGCCGTTCGGGATTCTGTCGGCGTACGCGGCGATCAAGTCGGCGTGCGCGACGGTGAATCTGGGGTTGGATCGGCTAGATCTCAAGCGGACCAAGGCGATCGTGGCGGCGTGCCGGCAGATCGCCGACGGGCTGCCCGAGCACGGCGGATGGGCAACCCATTTTCCGATCGACATCTACCAGACTGGCAGCGGAACCTCGACCAACATGAACGCCAACGAGGTGATCGCGAATCTTATTTGCCTGGCCAATGGCAAGCCGGTCGGCTCGTCTAAGGACGCGGAGTATCTCAAGGCTGGCGGGGTTCATCCCAACGACCACGTCAACATGGGCCAGTCGAGCAACGACACGTTCCCGACGGCGATGCATGTCGCGGCGGCGGTGGCCATTTATCGCGAGTTGCTGCCAGCGGTGCAACGGATCGCGTCGGAACTTGAGCAGAAGGCCAAGGCGTGGGACAAGATTGTGAAGATTGGCCGCACCCACCTGCAGGACGCGACGCCGATCCGGCTGGGGCAGGAGTTCAGCGGTTACGCCAGCCAGATGCGGCACGCGGAGGAGCGGCTGGGGCGGGCGCTCGACACGCTGAGCGAACTGCCCATCGGTGGCACGGCCGTGGGCACGGGGATCAACGCGCACGAAAAGTTCGGCGCGCTGGTCGCGGCGGAATTGACGGCGTTCTTCTCGCCCGGACGCGGGAAGAAGGGCTCGACCGCATCAGCTGGCGCGTCGTCAAACTCGCTCACGTTCAGAGAAGCGAGCAACCACTTCGAGGCCCAGCACGCCAAGGACGCGATCGTCGAGGTGAGCGGTCACCTGAAGACGATCGCGGTGAGCATCAGCAAGATTGCGAACGACATCCGTTGGATGGGGTCGGGGCCTCGCTGCGGGTTGGGTGAGCTGGTGCTGCCAGCGGTGCAGCCGGGGTCGTCGATCATGCCGGGGAAGGTGAACCCGGTGATCTGCGAGTCAGCGATAATGGTGTGCTGCCAGGTGATCGGCAACGACGCGGCGATCACGCTGGGCGGGATGGGGGGCGTGGGGTCGATGCTCGACTTGAACGTGGCGATGCCAATGATGGCGGCGAACTTACTTGACTCGATCCATCTGCTGGCGCGGACGTGCCACGTCTTCACGGACAACTTGCTTGTGGCGCTCAAGCCCGATGAGAAGCGGTGCGCGGAGCTGATCGAGGGCTCGCTGGCGATGTGTACGAGCCTGGTGCCGGTGATCGGCTATGACAAGTCAGCGGCCCTGGCGAAGGAAGCGTTCAAGCAGGGGAAGACGGTGCGGCAGCTTGCGCACGAGACGGTTGCGGGGCAGAAAGACGTATCGGGCAAAGAGATCACGAAGGCGCAGATCGACAAGTATCTCGATCCGTGGTCGATGACGCTGCCGGGCGGCGAGGGCAGCGCGGGGGGCTGAGCGCGGTGGTGTTGAGCGCGATTGGGTTGTGAGGCGCCCTCCGATCGGGTCGGGCGTGAGCTAGGTGCGCACGCCGTAGCGTTCGATGGCTCGGACGAGCTTCTCGTTGCGGTCGTCTTCAACGTCCTGGTTGACCACGAGCACGGCATGGATGACGCCCGGCACCCAGAGGCAGAGAGTGAGCACGAGGTTCAGCAGGGCTTGGATCGGGCGGCCGCAGAACAGCACGGCCACGGGCGGCAGCAGGATGGCGAGAAGGTAACGCATGGTCCAGACTCCGGCCCGACGGCTGTGTCGGGTCAGAGAGTTTTTCGGAGATCGCCTGGGCGGGTTTCACACTTCCATGACTACCGCGACCTGCTCGGTCATGGCGGCGTGGCGGAGGGCTTCTACCGCTCGGTCAAGCTTGGTGCGGGTGGTGATGAGGCTGGCGGTTTCGACGGCGTTCTTGGCGAGCAAGTCGAGCGCGTCGTTGAGTCGGCCGCAGCGGGCCCCGATGAGTTCGAGCTCGTTGACGACCGCGAGCGCCAAGTCCACGCCGCGCTCGGGCGAGAGCGCGGGAGCGGGGATCGGCGCTGGCGTGGTGCGCAGCACGATCTTGCCGCGCGGGCGGACGAGTTGCATGGCTAGTTCGAGCCCGCGCGGGGAGCCGGAGCAATCGACGATGACGTCTTGGTCTTGGCGTCGGCCAACCTCGTCGATGTGGCGGTGCTTGATGCCCCATTTTTCGCAGAGCGCGAGCTTGTCGGGGTTGGTGCCCAGCAGGCGGACGGAGGCGTTGAGCTTGACGAGGACCTGAGCGGCGAGCAGCCCGGTGAGCCCGTCGCCCAGCACCGTGACGTATGGCTTGCCCTCGATGCGAAGCATGTGGCCCGCGTGGAGAACACTGGCGAGAGGCTCGGCGAAGACGGCCGCGTCGTCGGGGACGAGCTTGGGAACCTCGTGCAGGTTGACGATCGGGAGTGTGAAGCGATCGGCGAAACAGCCGTTGCGGCTGGCGAGGCCGAGCACGGTTCGAAGCTGGCAATGAGCGGAGAGGCCTTGGCGGCAGCGTTCGCACTTGCCGCAGACGACGCTGATGGAACCGACGACGCGCTTTCCGATCCAGGCCTTGGATTCTTCGGCGCTGGCGCGCTCGTGGATTTTTTCGACGACGCCGACGAAGCGGTGTCCCATGACGCCCTCGAAGGCGACGCGGCCTGCGGCGACGGCGAGGTCGGCGGATCCGATGCAAACCCGAGTCGGGCGGATCAGTGCTTCACCGGCGCCGGGGACCGGCGCGGTTGAGGCCGCGTCGAAGCGGACGGTGCCTTTTTCGATGCAGAGGGCTCTCACCGACCATCCATCGGCGGCATCCCGACCGGCGATGAGCCCTCGGGCTCGTTGGGTGGTTTCGGGACCATGGGGAGGTACTCGTAGAACTTGCGGTCCCGGCGGAAGACCGGGTAGACGTAGGCCGAGCGTGCGGCGAAGGCGTCTTTGGTGGAATCGACCCACTTGCGCCAGGCGGCGCGGTCGAGCCCGAAGTCTTGGCCGGTGAGCGTGCGGAGCGAGCCGAGGGTCGCGTAGTTGACGGCGAGGCTGGGGTCGGCCAGGGCTTTGATGAGTTCGGAGACGACGCGGTTGTCGGGGTACTGCCCGAGGGCGTCCGCGGCCTCGGAGCGGACATCGACTTCGAGTTCCTTTGCTTCGTCGATGGCGTTGATGAGCGCGGGGATGGCGACGAGGTTGTGGACGCGTTGCAAAGCGCGAGCTCCCTCCGCGCGAACGAGCTTGTCCTCGTCCTGGAGAGATTTCACGAGCAGGGGCACGTGCTCGGGCCCGCCGTGGTTGCCTAGGGCGCGAGTGGCGGCGGTGCGCACGCCAGCGTCGGGATCCTTGATGTTGTCGACGAAGAGCTTGATATAAACGGGCTCGCCAGCGAAGGGGTAGGTGGCGAGTTTGAGAGTGCCGCGGTAGCGTTTGTCGGCGTCGTAGGGGTCGATAGACCAGGCGGCGGCCTCTTCGGGTGTGGTGTCGGCGATGACAGAGAGGAGGCCATCGGCCCCGGGGCGGATGCCTTCGAGCTCGCACCCGCCGAGCAAGTGAGCGAGCGTAAAGGAGAGAGCGCCGGTCAGAACCGCGGCGATCACCCGAGGGCGTGAGCGGTGCGTGGTCGTTGGTGGATTGATTCCCGTACCATCCATAGCGTCGAGTATAACCCGCGCCGCGCTCGGCGCGCGGCGATCCGCCCAGAACGCCGGAGGTCAGTCTTGACATTTCTTTCTCGCACGCGTGAGCGTTGTCCGGCCGTTGCGGGGGGCACGGGCGGGTTGGTCGCGGCGCTGCTGACGCTGGGTGCTTGGCTGACTGGCTGCGCGACAACGAACCCTTGGCCCGAGATGACGCCAGCGGAGCTTGCGCCCGCGCCGGTCGCGCTTCGGGCGGAGATGTTCTATCGGGCGGGGCCTTGGACCAAGGTGTATGAGCTCGGGAACGAGGCTGAGCGGGCGGGCGGTGCGCGGCTGATCCGACGCTGTTCGGCCCCGGAGTCGGATGAGACGTGGCAGGTGGGAACGTTCGAGGTCGCTCGGAAGGGTGCTGAGGAACGAAAACTTCAGACCATCACGCTTGGGTCGGACGGCACGGGCGGGATTGTGCTGATCGAGCTTGTGGACCTCGTGCAATCAACACGCACCGCGTTCGATCCGCCGATGCTGATGCTGCCCGGAAAATTAGAGTCCGGAGTGGCGGCGGAGACAAAGTCCCAGGCGTCGGTTTCCTCGCTCGCCACGCCGGAGAAAGTGATCCAGCGCGGCCCGGTGCGGCTGCTCACGGTCTTCACCGCGGACCTCGACGACGCTGATGCGTTCCGCGTGCGGCAGACCATGAAGATCGAGCTCGGCGGCTCCGTCGTGGAGCGCAGGACGTTCCACACGGGCCGCTACTCGGAGGGCGTGTCCGCGGAAGACGAGATGCTGACGGTTACGGTTGGTCCGTTCACCGTGCTGTCGAAGAGCCGTCGGCTGCGACTGACCCAAACTAGCGATGATGGCATGACGAGGTGAGCGTTCCGCCGGGCTCGCGCGTCACGCGGCCTTCTTCTTGCCCTTGTTCTTGCCCTTGTTTTGGGCTTGGTTTTCGGCCTGCTTCTGGTCCTGACTGGGAGCCTGAGCTTGAGCCTGCCGCGGCTGTGTGGGCTGCGACTGGGCTGGCGTGGAGGTTGGCATAGAGGCCTTGTTCGGCGGCTGGTTTGGGTTCGTGGCTGGCGTGGTGGCTGAGCTTGTGCGTGCCTTGGGCTCGACGGGGACGATCGAGCGCAGCGGGCCGGTGATCGTGGGCATGCTCCACTGCGCGCCGTCGAGCAGCTCGTCGACGCGGGCCTGGTTTTCGAAGGTGTGCTTGACGCTGAGCATGCGACGCCAAATGAAGATGCCGACGATGAGGGAGAGGAACGTGCCGCCAGCCCAGCCCGCGGCGGCGTAGAGCATGCGGGTGTTGTCGATGGGCTGCTCGGTAGATTTGGCGGGCTGGGTGATGACCGTGACCGCGCCGTCGACGCGTTGCTGGCGCGAGGCGTTGGCCTGGCTGGCGAGGGCGGTGGTGAGCGTTTCGAGGACACGGGCGGTACGTTCGCTGCCCTCGCCCTGAAGCTCGATCACCATCTCACCTTCGTTGCCCGGGCGTGTGCGGAGGTCGTTCTTGACCGTGGTCCCGATCGCGCCAGGGGTGGCGAGTGAGGTCATCCCGCGGCGTGACATGCGTTCGGCGGCCAGCTCGTGGAAGCGAGGGTCGTTGAGCATCTGCTCGTGGAAGAGTTGCCACTCGCCGAACTCGGCGCTGTTGAGCTCACGGTTGCGTGACTCGGCCTTGAGCGTGGTGTTGGCTGCGAACACTCCGGGGGTGACGAACCCGGTGGTGACCCAGCTCAGAGCGCCGATCGAGAAGAACGCGCCGATGGAATAGAACAGGACGGCGGCTGTTTTGCCCTTGGCTTTCATCTGCTCGGTGCGGCGGCGTGCCGCGTTGATCGAGTCCCGGGCCGAGATCAGCTCGGTACGCAGCGCCAGAACCTGCTCGCACTGCTCGAAGCGAGTGCGGAGCACGTCGCCAGCCTTCTTGATCTTGGAGTCTTGCTGCCGGACGAGCACGCGAGCACGGCGCAGGCGTTCACGGCGGCGCTTGGTCCACACCTCGTCGGCCGAGCCAGTGTTGATCTTGGCGTCGGTCGCGGCCTTGGCGGCGTGCTGGGTGTGCTCGAGGGCGGACTTGGATTCGACGATCGCGGCCTGAAGGGCGTCGATCTCGGTCTTCTGGCTCTCGGCCTGCAGGCGAAGTGATTGGATGAACTGGGCTGCTTTTTCGAGCCGTGCCTTGGCGGCGTTGTCGGTGCCGCCTTGGTCTTTGCGAAGTGACTCGAGCTCTTCGCGAAGGCAATCGGCCTCGGCCTTGGACGCGGCGGTGTTGGCTTGGAGTTGCTCGCTCAGCTGGGTCTGCCACTGTGTCCGCTCGGTTTCGAAGCTCTGCGTGAGTTTCTGGATCTCGGCGCCCGACGCGCCCTTGCCGTCGCCGGGGTTGGCCTTGAGGGCGGTGAGCTCTTTGGTGAGCTTGCGGACTTCCACGCGTTCGTTGGCGAGAACCTGCACCTGGTCGTCGAGGACTTCCTGCAGGCCCGCACTCTTTTCCTGCTCGCCCTTGATCTGTTCTTTGAGCAGGCGAGCGACGTCGGCCAGTTGCGAGAACCTGGCGTTGAGGTCTTCGACGGACTTGCGGGACGCGGCGACCTCGCCGCGGTGTGCTTCGGCGGCTTGGGCTGAGGCGGTGGCTTCGGCCGCGGCGCTCTCGCGCACGTGGGCCAGCTCGCGCTGAAGCTCGGCGGCGCGCTGCTTGGTGATTTCGAGCCCGGTGGTCTGGTCGCGGAGCTTGGCGTCGCGGGCGTTGCTCGATTCCTGGGAGGACTCGATCGCCTTGCGTTGCTGGGCGAGTTCTTCTGTGGCCTTGCTCAGTTCGGCCTGACGTTGCGTGAGTTCGGTCTGCGAGCGTTCGAAGGCCTCGCGCTGCTGCTGGGTCTCGCGGCGTTCGCGTTCGCAGGCCTCGCGCATCTGGGCGAGATCGGCCTGTTGTTCTTTGATGCGGGCCTCGTTCTCGTTGACGCGATCGATCTGTTCTTTAAGCTCGACCTCGCGCATTTTGAGATCGGCGGTCATGGCGACGCGCTGAGAGTAGAGCGACTTGAGGCTCTCGACCCCGGCTTGGAACTCGCCGAGCACTTCCATCACCGCGTCCTCGCTGGCGCCGAGCTTGGTGGGCGTGGCGTTGGGCTTGTCGGTCGCGCCTAAGTCGGCGGGGCCGGGGTTGTCCTGGTTCGATCCGATCGGAAGATTCATGTCTCACTCCACGTACGAAGATGCGGGCGCAGGTCACGCGCGGCGGCCGGTGAACTCACGAGCCCGACCGCGCAGGCAGCCTGCGCAAGCCGGGCCAGTTCGGCTATCGGCCCGACCGGGCCTCGACTCAACCCCGGCCCGGCCACCGCCTCAACCCCGGGTGTGATCCGCACCGCAAATTCGGACCAAACCCTCGCCCGGTGCGGGCCTGTCCCGGCCCACATCCGGTCCACGTCCGGTCCACACCCGGTCCACACTCGGTTCACGTCCGGTTCGGGCCCGGGGCCAACTCGGGTCACGGTGTGTCAAGGTTTGGTCAACACTCGATCAGCGCCCAGAAAAAACTTGGCTGATGAGACGTTGGCACGATCAGCGATCCTGCGAGGCCCGGAAATCGTCCCCGGCCCCGATACCATTCCGTCGCATGAACGGCGCGGCACAGACCGCCAAACCTCTCCCGATAGTCACGCTGCCCGCCGGTCGGCTCGACGCCCTGCGCCGCCACCTCCCCAACGCGCTCACCGTGCTGCGGCTTGCCATCGCGATGGTTTTCTTTGTGCTGCTGTCGGTGTGGGACGGCACGCGGGCGGCGGCGTTGCACTTTGGCACGGGAGAGCTGGACAAGACGCTCGTGCTGGCCGGGGTGCTGTTCATCATCGCCGCGATCACCGACGCCATCGACGGGCATCTCTCGCGGCGTTGGAACGTGACGACCGGCTTTGGCCGTGTGATGGATCCGTTCGCGGACAAAGTTCTCGTCGTCGGTGCCTTCATCTATCTTGCGTCGCCGGTCTTTCATTCCACGCTCGGCCCCGGCGGGCAGAGCTTTCAGATCTCGGGTGTTGCGCCGTGGATGGTGGTGCTGGTGATGGGGCGGGAGCTGCTGGTGACTTCGATCCGGGGCCTGATCGAAGGCCACGGCGGGAACTTCTCGGCGTCGCTGTCGGGCAAGCTGAAGATGATTGTGCAGTCGATCACGATCCCGACGGTCATCCTCTCGATCGCGATCCTGGACGTTTCGCCGGGTACCGTGGGCGCGAGACTGATCACGGTGGCGGTGTGGGCGACGGTGGTCGTCACGGTTATTTCTGGCTGGCCGTATGTGCTGCGCGGCATCGCCGCGATGCGTGATTCGGAGATCTCCGGTTGAACGCCAAGCCGCCGCTCACGATCTCGACTCGGCGCCAGTCGTCGTTGGGCTGGATCACGGTGTTTGGTCTTGGGCACATGAAGCCAGCCTCGGGCACTTGGGGCTCGATGCCGCCGGTGGTGATCGCTGGCGCGATGATCGCGGCCGGGTTCGGACCGGTCGAGCACCCGATCGTGTACCACGCGGTGCTCGTGACAATCCTGCTGACGTTCAGTGCGGCGTGCGTGCTGCAGGGGGACCAGGCGGAGGCTCGGTTCGGTGAGAAGGACCCTGGGCAGGCGGTGGCTGACGAGACGGCCGGTCAATGCTTCTCGCTGATGGCCCTGCCAGCCGTCGCGGTCCAGCCTGGGTGGCACGCGGCCCTGACGCTGCTGGGGGCGTTCTTGGCGTTTCGAGTTCTGGACATCATCAAGCCCTGGCCAGCCAACGGGCTACAGCGCGTGCCGGGAGGGTGGGGGATTTTGCTCGACGATGTGATCGCGGGGTTGTACGCGATGCTGGCGGTTCAACTGATGGCCCGGGTGCTTGTTCCGTGGTAACGGCGGTCCTGACGATGAGCGAGATTGATTATTTTCGTGCGAACACCACAAGTGAAAAAGCATTCATGGTGGCGTCAGGAAAGGTTCACCGCGCGATAAGAACCAAAAAGACGAGATCGCGAGATCTCCGAATCGGAAACCTTCTAGCAGTAACGCTCGTATGAATCCGGGCCTGCCTGGATTGTGGTCCGGAAATCGAACGTTACTCTTGATTTTGCCAGTCGTTAGAGGTAAAAGTTGTGAGAGTGGATCGAGGTCGCGCACGCCAGCCCTCGGCCTCGCGACCAGTTCAGGCCTTGGACCTCTCGATTTTCATACCCGCACACCCGGCGTACAGTCTCGACCCTTTGGAGTATTCTCATGGCTTTTTTGACGAACCTTCGGCCTTGGTCACGAACCTCACTCGCGCGCAACGCGGCGCCAAAATCTCGAAGCCCTCGGCAGTTGGTTGAAGCGCTCGAACAGCGCCAAATGCTGGCGGCTCAGCCGTTCGCGGCTGGCGACACGATCGTGAGTATTCAGACCAACTACGGCGAGGTGTGGGTCGAGTTGTTCGACAGCCGGGCACCAATCTCGGTCGCGAACTTTTTGAATTATGTCAATTCGGATCGTTACGATGGGACGTTTTTTCACAGGATGTTGGACACCAAAAACAATAGCGTTGACTTCGTTGTCCAAGGGGGCGGGTTCAAGCTTGACTCGAATGGAACGCCGCAGGCGGTTCAGACGTTCGCTCCGATCACGAACGAAGCCAGCTCGACCCTTTCGAACCGGGCGCTGACGATCGCCGCGGCACGGACCAACGAGCCGAACTCTGCGACCAGCCAGTTCTTTTTTAACTTTGTGGACAACTCTTCATCGCTTGACAAGACGACTTCAAACGCGGGATACGCCGTCTTCGGGCAGGTTGTCAAGGGCTGGGACGTGATTCTGTCGATCAAGGCGCTGGGCACGTTGGATCTCGATCCCGCGCCGCAGGAGCTCTATGACAATGTACCGGTCAGCGACGCGTTTGTGAGCGGTGCCACCGTCACCAACGCCGATCTTGTCGTCATCAACGACGTCACGGTTGTCACCAGCCCGGGCTGGAATCAAGAGGCCAACGGCGGGGCGATCACGCGTGGGGCAGGGAACGCGGCGGGCGAGTCGATCTTTGTGAGCGTCAACGAGCTGGGCCGCCCGATCGTGTTCTACCAGGCGCGCACCGGCGCGGCCTACTCGGTCGCGGACCTGAGCATCATGACCGGGTCGGGCACGCTGACAGGTCAGGTCTCAACGTGGTTCGACACCAAGGACGGTCGTTTCTACGCGGCCGCGCCCTCGACGGAGGGTCTGATGCTCTTTACGCGTGCGACCAACGGGTACTGGACGTTCCGCAACCTGACGACAGAGATCTCAGGGTCGCAGTCGATCGCGTCAGACATCCAGATTCTGCAAGGTAAGGACGGGATTATCAGCTTGGCGGGCTTGAACGATTCGGCAGAGCTGGTTCGGTACTCGCAAGTCAGCACCACCCAGACTGGCGGCAGGTTCAACTGGGAGGCTCGCAACATTTCGGTGCGTGACCTGACGCCCAACGGCTTGGCGACGCCGCGGTTTGTGGGGAATCTTTCGACGTATGTGACGAGCTGGAACGGGCTGAACATCGCGGGTCTGGACGACAACGGCGACGTGCAGGTCGTGTGGTGGGCGCCGGGCCAGGCGAACTGGACCACGAGCAACCTGACGACGATCACTGGCGCGCCCAAGTATACGGGCGGGCTGACGACGTACGTCACGAGCTACGACAACGTGAACATTGTGGGCGTGACGGTTGACGGCAACGTGTCGACGACGTGGTGGCTGCCCTCGTTCGGCGGGAACTGGGTCAGCAGCGACCTGACGGCGACCTTCAGTGGTCCCAAGCTCCAGGCGGCCAGCATCACGAGCTATGTGACAAGCTGGGACGGCACGAACATCACCGGGCTGGACGAGAGCGGGAAGCTGGTGGTCTATTGGTGGGCCCCGGGCCAGGAGGGGAACTGGAACGTCACGACGCTGAGCGATACGGTGGCGGGCTCGGTGCCGATCGTTGGCCGAGTGACCGGCGTGGCGTCGCCGTTCGGGACGATTAACTTGGTCGGGGCGGACGCCGTGGGCAACGTGCTGCGGTATTCCTGGAACACCACCGATGGCGGGAATTGGACGCAGCAGAACCTGACGTCGCTGGCGGATTACTTGGCGTAAGAGACCCGGAAGGCGCCGCTCTGAACACATTGGAAAAGACAGCCCCGGGCGACCGGGGCTGTTTTCTTTGAAACGATGAGCCTTCCGAAGAGAACGCAGAGGGAGCAGAGTGGGTCAGAGGAACTCAAAGCAGGCACTGTGAGAAGAACTCATTCAAGCCCGAGTCTTTCTTTCCAACCTCGATCCGGCTCCGCGTTCCTCTGATCCTCTCTGCTCCCTCTGCGTTCGTATTCAATCGATACCAACGAACCAGATCCGCGCTAGGCCTGGCCTTGAGCCGGGATCTCGACCCATTCCGCGTCGGTGTGGCGCACGATCGAGCCGGTGGTGGAGTAGATGACCTGCTCGGCGATATTGGTGCAGTGGTCGGCGATGAGTTCGCACTGGCTGGCGATCTCATGGAGTCGGAAGGCGGCGTCGACGTTCATGGTGCCCTTGGCGATGCGTTCCTCGGCGTCGCGGAGGATCGCGGCCTTGAACGCCCAGACGCAGTGCTGGCTTTGCAGCACGACCTTGGCGAGGGCGGGGTCGCTGCGTGCGAACGAGGCGGTGGTGTCGCGGAGGATGCCGACGACGCTGTTGGCCATCACTCGGAAGGTGTCGGGGAAGGGAGGGCTGTTGACGAGAGCGGGATCGACCAATTCGGCGATGTCTACGCCAGCGTCGGCGACGCGTTCGAGCTCGTTGTTGATTTTGACGATGGTCAGCACGCCTCGGAGCTGCTGCGGGGGCATGTGGGCGGATTCGCGTGTGGCGGCGGTGAGGAGTTCGACAGCGTCCTGCTCGATCTTGACGTCGGCCTGATCGACCACGGTGTCGAGAGCCTCGACCGATTTGGCGAGCGTCATGTCGCGGTTGAAGAGGGCGGTGAACGCGGTTTCGAGCAGAGACTGCACGCGGCGGCCTTGCTCGACAAGGGCGGCCTTGAGCTGTTCGACCCGTCCCGACATGGCTTCTGGTGAGTTTGGCATGGGTTGCGCCTGTGAACGATACCACGTTTGGCGTTCGCGGGCATCATCCAATTTGGGAACCATCCGACCTGCCCCCGCGGTGCCAACCTTCGCAGTATCGACACCTTGGATGCTGGAGCGCGATTCATCGGTTTCGGGAGCCAAAGTTGAGGTGCGCACCTACGCTGTGAGCCCGTTAGATTCCTCGATTTTTTTACACGAGACAGGAGCCACGCCATGGCCTTTGAGATTGAGATGATCCGTTCGCGCCAGATCCTTGATTCCCGTGGGAACCCGACGTTGGAGGTCGAGGTCGGGCTGGAGTCGGGCGTGATCGGGCGGGCGGCCGTGCCGTCGGGGGCTTCGACGGGCGAGCACGAGGCGGTCGAGCTGCGCGACGAGGACAAGAAGGTCTACATGGGCAAGGGGGTGCTGAACGCGGTGGCCAACGTGAACCGGCGGATTGCGCCCGAGCTGTTGGGGATGGACGCGCGAGATCAGCAAGCGATCGATCGCCGGATGCTCGAGCTTGATGGTTCGCCCAATAAGGCTCAGCTGGGCGCGAACTCGATCCTTGGTGTGTCCATGGCCGTGGCGCGGGCGGCGGCGGAGGCGAGCGGGCTGCCGCTGTACCGGTACCTGGGCGGGAGCGGGGCCAAGACGCTGCCGGTGCCGATGCTGAATATTTTGAACGGCGGGAAGCACGCGGACAACACGGTGGACTTCCAGGAGTTCATGGTCCAGCCGTGGGGGTTCAGCAACTTTCACGACGCGATGCGGGCGGGCGTCGAGATCTATCACACGCTCAAGAAGGTGCTGCACGACGACCACATGTCTACGTCGGTGGGCGACGAGGGCGGGTTCGCGCCCAACCTCAAGAGCAACGAGGACGCGCTAAAGCTGATCGAGAAGGCCGTGGACATGGCCGGGTACAAGTGGGGCGAGCAGATTTTCGTCGCGCTGGACCCGGCGACGAGCGAGTGCTGGAATGAGGCCGCGGCCGATGGCAAGGTCGGGTACAAGATGTTCAAGAGCAGCAAGGAGATACTCAGCAGCGACGCGATGATCGACATGTGGGCCGACTGGTGCAAGAAGTACCCGATCCGCTCGATCGAAGACGGGCTGGCCGAGAACGACTGGGACGGCTGGAAGAAGCTGACGACGCGGCTGGGAGACACGGTGCAGCTGGTCGGGGACGACTTGTTTGTGACGAACAAGAAGTTCCTGCAGAAGGGGCTGGATACTGGGTGCGCCAACGCGATCTTGGTGAAGGTGAACCAGATCGGGACGCTGAGCGAGACATTCGAGGCCGTGAACCTGGCGATGCGAAACCGGTACAGCGTGATCTTGAGCCATCGCTCGGGCGAGACGGAGGATTCGACGATCGCGGACCTGGCCGTGGCGACCAACTGCGGGCAGATCAAGACGGGCGCGCCGTGCCGCAGCGATCGCAACGCGAAGTACAACCAGCTTTTGCGGATCGCCGATGAGCTGGGGGACTCGGCCGTGTACGGCGAGGAGACTTGGTGGCGGAAGTAATCGCGGCTGTTGCTTGCGGCTGAGTGAATGTAAACTGCGCGGATGATTCAGCGCGGGTTCAGGGTGCTTGTACGCGTGCTTGTGATTGGGGTGCCGGTGAGCGTTGCGCTTGCGGCCATGCTTGCACTGCGCGGACAGTTCGCGGCCTACTCGGGCGGAACGATCGTGAGCTTCGATTTTGCGTCGGACTTTGAACCCGGTTGGCTGATGACGGTGGATGAGCGAGGATGGGGGTGGTCGCGGCGTGCTCGTGCCGTGGTTTCGCCGAACTCCTAAGGGGTGCAAGGAGGAACCAACGCGCCATCGATCACGCTCGAGCTGGCCGCGGAAAAACCGCTCAACTCGCTTTACTCGATCGCGATGATGCCACGGGGAGATTTGTCTGACCTTGAGCCGTCCATACGAAAGCAGTTGCAGAGCGGCCACCCGGGCGGCACGCTGCTGATCTGGCCGATCGAAACAAGGATCGGTTGGCCGCTGCGGTGCGTGAGGTATTGGAACGACGGCGTATACGGGTGGGGGAGCTTTGGTTACGGGAGCGGACCGCGGCCTCAGATGGTGGTGGGGGGCGTGACGATCAGCAAAGGACCGCGGCCGTTTGATGGGAAGGTGGTGCCGTACGAGCCGATCGCGGGCGGGTTGGTGGTGGACGCGTTGGTCTGGGGCGGGATGGTGATGAGCGTGTGGTGGTTGGCTAGTTCGGTTCGCCGGTGGCGAAGGAGAGCGGCCGGGCGGTGCGTGGCGTGCGGGTATGAGTTGGTCGGCGTGGTGGGAGGTGTGTGCCCGGAGTGCGGGGTTGAGAGTGGTTTGATAGCTCGGAAAGAGGCGTTGAGGAGGGAGTAGTTTTGACCTGCGTTGAGGTCAACCACGTCTTTCGTGTGAGATGGAGCAGAGGTTGGATGAGTCAGGAGGGTGAACCTCGGCACCCGGCCAACGCGATAGATGTTGTCTCGTGGCATCGAAGCCTCGCTTCAGGATTTCGATGCCATGGAACCGCAGATCCATCCGCCGTCAGCAACCAGCCTCGAACGCATCGACAAAGGCGTCGAAGTCGTCGCCGTTGACGAACCCGTCGCCGTTAAAGTCCGCGTCGGTCGTCCCAGCCTCGAACGCGGCGACATACTCGTCGAAGTCGTCGCCGGTGACGAAACCGTTGCAGTCAAAGTCGGCGGCACAACAGATGGTGACCGTCGCGGCGTCGCTGGTTGCGCTGCCGCAGGCGTTGCTGAAGACAGCGGTGAAGTTGCCCGCGTCGCTGGCCTGCGCGTTGGTGATGGTGAGCGTGGCGGGCGTGCCATTGGTGGGCGATGGCATGA
>Ga0105049_10000691_pt1 | contig 37992 bp, 5 predicted proteins | sample MAT06_FD_78087 | JGI IMG/M metagenome (GOLD analysis project Ga0105049, IMG submission 78087) | Freshwater microbial communities from Lake Fryxell liftoff mats and glacier meltwater in Antarctica - MAT-06 | ecosystem: Environmental > Aquatic > Freshwater > Ice > Liftoff microbial mat | place...
CGGCAAACTACCCCTTGCTTCTTGACATCAAATTTAGTAGGAGATTATTTTCTCCAGTTCTGCGGGAAGAGCGTATGATATTGTGAAGGTTTCATGTGCTCAATTTTATTGAACACATCGTCGATCCACGCTTTTGGATTGACTGTACATACCGAGGAAATTGACATTTTCAGCAGGGGGATTCATATACCAGAATGGGGGGTCAGTTTGAAACGGTACGGGAGTCAATTTGGAACGGTACGTAAAAAATAATGCGGAAGATTACCCCTGCGCTACGCCTGCCTCCAACACCTCCGCAAAAAACTCAGTCTATCGCAGGAAGAAATGGCCGAAGTGTTAGGAACACGCCGTGCAATGGTGGCCTATGCTGAAACCGACGCCAAACCCTTGAGCCGAGAATCAGAAAACCGCTTTTGTAAACTAGCCGCCATGCTGGAAATTAAAAAGGCTGCTTTAAAAAGGATAAGCACAAAGCGCAAGAGGAACTCAACGAAGCTGCGCGTAAACTCCAACAACCGATTCGCACATTCACGCTGAAACGGCTGCAAAAAAACGACCCGCTCAACCGAGCGGGTCGTTTCTAGACAGAACACAAACTACCGTTGTATCACCCATCGACGGGTGAACTGAACATCATTCTTTTTTACTTCGATGAAATATATTCCTGAAGCGAGCGTCTGGTCAAATACTAATTCAATTCTTGTTGGACCACCCACCACTTTGAATCCACTCATCACTTTACCTTGTACATCCCTGATCAGGATCGATTGACTTTCCTCCGCAGTGATTCCATATATCCACAGCCGCTCCCCATTTGATGGGTTAGGATATATTTCCATGGAAACTTGATCCATATTTATATCCGATTTCCATAGAGGCTCTTGAGCATCACCGTTGGACTCCACCATCATACCGGATGTGCCAGCCATTTGCACACACCGCGTGGCGCCCCAGCCGCTTACTGCTCCGCCCGAAAATACTATCCGTATTTCCACATCGTACGTGGCTCCGGCGGCCAACGCAAGGGGGGTAATGTTGATGAAACGATTCGTGGGCGGACCAGCCACAGGACTACCCCATGTACCATTTATTGGTGAGGTTTGTCTGAATCTCCATTCGTAATTCAAGGCACCACTCGTCCAGACATTTGCACCGATAATCGCGTTCAATGGGCGCGCTGCGGGACATTGATCCGTTGTGCGCAAAAATACATTTGGTGCAGCGGGCGGTGATATCATAGACATCGAGCATGTGTTTGGATTCGGCACGGTAATGATCTCATTCTGGGAATTGCCATCCTGAATGATATAGGTAGCCGAAATCGAAACAGTATACGTAAATCCGAGTGGTAGGGAGGCCACTGGAACCTGCGTTATACCATTCGCAGAAACAAGTACAGTGCTCACTAGAGTGGTTGTGTTTGTAAACGTAAACGTGTACGTAGTCGCGCCGGTAAATGCAGATTTGAACAGTGCGGAAGAGGCATAAGGGCCCGGACCTGAATTACATCCTGAAGCACTTATTCTCTGAACGCAAATCGTGAATGTTCCTGCCCCTTGCACAGAGTTATAATTTCTGACGGATATGAAATACGTCTGTCCTAAAATTAAAGGAGTCGTTGAATTGTAATAATTCATCATTTCAGTACCCGCGCCTACTACGGCCAGTTCCACATTCAGTGTATTTCCTGCAGCATCTTGCAATTCTACAACTGCGTCAAAAGAAGCGGCAGCAACAACCACGCGCACGCCTACACTATTTGCCACAAACTTGTACCACACGTCCTGACCGGTTAAGACAGTGCTGTTTGATTCTGGGGAAACGGATGCATTCACCACAGTACCATTGGCTGAGATGCAAGTCCCAAGCGGATACACTGCAAGAGTTGTTGCAGCCACCCTTGCATCATTAGGCGGGCCCACAATACACCCTTCATCGATCAACTCATCGCAGTCCTCATCAATATTATTTCCACAAATCTCAGGTGCACCTGGATACCTGGTATTGCTGAAATCATCGCAGTCAGTTGTCGAAAGAACAGTGGTTGTAAATCCCGCTCCGGGCGACACGCACGATTGCACCGCATAGGATGCGAAGCCATCACTGTCTGCATCCAAATACCACAGCGTGTTCGGATTGATTGCTCCGCTTGAATCATTACAATCCAGATTGTTGGTCACGTAGCCCGGCTGAGCAGCACAAGCGCTTATCTGGACAACAGGGTTTCCAAAGCCATCGCTGTCTGCATCTTGATAATAGGTAAATCCAACGCCTTCATCCATGTTGCCATCGCAGTTGTCATCCTCGCCATTGCACCATTCATCAGCCCCTGGATTGATATCTGAATTGCTGTCATTGCAATCGGTAAACCCAAGAATTAATGTACTCAGCACATAACCCGGCAATTGCACACACTGCACCAGTGTTCCCACTGAGTAGCCATCGCCATCCGCATCGAGGTGCCAGATTGTAGTTGGGTTGATGAGGCCATTGCTGTCGTTGCAATCCGTTACGGGAAGCACAGTGAGTACATAACCTGCTCCGGGTGAGGTGCACGACTGCGCCGTAGAAAGAGCAAATCCATCACCGTCCGCATCGAGGTGCCAAATCGTATTTGGATTGAGCGCTCCGTTCGTGTCATTGCAATCTGTAAGTGGCAATACAGTGAGTGTGTATTCTGCGCCCGGAGAGTCACATGAAATAACTGTCGCAACCGCAAAGCCATCTCCATCTTCATCCAGATACCAAACGGTATTCGGATTGATTGCTGCGTTCGAATCATTGCAATCCGTGATTGGCAAAACTGTAGTAGTGTAGCCTGCCCCTGGAGTGCTACATGCTTGTGCAGTGGAGAATGCGAAGCTGTCGCCATCTGCATCGAGGTACCACGTGAGAAGCGCATCGACCGTTACACTTACGGCGTCCGACGTAACCGGCGCACCGCAATCCCCCGTAACGACTACATCAAAACTTCCGGCAATGACCAGCGTCGGGCTAGTAATGGACAGCGTTGCCGTGCTGGTTCCGCTATAAATCGCATTGTCTGAAATTGGTGATCCATTTCTTCTCCATTGATAGTCCACGCCATCGCCAGAAGCCGAAACACTGATGTTTGCTGTGCCACTTCCTTCGCAGAAAGCTGCAGGAGCAATCGGCTGTGTGGTGATGGAGGCCACCACACATCCGCCAAATTCATCTGCGCCGAGATCGGGAGTTGATGCGTTGCGTGTATTCCCATCAAAGTCGACACCAGTTGTGCCCACTGTTATTCCACGATCATTGACAAACTGCGCACTTTGACCATCGGCTTGTGAAATATGTAAATCAGCCAGTGGGTCAATAAATAGCGAGGGCGGATTCAATATTCCTGTTCCAAAATTGGACGTTCCTCCACTCACCGCAGTGTAACTATTCGCGTCGCCTCCACTTACTGACTGCCACTGAACGAATGTTCGGTTTCCAGCTCCTGTGCCCCAGTAACCGAGGTTCGCGGGGGCAGCGCTCATCAGGAAGTTGTTGTTTGACGACCAGCCTGCTGTAGGGTTTGTACTGGTATTATCGATTGCATAGTGCAACGAATTCACTGTCGGATTGCCTGTGCGAGCGTTGATGAATATATTGTTGCGCAGGTTGGTGGTTGAACCGGAGCCTGTGCCAGTCCCAGCAGGTAGGCGATAGTAACACGCCGAAGCATAATCGAAACTAGCAGTTCCTGTTTGAGAACCTTGCACATATACCGTGTTGTAATGGACATTCACTGTACCGGTAGTCGTCCAGTCGTGAATACCGTTGACTATTTTTCGGGTGGTGTATGTAGCCAACCAACTGCGGTTATTGAGGTTGATCATATTGTTCAACACGTTGAAATTCACGTTCGACCCTACGAGATGAATACCATTTGATTCTCCTCCATTGCCTGAGTTGAATAGATCGGAAATCGTGTTATTCTCGATCAATGCGCCTTGATTGTTGCCGTTGAACAGCATACCTGTAGCGTAATTTCCATCGACAGTTGAATTGGCGTTACCAATCATCGAAATGGAATTTCCGCGTACAATGTGATTCTGGTTATTGGTGTTGGAGAATGCTATTGCGTAATAGTTGTTGCCCGCGGTGTTCGCACCATTGTAGGAGTTAGCGATAATATTGTCGACTAGCGTAACCGCACCGGAGGTCGCACCGCGCACTTCGATTGAGTTACCGAAAGAGCGGAATGAGCCAACGGCTGCAAGACCTGCAATGGTATTTCCTTCAATCATTGTGGGAGCAGTAGTGAACAAATCAATTCCATAAACCCAGCCGGTATTAGAAGAAAACATATCTCCGCCACCGTTGGATTGCAGACTGTTCACCAGTGTCGGGTGACCGATGATGTTGTCGCGTATTTCAGTGCGACTGCTTCCTCTGATATACATTGCGGTTACACCACCTCCATCGCCTGACTGCGCCCACACATTCTGAATGGTGTTGTCAGAGATAATGGTCGGACTAGCCACATCATTTCCTGTGGATACCTCGAGCATGATCAGGTCATTGAGGGTGCTATTGCGGAAAGCGTCCCCACCGCACAATGGTGCATTCCCTCCAAGAAAGTTGCCGCTGAGTAGGTTGCCGTGCGATGAAGTTCCGGGTGTGAATGCAATCGCTGTATTCGCTGATTGACCGTTGATGAAGCCGTTGTAAATACTGTTGCCGGTAATGGTCCAGTTGCTTCCTCCGGAGGGCACGAGAATACCGTAGCATCTCAACCCGGTCCACGAAAGCATATTGTAAATCTCGTTGTCCTTAATGGTCACATTGCTCGAGCCATCAGAACGAATGGCATTGACCACATAACTGGCCGCTCCGCGGATGTGGTTGTTCTCGATTAAAATATTCGAACTACCCGAAGCAATGTAGAGGGAGGCACCTGCTGCTTTCGTGCTGTTACTTTCAATGTTGCAATAGCGAATGGTCACGTTGCTCGGTGAACCGCCGGCTCCGATCTTGATTGCATCATTCTCACTTCCACCGGCGCCGCTGTAGGTGTTCCCAAACGTCAGGTAGCGATCAGTTCCAACACCATTGAAGCGGCCGTCGATGATGACACGACTCGCTTGAATGGAAATAAGTCCCATTCCGAGAAGCGATCCCGACAGCGTCTTCATAGATGCGCTTTCCGGACGAATTGTAATGGTGTAGCCCGAGCCACAAAACTCTGACCAGTTGATTAGTGTGAAGTTGCCATCTTCGGCAGTGCTTAAGCGGATGAGAACGGTAAGGTCGCTCGACAATCCTTTGTCGAATACTCCGCGGAAGAACCCATCGAATCGGCTGAGGGAAGAAAACCAGGTTTGCCCGACTACCTCACCGCTGGCGATTGTTCCGCCGATCGCGATGGTTCCCGAAAGCGGTGTACCCGCAAGAACACTGAACGTTGCGGGCACTGCATTAATGGGCGATGGTATTGCAGATACATCACTATGCACTGGTGTAGTTGCATTGAAGTTGCTGTATGCAATGTTCGGCACGGTGGCCAAGTCTTGCGCAGCGACATAATAGTGATACGTCTGTCCAGCAGAAATACCTAATAGCGCAAGAGTGTAGGTATAGCTATTTCCGGCAACCGATGAAGGCAGCATGGATGCGTAAGTGCCCGTGCTCAGTCTCCACCACAATGTCGGGGCCAGTGAACCACCGGCGATTCCCGAAACAGCATCCGTCACAGTCGCTGTGACGGTTACGTTTTGAGCGGCGCCGCACGCAGCGCTGATCGAAGCTACACTGCCAAGTGTGATCGCTGGTGGGAAAATATCAGTATCTGCATTCAATGCATTGAAGGAGCCTTCGTGTGCTCCGATGGATGGAGGTGTTGGACGAGTTACAACGTTATCAATATCCGTGGTAACTCCAGTTCCGTTAATACCCATTCCCGCGGCTGCGGTGGCGGCATTCAGTCGAAGGTTAACGGCAGCAGCGTTGCCCGTTGCGCTGATAAAATTGACTTGAGCCATCGTGGCAACTGCACTCGCCGCATTTTGTCCGGACACTGCCGCTTGCAAAGCCTGAAACGTTTGCTGGAAAGTAGATGCTCCATCGAAGCTACTGAGGCGAGAAAGGTTTCCAGTAGCGAGATAAATGTTGCCATTCATCGTGTTGAGCGTGGTGTTGTTGAGCACCACTGCAAAGTGTTGCACAGTTCCCGAAGTAAGCAGCGAGCTGCGTTCGTTGATGAATAAGTTATTTGAAATGCGGTCGGCTGCATTCGAATTCGTTCTTCGGTATGCTGCCGTGCGACCCGTTCCGCTTGACGGACTTAATCCACCCAGATAAACGCTATTGTGATATACATTCACCTGTGTGGTGCTTAATTTTTCGATCCCCGTCATGTAGAGTGAACGGGTCACAGAGCTTCCGTCGGGTGCGATGCCTAAGCGAATCATGTTGTTGGCAACGGTAGCCGCGCTAGTTGAAGGCGTGAGTACAATGCCATACACTTGAGAGAATGGAGAAACGATCGATGTTGAATTCGACACGAGGCTGTGTATGGTGTTGCGCTCCAATCTGTTTCCATTTACTGTTCCAGCAGTTCCGCTATATACAATACCTGATACAGCATAGTTTGCGTCGGCTGCGTTGAGATTGACAAGGCTGTGAACAGTATTGCCGATAATCTGAGTTCCTGCGCTATTGGTAGAAGTAGTGAAAATTCCTACCAAGGCAGCGGCAGGGCCCGTACCTGTGCCGCTACCTGATGCGGTGAGATTGATCACGGTATTACCGAGAATAGAGAATTGGCCGGCACCACTGGTGTTGATTCCTTGCACGAGTGAACTCGTAGCGGTGTTGTTGCTTTCCAATCCGTTGATGCTATTATTGGAAATGAGGCACAGTTGCGCGGCCGGATTATTCATGGCTATACCTGTCACTCGGTTGACGCCGGAAGAACTTAGTTGCGTGGTGTTCACGATCAGCTTGCCTACGGTTCCAGCTCCAATAATATTGTTGCCAATTGTCATACCTCCTGATGAAGAGGTAATGCCCTCGAGAATGATACCTATTGCCGGTCCGCTTGCAATGGCGGTGATGCCTCCAACGGTGTTGCCGTTGATAGTTGTGGCTAGAGCGCCCCCAACTGTGGGCGTTGAGCTCTGGTTGCGGATACCCTGCACCAGTCCGCCGTTACTGGTGGATGTGACAGAAATATTTCCATCGGCACTAAGACTTCCGATTATGTTATTATCAAATGTCCCGAAAGCTCCGGCTGAATAGATTCCCGAGAAAATTCCGTAGTTGGTGCTTGCCCCGCTGATTGTGGTCATAGAAATACCGCGAACTATATTTCCAGTTATGGTCAACCCGTTTCCTGCGGTGCTCGCTGTGGATGCATTGTAGATCCCCGCGAAGCGGTAGTTCTGGGAACCAGTGATGGTCCAGTTCTCAATTGTATTATTCGAAATAGTATGCGCGCCTTGAGTTCCAGAGTTGATATAGATAACCCAGTTTTCCGTTCCAGAGAGCGTCACGTTGCGAGCTATCTGCGGGAATGTATTTCCTGAGATTGTCCAGCCAGAACAAAACGTGCCGACGAGAATCGCAGAGGTACGCGCACCATTTCGGTGGATGTTTTCAAAAATGTTATTGGTAATCTGAACATTGTTGTTGCTCACGGAGGCTGAGAGACCGCCGCCATAGACTCCCATCGCTGGGAAGTCCACGGTAACGATGTCACTCCTTTCGCGGAAACGGTTGTTGGTAATGACGATGTTGCTGTTGCCCGTTCCGCCGACATTTGAAGAACCAACGGTAACAATTGCACCACCGGTACTTGTATTGCTTCCAGCGCTTTCCAGAATACAATTGGTGACAGTGCTATTTGATGCATCATTCAGGAATTGAATGACAGAAGCAAGTAATCCTGTATTGGTGTTGCGGAATACAAGATTGCGGTTCGATCCTACGCCGCCGGTAATGGTAACGCGATCAGCACCATTGAACCGAATCAATCCATCGGTTGCAGCAGTCGAGCCATTGTAGTTGCCTACAATGGTGCGCAATGTGCCATCGGACTGAATAGTGAGTGTGTAGTTGCCAGCGCCCGTTTCTGCCCACTGGCTCAGTGCGAATGTTCCTGGCTCGGTGATGTCCGAAATGATCGTAGCCACGGTATTTCCAGAAATCAATCCAGTACTCATCGAGCTGAACAATCCGCAGGCTCCGGTGAGTGTAGAATAAGTTCCACCACTGCCTACAGTTACGGTTGTTGAAACAGCATTTCCTGTAAGGGTAAAGTTACCTTCATCAGCCCCGATGTCCATTAACCCACTGCGCGCATCTCCTTCACGGTCGGCGGTCGGTGCCGAAATTCCGGTATTGTCCGCGCGGCTTTCAGCCGCATTAGTTGGCTGAAGCTTTAGATTCACTGTTGAAGCCGTTCCTGTTGGATCGATAAAATTGCCTGAGAAGTTGATGCTATTTGCATCTTGTCCGGAAGCAGACAACCATTCGCAAAAACCAATTTGTGGAGTCGCAACTTGCAATCCAATAGCACCGCCTGTTCCAGACGCGCGAAGCAAGTTATAGTCCGCGGTTACCGCACTAAACCCCGCATAACCCACCGCATAGTGAGTGCCTGTGCCACTGCCATTGGAGCGGAAATTTTCAAAAATATTATTCCGAATAAGATGTACTCCTGAGGCAGCTAGACGGCGAAATGCAAATGAATTCGTAGAACCCGTGACCGCTGTTCCACCCACATACACACTATTGTAGATGACAGAAACCGCGCCCGTAGAGGCGAGGATTATTCCAAGTTGCTCTGTTGTACCCGACTCTGTTCCTCCGGCTGCATTGAGTCCCATTCGCACCATGTTGTTCTGTATGGTAAGGGGTGTAAGCCCAGCACCCTGATATATACCGGCAAGCATAGAAGTTGTGCCTGTTGCACCATTACTGAGCGAATGAACGAAGTTGTCCTCAATACGATTCGTTCCAGCAGTCTGGCCTTGATTATAGATGCCATACACATGCAGATTAATCGCTCCAGTTGTCACCGCAGTGAGCCCATAGATTTCGTTGTTCCGAATAACCTGAGAAGAAGAAACGGATTGCTGCAACACACCAATCAATGGTGCACTTACTGTCGCATTTATGCTGTTAGAATGGGCAGTCAGCGTGTGGATCGTATTGTTCGAAATCGTATTGATTCCCGTGATGCTCATGATACCCACGACGCTCGATCCGACCGTAGTGCTCACCGAATAGTTCGTCAGGTTGCGCACCGTATTATTTGAAATACCCACAGTTCCCGCTGAGTTCGAGTAAATGCCCCACAGCGTTTGCGTGCTGTTATTTAGCGTCATGGTAAAATCAGTAGAAATGCTATTGGCCAATGTGCTGCCGATTGTGTTTCCGCTGATGCTCCAACTGCCTGCATTAGCTCCCAAGAAAATACCTGCAAAACTGTGTCCGGGCTGTCCACCGCTGGTCACCGTTGTGCGAATACCGGCTATGGTATTATTTGTAATAGAGGGCGATCCGCCATTGGTTGAATTGGTGATAATGATCCCGACTGTGCGAATCTCAGAGGCGTTAGCAGAGATATCGGAAACAATCGACCCGTTCACTGTCGTTGAGCCAATAGTATTTCCTGTAATTGAAACTTGATTGCCTGCTGATGCGGGTGAATATTGAATACCCGCCCATGTAGCGCTTGGCAACGCCACACCGCTTCCCGTAGCGTAATTGAAATTGCGGATCGTGTTATTGGAAATAAGCGATGCCGGTGTTCCGCCAGTCGTGGTTCCTAAAAGTATTCCTCGGAAGTACGCTCCGCTTGGACCGTTGGTTTCCCACGCCGTTCCACCGCATGCTGGCGCGCTTCCCCCTATGAAGTTATCGCTGATGGTATGACCAGTTCCGGAGATCATTACGATCACTGCAAATCCGAATCCGCTCGGGAAAGTGCGCGATGCCGTTTGATAAAAACTATTGCCCGTAACGGTCCATGCGCCGTTGTTGACGTCCAGATAAATACCTGCGCTCTGCTTGCCTGTCGCTTCGAAGAAATCGTAGATTCTATTGTTCAGAATAGAAATGCTCGCGTTGAGATTGCTGGCCGAACCGGAAGACGTGATAGCAGTGTTCAATGAGCCGCCACCGCCAGGAGCTATGGTGCTAAACGATACAGTATTATTCGCGTTTCCACCAACCGCGGAGGTACCAAAGTGAATGGCACCACCGTTGACATTCGGACTTGCTGTGCCCGAACCGGAGCCCCGGATGTTCAGGTAAGTAAACGTATTGTTGGTTGATGCATTCACCAAACGAAACGTATTGGGCGCTGCATTTGTAGCATAAAAGGAATTATCGAACGTCCATTCGGTTGCGGAACCGGAACCCCCAGGACGACCATCAAACGTGATCCAGTCAGCCCCGTTAAAATCGATCAATTGTCCGTTGATCGAACCGGTTGTTTGCAGCGCAGTAGCACCTGCCGCTGGACGAATAATGACGGTATTGGTAGTTGATCCCCCGGTAAACTGATTGAACACGATCGGATACACTTCCCCAATTGTTCCATTGTAGGCGGGCTGCATTTCGAACACCACAGGGCCAGAAACTCCAAGTCCGTTGAGCGCAATCGCTACTTGATATAGTTTTTGGAAATCACCTGTTGGTCCAACAGAATAAGTTCCCGCTGTAAGTTGGTTCGCTTGAGCTGTAGAGAACAGACCGAAATTATTGCCAAATGCACCGGCCGCTGAGGTCACGATTGCGCCGCTTCCGCTTGAAGTGGCCGGTATGAGTAGTCCGGCATCATTGCGCACAATACGCGTGCTCGTATTGAACGATGAGCCCGTTTCGGTAATGGCCAATGTGTATGTGGTAATCGAATTGGTGCCAACTACACTTATGTTCCAATGACGATTGGTATTCAGACCCGAAAGACCGGGGAAAAGAGTTCCCGGAATTGATCCGCTGATCACTTCAAATTCCAATGTGGTATTCGCCGTGGTGCTCACATTCGTAAAACTCACCGGTGTAAATACGCCGCCCTGTCCGACGGGAACTACAGCCGCTGCTGCAGAGGTGCCGAAAATTCTTCTTGCTGGTCCGTTGATATAGCTGCCATTTGAACCACCGCTAATTGTGGAAAGAGTATTAAGGGTGAGAATATTGGTCGAGCTTGTATTGAGCAAACCGCTGGAAAGAGTGAGGTTGTTTGTTCCGGCCGTTCCGATGCCAACTGTGAGCGGAGCAAGAAGAGTAACTCCCGCAGTGTTGTTGATGGTAAGTCCAGCTATATACCCGGATTGAAGGGTGCCTGAATTTAGGGATTGCGCAATGGTGCCATCCAAAATGAGTCGCCCGGTATTGGTTGTTGCATTCAGCGTTCCATTGTTGGTGAACGATCCGGACAAAGTCAAAGACTGAGCGCTGAGATTCAATTGGCACCCGGAATTGATCACCACATCATACACTTGCACGTTGCTTCCCCCCATGGTGACACCGCCAGAAACGGTGTTATTGATGACCAGATTAAATCGAGGAGATAGCGTGCCCGCATTGGTAATATTAGTCATCGCCTGACTACCGGTAAGAATGATATTCGCTGAGCCGGAGCTCCCTGCGGAAATGGTTCCAGAGTTGGTAATTGGAGTAGTGCCGCCAGCAATGGACAAATCGAAATTGCCTAACTGCAGCGTGTTATTCGCTCCATTGTTCAGTGTACCCGTGAGGCTCGTATTGCCCGCGAGAGACTTGGTGACGGATCCGGTTGCGGTGGTCTGCAGGATTCCGTATACAGGCAGATTCGATATGAGTTGAGCCTGATTGGATTTGTAGGTTACCGTGGAAGTAGCTGCAAGCGAAATATTTCCTATGGTGTAATTCGTAGGAAACACAGTAGCGTTTCCGACAGATCCGAGAAGCAGTGCTGAGGTTCCGGTCAATGAAAGCACACCGGCTGCATTCCCTGTAATCTGATTCCCTCCGTCGTCGATCGCGCCCGCCGTAATGGTCAAATTGCGATTAACTGTAATAGCGGCTCCCAAGGTCTTGGTGCTTGCGCCAGACACTCTCAGATTCGGGAAGGTATTGTTGATTTGATCAAAGGCGGTAGCTATAAAATTGATAAGCGCAGCCGAAGAAAAATCGATTTCCGAAGTGGCATCCAACGAAATATTCGCAGCCAAAAATACTGTCGGTAGCCACGGCTCAACATTTCCCTTCGAGGTACGGTAAGTCGCGCCAGCACCCATGGTCCAAGTTCCGCTGGCATTGCCTGTGATATCAACGCTTGTCACAAAAATTCCTGCATCAATCGCGAAGTTTCCGTTGATGGCGCTGGCAGTGGTCAACGAGGCAGTGAGGCTATTTGTCTTTGCAATCGTCAGATTATGGTAGGTCGCGGCGCGCACTGTTTGTGCGACAGCGGTGCTATTGTATACTACCGTATTACCTGATGCCGATACGGTAAATGTGGTAGGACCTATTCCCGTAGAAGTATAATTGAAAAGAGCACTAATTCCATTGATAAAGCCTCCCAAACCGCTAAAGGTGGCCCCACCCACAGTGAATGTACCATTGTTAGTGAATGTGTTTCCGGCGCTAGTGCAAGTCAATCCACCATTGGCACTCATGGTGCCGGCGTTGACCAATCCATTCGCGGCCGTTCCACCAGATACAGTGAGCAGTCCGGCAAATGAAATTGTGCCTGAACTGGTATATAACCCTGTTCCGCTCTTCGTTACTGCTCCCCCAAAAGAGATGTTACCGGTAATGGTGCGTGTGGCAGCGGCGTTCAATAAATATAGGCCAGTTCCTGCATTAAATGTTCCTGCGTTCGCGATATTCCCTCCAAGGGTAATCGGAGAGTTTGCGGAGTTATTCCATGTTCCATTTACCGATAGATCACCTGTGAAGGTTTTAGTTCCAGTTGCACTGGTGATGTTAATTCCACCGCCTGAAGTGATGGAACTTGCACCCGTTATTGTGATAGCGAATGCACCCAAATTGAGTACCCCAGATACTCCTTCACCAACGGCAATTGATGTAATAGCGGCAGTTGGTGCCGCGGTCACAGTAATAGCATGTCCGTCACGGATAGTAACATTGCCATTATTGGCCGTTGCACCCGGCAATGCGGTTGCCGCCACCCAGTTTATTCCGTCGTAGCGCTGCCACGAACCAAGCGCACTCCAGCTGCCTGAAACCACATTGGATCGAAAATCATTTGTGATTTGTGAAAACGTGGAAAAGCTTAAAAGTGCCATCAAAAGGCACAGGGTAGCCCGGATAAAAAATTGCATAATGAATAAATGTGTTCGGTTAGAAATGACCAGGCGCGTTTCGCTATCGAATTTTGCGCCCAGACCAAAAATACACGCCCTTGCACCACTTTCCTTCCCCTTCCTAGAAATATCCCACTACAAATCATGGGAACCTAGTTGGAAAAACAAGCCCGAAAAGTGGTGAAATCAGCTCTTAAATCAAAAAAACAGCCCGCACCAAAAATGACACGGGCTGCATTGACAGTAGGATTCTGTTTCTATGGGAAACAGATTCAAATCAATATGTTATCTCGACTGAACCACAAGACGCTGCGTCTGCTCAGTTCCGTTTGAAATGACTTGAATCATATAAATTCCATCGCTCAGCGATTCGCCAAATTCCAGGATGCGGGTATCTCCATTTTTAACAGAGAAAAGTGCGCTGGTTACTAAACGACCCACGGGATCAATGACGCGAACGACCGTGTGATCAGATTCCATATCGGAGAAGGTCAATTGAATCCGTTCTCCATTTGAAGGATTCGGATACAACCTAAAAACAGTGTCGACGGTTTGATCTGTTGCAGTGCGAAGTGTTGGCGCAACTTCTTCTTGTGGTGCGAGCACCATTGCAGCCGGGCCAACGATTGTAAGGCATCGTATAGCGCCCCATGACCCTTGAACACCGCCCGGGAAGATTGGACGAATCTGCACATTATACGTAGCACCGGGAGTCAATGTACCAGCAGGAATCGCAAGGAAGCGATTGGTTGAAGGTCCGGCGATCGGCGCTCCGTAAGTTGGTTCAGATAATGGGGCGACTTGCTGAAACTGCCATTCGTAGTGAGTGGCGCCGCAAAGCCATGTATTGGCTCCAATAATGGCGTTCACCGGACGTGGGCCTGAAGCACACACATCTTGTGCGCGCAGCACAATACTTGGCTGAGCCGCCATCGTAATCATACACGAATTTGCAGAGGCGATTGTAAACGTTTCTGTTTCGTTGTTTCCATTCTGCACAGAATAGCTAGCAGAAATCGCCACAGAATAGGAAAAGCCTGGAAGCAATGAAGACAAAGGAACGATAGTGATTCCCCCGGTTGCAGCTACTACAGTTTCTGCAAGAGTAGTGGAATTTGTAAAGGTAAAGGTGTAAGTCTGAGCGCCTACGAAGGACGATTTAAATGTGTTGCACATCTGATATGGTCCAGGTCCCTGATTGCATGATGGGGCGCTTAGTCGCTGTATACACACCGTGTAATTGCCAGCTCCGGTAGCAGCCGCCGTATTGTAGTTGCGCACAGCAATGAAATACGTCTGGCCATTTACGAGTAAGCCACTGCCATTGTAGTAATTGAGAATTTCTGTTCCCGTGCCTACTCGCGCATTTTCTTCCGCCAGCGTATTCCCTGCAGCATCTTGCAATTCGATCAAAACGTCGGTATTGGGAGCGCTCACCACAATGCGCACACCGACGCTGCTTGCCACAAAGCGATGCCAAGTGTCATGTCCTCCGGTCACACAAAAACTATTCGACTCAGCAGAAGGCGATGCCAGTGAAAGATCACCAGACTTCGTCAGGCATGATCCGAAATTATAAACGGCTACACTTGTCGCACCCGCTCGAGTATCGTTGGCTGGGCCCGCCGGGCAGGCCGTGCAAGAGCTATAGCAGACCACTGGAAGTGAGCCTGCACTTGCTGCTAAATAGCGGTTGAATCCCAGCGCACACTCCCCTGGAACGTTTTCAGCAAATGGCCAGTCATTGCCATTAATGAACTTATATTCATAGCTCTGTCCTTGGAACAGATTCAACGTGATCTCGTAAATATTATCTGCATTTCCATCGGTCATCTGTATGCCCGCTGGATTCCAGTTAGGGTATCCATTCGGACCGAAATCGCCGGCCAGATGAACTCCATTCAATGAAACAGATGCTTGTCCCATATTCACTCGAAAAGTAACAGAAACAGTTGCAGGAGGCGCAACACAAGCCACACAAGAATTGAAACAGACTGCGGGTAAATCAATAGCTGCACCGGGCACTGTAAAGTCCCTGTTTCCTCCTACATTGCATGCGCCAGGGATCGATCCCTCATCCATGCCCCATGCGTTTCCATTGATGAACTTGTACTGATAATTCGTTCCTTCAGTGAGCAGCAGAGTCACTTCATAAATCAAGTCACTATTGGCATCTAACATCGTGATGCCTGACGGATCCCATTGGGGATAGCCATCTACGCCGAATCCGCCAGCCATGTGAACACCGAGCATTGAAACGGAAGGAACGTTGTTCATGTCCACCTGAAATTTCACTTCTACAATTTCAGGAATTGCAATGCAGTCGCTACATGATGTAAAGCACACTTCAGGTCGCACCGAGGAGGGAGCTGTTGGGCATATAAAAGAACGATTGTTATTGGTCGCGCATCCGCCCGGCACCGATTCGTCCGATCCCCAGCTATTGCCATTTATGAACTTAAATTCATAGTAGTATCCTTCATTGAGCGACAAGGTCACTTCATACACCTCATCTGCATTGGCATCCGTCATGACAATCGCTCCAGGCAAATTCCCCGGATTCCAATTGGCATATCCAGAAACTCCAAATCCACCGGCGAGGTGAACACCATTTCCGGAAACGGTCACATTCTGCATGTCAACTTGAAAGGTCACATTGCGGAACTGTGGATTGGACGCACAGAAACTGCATTGATTGAAACAGAATACCGGACGCAGTTCATTCGAAGTTCCGGTTGTAAAGAATCGGTTACCTCCGCTGTTGCACGCTCCAGGAATACTCTGCTCATCGCTTCCCCAAGAGTTTCCATTTACAAACTTGTAATTAAATGTCGTGCTCTCTGGAAGTGATAAAGTCACCTCGTAAATATTATCCGCATTGGCATCAGTCATTGCGGTAGTAAAGGGCTCCCAATCCGCGGGAAAACCAGCCTCAGATTGCAGATCGCCAACCAAGTGAACGCCGTTGCCTCCCACAGTTTGATTGGTCATGTCCACGCGAAACGTCACATTGACATTGGCCCACGATGCAACTGCAAAGAGCAGCACCGCAAGTGTTGTACAGATTTTTCTCATGAGAATCAGTGATTTGATTGGTTAAGGTTCGAAGTGAATTCACTCCATTTTAGGTAAATGTAACCTTAGTGTAATATATACACCATCAAATCAACACCTTTTTTGTATCCCGCTTTTTTGTGAAAGAATTCGGGGCATTTGCTCCACAAAAAAACGCGAGTAAAATACCATCCGCTGTCAAGGCATAAAAAAGCCCCGCAGATCGCTCTGCAGGGCTTTTCACATTGAATCTTCTGTTTAGCGCTGAACCATGATCCGCTCAGTCACGCGTACATCACCTGCACGCATTTCAACCACATACATTCCAGGAGCAAGAGGATTTGAAAACACCAGCTCGCGCTGCGTCTCGCCATCCACTGACCACTGAGTGGCATACACTTCGCGTCCAACGGCATCAAGCACACGGACCATCACAGTAGCGGTGCTGATTCCGTTTACACGCGCAGTGATACGCTCGCCAGTTGTCGGGTTTGGATATACCTTCATTGATGGAGCATTGTCATTCGATTCTTCTGATGAACGGTACGTCACTTCTTGCGTTTCTTCTTCCAGAATCATGGCAGAACCAATGATTTGTAGACAACGTGCAGTAGTGCTCCATGTGCCAAAGACTGCTCCGGCAAACACCGGACGAATCTCTACATCATAGGTAGCGCCAGCAGTAAGTCCTGCGGCGGAAAGAGCGAGAAAACGGTTGGTTGGAGTTCCGTTGATCGGGCTTCCAAAAGCAACATCCAGTGAAGGTGCAGTTTGCCTAAAGCGCCACTGATAATATTGCGAACCACACAACCATGTATTTGCACCAACGATTGCATTCGCCGGACGCGGACCGGCAGTGCAACGATCCTGCACGCGCAACTCAATGTTAGTATGCGGTGCCAATGTAATTGTGCACGCATTGGTTGTTGTGATCGTGATTACTTCACTTCCGCCATTTCCATCCAATAGATTGTAAGTAGCAACGAGTGTGACAGTATAATCAAAGCCTGGAAGCAATGATCCAAGTGGCACTACGGTAATTCCACCGGACGTGTTCAAGATGGTTTGGGCAAGCGTGGTAGTGTTGGTGAAAGTGAATGTGTATGCATTCGCTCCCACTGAGGTTGCTTTGAATGTTCCACACATAGCGTATGGACCAGTAGAATTGCAGCTTGTTGCGCGGATCTTCTGCACGCAAATTGAGAATGATCCTGTTCCAAGAGAGGAGTTATTGTTACGCACGCCTATGAAGTATTCTTGTCCAACTACCAGCGGAGTACCTACACTGTAATAGTTAAGAATTTCAGAGCCAATTCCGGTCACTGCGTTCTCGGTAGCAAGGGTGTTTCCCAATGCATCCTGAAGTTCGATGATTGCATCAAAACTTGCGGTGTTCACGAAGATGCGGGCGCCTGGTGAGTTGGCGGTAAACCGATACCATACGTCCTCACCTGTCACGGCCGGGCTATTCGCTTCCACTGAAGGATTTGCGGTACTCACATCGCCATTGGATGGGAAGCAGATGTTGAAATTGTTAGACGCGATGCTTGGTGCAAAATCCTGCAGGTCGTTAGAAGGACATGCTCCTACAACGATGGTGATAGTTGCACAGGTCGTCTGGAAGCATGCCGTTTCACCACGCACATAATAGGTTGTTGTAACGGAGGGAGAAACGTTCACAGAAGGACCTGTGCTAAAAGAACCAGTTCCGCAACCAGCGTTGAACCATCGCCAAATTCCTCCTTGATGAAGACTTCCTCCAACCACAGAAAGTGTCACGCTGTTACCCGGACAAATCGTTGTATAGGTAGCACTAATAGAAGTTGCAGCTTGCGATGTTCGAAGCGGAGCATCAGTATTGGTGATATGAATTGCAGTAGCTCCTGAAGAAGGATTCACGGTGTTTCCGCCGCTTGGCCACACGCCATCTTCATCCCTGTTTCCACAATCAATACGCTCACCGTTATCGAGGCGACGTTGATCGAGGCGGCGGATACCATTCGGCAAGTTGTTTGGAATAATCATTCCCCAAGCACCTGATACGTTGTTTACCGAGGCAGTATAAAATGCCGCATAGCTTGGCTGAGCAATAAGCAAATCACTTTCTGCTACCGTCACGGAAATAGGGCGGCCAGAGCCGGCTACGTTGTCATAAGCCGCAACGAAATTTCGATCGGTGGCGAACGACGTTCCGCGCAGAGCAGTTCCCTGCTCAGCGCCAGTGAAGTTCAACACTGTGAGGGTTTGAGCGGAGGTGAGACGAAGTGCAGTTGATGTTCCGTTTGCACCATCATTCAGCATGATTCTCATGTTTACTTCATTTCCTGGGGTGAAGCGATCGTTAGCTGTTGGCTCCAGCATAAACCATCCGGTATAAGCCCCACCGGAGTTGGTAGTGAATTCACCATACGAACCTAGGCTGCTAAATGAAGGAGTGGCCGCACGTGTGTAACCAGATGCATTTGGGAAAATAGGAATACCTGCACCATTGGTGAAGCCATTATCTCCTGCATCCACTGCCAGGTTGAAGTAACGGTAGGTGGCATTCGGGATGAGACCCTGAAGATTTGCGCGGAATGCCACGGGGATCCGATTGTTATTTGTTCCGTTCGCGCCCTGCATAAACTGCGGGAAAATGATTTCGGTGAAATCGGTAAACGATACCGTAAGTGTGGGAGAAAAACCGGGGGTAAGCGATCCGCTGGAGGCCTGAAGCACCTTTGTTCCTATGGAAGAGAATTGTAAGCCTCCGAAGGTGGCAATGCCATTGATTGCAATCTGCGTAAGCGTGCCTGTAATGGTGCCGAGACCGGAAGACATAGAGAGGGTCACCATTCCATTATACTGAAGGTCGATCGAGTTGTCCGAACGACGAGCCTCTACAGTGAAAGTTGGAATATTGTTCTGGAAATACAGGAGGGTCGGTATAGTGACAAACACCAAAGTTTCGGCATTTCCAATAACATCGAACACCGGACTGAATCCTGCAGCCAAAACATCTCCAGAGGTGCGCTCCACCCGCAGCAGCACCGCATTCTCCAAGATGTTATACGTCAGTCCTGACAGGAAGATCTGTCCGTTTCCGGCCGTGATCGTTCCGGTAAGAGTACCGGCAAGGGTGCCAGTTCCGGTAAAGACCGATACCAACACAGTTGTATTAATTCCTACCGGAGTGAGCTCATCGGCGGCGTTCAGCGCGTTGATTTCAATTGTAAAAGGAACATTGGCAGAAGGGTTCAACCCACCGTTCACTACCACAATCGCCAGTTTAGTAGGCGGATTTGTATTGATTACAAAAGGCGTCAGGTTGAGTGTTCCTGGTGCAATTGTCGTATTGTACGTCCAGTTAGCCGTATTGTTGACGGCATTCTTGTAGTCTGCAAAAGAGGCAAAACCATTCCGCGTGCCAGTGTATTGCCCTCCGCGAGGGAAGGTCGCGTTCACAATGGCGATATTGCCATTGGTCACGTTAAGTTCAGAAGGTAGGTAGGAAAGATTAGTCGTCACTGTTCCTGTTGTCAACCAACTTGCTGTACCCACGTTGATTCCGTGAATCAGTATGCCGTTGAAGGTCGTCGGATTGGAATTCGATGCCCAGTCGGGGTTGGTGCCGGAAGTGGCTGTGCCGAAATAAGCGAAGATCTGATCGCCACTAGTGGAAAGGGCATTGGTCGCAATTCCGGTAGTCGAGCCCGCGCTAGCAGCACCTGTGGAGGCCACGAGCTGCTGGATTTCGATGACGGTTCCCGCAGGGATCAGATTACCCGTATTGTTTTGCCAAATCACGAAGGTCTCACCACCACGAGCATTGCTAGCTGCATTTGCGCTGCCAGAACTTAGGAAAGCATTGTCCGTAAATTTGATCCGAAATCCGTTCGGAATATTTACCCAGGTCACGAAGGCGAACTTATCTGGGTCGTTGAATTCATACGCAAGGATGGATACATCGCCTACCGTCAAACCAAACTGCACGTTGAATGCCGCGCTGGAGCCGGAGGTCAGCACATCACCTGAGGTGCGCGCCACGTTGAGCGACACTCCGTTCTCAGCCTGGCTATAGGTGATTCCACTGAGTGTAACCGAACTCTGACCGGCGAGGATCGTGCCGGCGAGTGTTCCGCCGACGGCACCGGTCCCTACACCAAGGGAAATTACCACATTGGTGTTCGCAAGTACAGGTGCAGTCACATTGAGGCTGTTGCGCGAGGTCACTGTGACATTGAACGGCGCATATGCCAAGGGATCCAATCCGCCATTGACAGCGGATATGGTTAGGTTGGTTGCAGTTTCCTGAAAGGTGATGCCTGCGCTGTTGCCTGCCGTGAGCACATCACCAGCGGTTCGTGTAGCCGTGGTCACCACGCCCGATTCAGCCACGTTATAGCTCAGCCCGCTGAGTACCACGCTGTTCGTTCCCGCGAGGATCGTTCCTGTGAGAGTTCCTGATAGAGTCCCTGTGCCCGTTGTAATGGAAAGAACCACATCGGTGTTAGCCGTCACGTTGGCCGGATTGCTTGATGCATTCTGCGATTGAACCGTAGCGCTGAATGAAGCATTGGCGGAGGGGGAGGCGGGGGTCACATTAATCACTGCCAGCTTGGTTGGCCCAGCGCCAGCAGCGAACGTGGCGTTTACCTGAATATCATCAAGACCGAATTCATCACGTGAGCCAGAGCCGCCGACATCCGCACCAGACCAACGAATAAAATAGAATCCTCCCGGGATTATGCTCAGTCCTGTTATGGTGGTAGATCTTGAAGGTGCTGTACCTACCAGTTCAAACGTCGTTACTCCTATCGCAGCAGGTGAGTTATAATCAAGCGCAGCAACATCGGTATACGTGGCATTGTCGGCTGAATGGGAGAAATTGAATGAGTTGCTCCTTGCCTGATCGTTCCGAATGTACATATTATACGAAACACTCAATTCGGTAATGTTAGTAGTGCCATTGTTTTGAATCCGCAACGCAAGCGTACCAGGAGCCCAGTCCGCTCCTCCGGGTGCTATCATGAGCATAGGGTTTACTCCTGAAACTGGCGCCCCAGTGTATGCGTACATCCCTCCAGTGGTGACGGCAGCGGCTTGGGCACCCCGAGTGTAGTCTGTAGATGCCGTGATTCGCGTGCCACCAAAGGCAAGAGGTCCATCAGTCCATCCCGTTACGGCCCAAGCATTCGAATTCAGGCGACCTGATGTGGTCGGGTTCGCATCAAATCCTGCGCCGGTAAAGACCGTACTTGGATTAGATCCCACGCTGGTCTGCATGGAGTTGGAAAAGTTGATATTCCCTGAAGGCGATCCATTCGTCAGAGAGAGCTGAGCGCTGATGCTGAGTGCGGAAATCACTAGTGCTAGAAAAGTCGCGAATATTCCTTGGCACAACGAGAATTTACGGGCCTTGAGAAGAGTAGATTTAGACATGTTGATGGAATTGGTTTTCGCCACAAAGGTGGCGCTTAGGTGAGCTTGCCATGTTAGATATTCATTACCAAAACACCCTCAAGTTATTCACCTTGAGTTCACATCCTTGTCCACCATTAACCTATTGAGCGGCAAAACCGCAGCCCAAAAGAATGGCCGCCTCCTACGGAGCCGGCCATTCAACTATTCTAGCGGTAGCAGTGCTCAGGGCACCACAACCAATCGCTCTGAAATTCGCTCATCTCCCCGAATGAACTGTACCATGTACACTCCGGGTGCCAGTCGCTGCTCAAAACGTATCTCGAAACGGTTGCGATCATCCGCCGCAAATCGAGAGAGATACACCTCACGACCTGACAGATCAGCAATCACCACATTGGCCATTCCCTTGATGTCTGCGGTCCAAGAAACGGTCAACGTTTCACCATCTGCTGGGTTCGGGAATACGCTCAAGTTATTGTCGTCACTTGCAATACGGAATACACTGTTGTCTTCCCCTTGCTCAGCAATCATCCCTGATGTGCCTGTAATCTGCAAGCAGCGCGTTGGACCCCAGTTTCCTACTACGCCACCCGTGTACATTGCACGCACTTGCACATCATAAGTTGCACCCGTTGCGAGGGCTAACGGAGTGATATTGAGAAAACGGTTGATCGGCGACGAAGCCACAGGACTTCCAAAGCTGCCTAACACAGGCGACACCTGGCGGAACCTCCATTCGTAATGCGTGGCACCACCGGTCCATGAATTGGCTCCTATGATTGAGTTCGGAAGTTTTGGTCCTGTAACACACTGGTCCGCTACACGCAAGAAGATAGAGGGTGCTGCAGGAGGTGCTGCCATTTCAAGCCAGCATGCATTGGGGCTCGAAATCGTAATCGGCTCCATCATACCAGCACCATTAGCCACCTGATAGGTACAACTGATCGATACGTTATACAACTGTCCAAGTACAAGTGAACTCAAAGGCACAATCGTATAACCGCCCGTACTGCTCACCGTAGTCACCTGATTAGTGGACTGACTTTGGAACGCAAAAGTATAGGTCCACGCCCCCGTAAACGTCGCTTTGAAATTACTTCCAGAGGTGTACGGACCAGGGCCCATATTGCACACACTTGCAATCATCCGCTGCGCACAAATGGTGAATGCACCTGCACCCATTGCGGAATTCTTGTTGCGAACAGCCACATAATAGATAGCACCCTGCAGCAGTGGCGCATTTGGATTGAAGTAATTCAGCATTTCAGTGCCCAATCCATTCACAGCATCTTCACTATCTACGACAACTCCCATGGCATTCTGCAGCTCAATCACCGCGTCAAATGAGGTAGTAGTCACAACGATGCGAACTCCGGGACTATTGGCAGTAAAACGATACCACACGTCTTCTCCAGTGACTACAGCGCTGGTGGCTTGCGAAGAAGGTGTTGCATCCAACACGGTTCCGCTCACTCCAGTGCATGAACCAAAGGTCTGCACAGTGATCGGCACAAATGCCGCATAAGCATCGTTTGCGGGTGGCGGACCACCAGCGCAACCTTCATTTACAGCGCCATCACAGTCGTCGTCTGTACCATTGCCGCAGACTTCTGCAGCTCCAGGATGTATGCTCGCATTGTTGTCGTTGCAATCGCCGCCCTGAAGCACATAGCCTCCGGGTTGTGCAGCGCTGATTTGTGACACTGACGTGTTTCCAAAGGTGTCGCCGTCATTATCAACATACCATATAAACATAGGTACCACAGTCACGGTGAACGAACAGGTGGATACATTCTGACAGGCATCTGTAGCAGTGTATACCACGTTGGTTGCTCCAAGAGGGAAGGTGCTGCCAGAAGCGATTGAACCTGTAACGCTCAATCCATCACAGTCATCCTCCGCATTTACTACAAAATTTACTACTGCACCAATGGCTCCCGGTTGCGCTTCCACAACGCTGTTGCCGGGACATGCGTCAAACTGTGGAGAACCGCCGTCGAGTATATAAACCAACTGACTGCACGAAGCCACCGTTGCGCCTTCGCGCACAAGGCTCCAGGTTCGTGTGATCAATGTGCCACATCCGAGAACCCCGTTATAGGTTTCAGATGCAGATGCATAACTCACCGCTTCTCCAGGGCACGCACCCACAAGCGCGGCGGTGCCAAATGATTCGCTATCTGCCCCGCAGTCAGCGAGCACTTGAACCGCACCGGTGCACACCACTACTGGAGCATCACCTTCGACGATGCCATCACAATCATCATCTATTCCGTTACCACAGATTTCATCTGCACCTGGATTTACTTCTCCGTTATCATCATCACAGTCGCCTGCAAGAGGAATATATCCCTGAGGTGGATTCGACCCCTGATAACTTGACAACGGATCTCCAAAACCATCGCTATCCGCATCGGCATAATACAGTCCTGTGGCAATCACATTCATCAGGAATGATCCGGATGTCGAATTGCTGCATGCATCGGTTGCTGTAAACGTAATCAGCGTGCTGCCGAGTGGGAAAAGATCTCCCGAATCATGCGACGTTGTAGTGGTCACTGCATTGCACAGATCAACTGCATCAATGGTAAAGAATCCAGCGGCCTCCGTTGCTCCAAGTCCTGCGACTACTGTGACACCTGCCGAAGGATAACTCACTTCCGGATCGGTAGTATCGAACTGCAAAACAATTTGTGAGCAGGAAGCTACTGCACTTCCGTTTCGCTCAAGTGTCCAAGTGCGAGTAACAGAAGGCGAACACGTATTTAAATCAAAATCTGTAGAATACACCAGGACTTCGCCCGGACAGCCACCTACAAGAAGAGCGGTACCAAAACTTTCCGGATCGAGTTCGCAGGATACTGTTTGATTCGGCGGACAATTCACGACGGGATTATCTCCTGCTGCGCTTCCGTTGCAATCATCGTCGATGCCGTTGCCGCAGATCTCTGTTGCCCCAGGATTCACACTTCCATTGTTGTCGTTGCAGTCGCCTTCACAGGTGGAATAACTATCTCCATCCAGGTCAAATCCTTCATCCGTTTGTCCATCACAGTCATCATCAATGCCATTGCAAATTTCAGTTGCGCCTGGATTAACTGCATTGATGTTGTCGCTGCAATCGCCTTGGCACACGGTATACCCATCACCGTCCTGATCGAAGCCTTCGTCAACGATTCCATCGCAGTCATCATCAATAGCATTACACAACTCTGGTGCACCGGGATAACGGATTCCGCTGTTGTCGTCGCAGTCGCCTTGACACGTCGTAAATCCATCCATGTCTTGGTCGAAGCCTTCATCAGTCGACCCGTCACAGTCATCATCCACCCCATTGCAAAGCTCTGGAGCACCTGGGTATCTGCTTCCGTTATTGTCGTTGCAGTCGCCAGCCACCAGCACATAGCCTTGTTGAGGAATGCAGTTTGAAATAGTCACGAACTGATTGCCGAATCCATCACTGTCAGCGTCCATATACTGTGTCACGGAGGCGTTTACAGTAATGTAATTTGTTTTCACTTCCACATCATTCGTAATTCCATTGCCTGCAGTCAATGTCACTGTGTAAGTTCCGGAAGTGTAATAATTCACTTGTGGATTCTGCGCTGAAGAGCTGGCTGGTGATGCGCCGGGAAACGACCACACCCAGTTGGTAGCACCACCAGATGAAAGGTCGGAATATGAAACCTGTGCACCGGTGCATACCTGCGTAGCTGATGCTTCAAAATTCGCAATAATCGAAACTGCCTGCTGGCAATCGCCAATGCTGAATAGCACGCGGTGAAGCGACTGATTCAGGATTTCAGTAATGTTTGTCACACACACTTGATTGCTTGTCAGCTCCGTGTAATACACACGCATGAATGGGAAAGGTGCGAAGTTCACAGGAATGTCGGTGTCAATGTGACCGGCAGCCACAATCGCAGTTCCTCCTTCTTCTTCGTGAAGGTGCACTTGCCATGTGGCAAAAGGCACAAGGCTTTCGATATGATCAATGCTAAGACCAGCCATTTCGAATTGCATTCCATTCACTTCACCATTTGGATTCACGATATAGAGATCCACATAATTTTGAGCAGTGTTGATGGAAGAGACGCCGAGCACTACATTCTGTGAGTTGTCGAGGAATGGATCATCCCATCCGCACTCTGTAATTTGAGCGGGTGGAGTACCAAATTGCGAATGCACACATGCATCAAGCAAGGCTCCGTCTAGCACAGAAATCATTCCGTCGTTGTTCAAGTCTGTGCAAGGGGAAACAGGCACAGTGCCGTAGATCGCAGCTTCCATGTATTCATACACATCAGAACCGGCAAAGTCGTAGGTGTAGACCCCATCATTATCAAGGTCACCTTTCTTAGTGATGTATGGACAGTTTCCTACACAGTCGGGCTGATTGCTTCCGAACGGCTGTCCGATGCAGTCCTCAAACGTGGGACATGCTGCCCCGTTTGTTTTGGTGAAATTAATGATGTTATTGTTGGCATCCCGGCCAAAGGAAATACACACTTGCGCCCAGTTGTTGTCGTAGCGCAATTCATAGCGACCTACCGCATCAGGATCTTGATCCCAGTTGGTGCGCACTACGAGATGATACTCCCCAGCCGGCACATCCGTGATATCGATCCACTGACACTCCAGACCTGATCCATACACGTCATAACAACCAGCAGTAAGGCCCATGTTACCACAACCAAACTTAGCCACACCAGTGGTACACCCTATGTCTAGCACACAGAATCCATTCTTGAATCCGATCTGTGGCATCGGTTCTCCATTTTCATTAAAGAGAAGATACTCTGCGTAACCCGCGTAGTGATAGTGGTTGTGACATTCACCGTATACAAACTGTGGATTCGAAGCGTTTGGTTGGCCAATGAAATAATCTTGGTTGCCGATGTTGTCGATGCGTGTAGTGAAGCGCAGAATCTGACGGTTACCAGAACCTTGCAAACATCCTTCTACAATCAGACACGACGAAGGCGATACGTTGTTCATGCTCGTGGCATAAAGCGAAGAGAAAAGCACGCCACCATCCAGATAAAGGTCAGGGCCGAGGTCCGAGCAGTTTGGATCGTCATTGTAGTAGCACGTTCCGGGAAGTTCTGCAAGAGGACTATAGTTACACGCGAGAACATCCATACATCCTGCAATAGGGCCCATGTACTCGAACAATACTTCGAATGCATCAAGACCACACGCCGAACCAGTGTCTCCTACGCGCACATAATAAGTCACTCCACTATTGAGATATGGAGTAGCCTCGGCCTGCACTCCGCAGAAGTCATCATTCGCTGTATAGGTGGCCTCTTCAGTATCGTCGAAGTTGGCCATGTTGCAATAATCGTAAATCCAAATGTGCGTATCGCAAAATGCGAGGTCGCATGTGCTGATGCGGTACTGTCCATTCAGCGCTGGGGTAAATTCATACCAGGTGTTCGGGCGGGGTACTTCAAGTACACCAAGTTGGGCCAAGATCGGATTGTTGCACGAGGTACCCACCGGACAGTTCACTTCCTTAAAATCCAGGAAGCCAAACGTGCCCCCAGAGGCCACAGGAATTCCATCTAAAAATAATTGGTATGCCCCGTTGCCATTGGCGCAGCAAATACCATTTCCACCGGTATCGTAAATTTCAAATCGGTGGCAATTATCGGCAATGCAAAACGATGCGTCGTTGGTTGTTCCCTGGGCTACTAGGTTGTCATTCACATCAAATACTTTCCATGTCGTCTGCTGAGGAAGGTTGTCCGCAGTGATGTCCACTGTCATGATTGAACCTGCATCCACCACCGCGTTTTGCGTCACCGAGGCATTGCCGTTTTGAGGGTCGCTAATGATCAGCGTAACCGAATAAATACCCGGCGCAGGATAAGTAACTACTGGATTCTCGAGGATTGAAGTAGATGGTGTTCCTCCAGTGAATGACCACTGCCATCCGTTTACGTTACCTCCGCTTTGATCCAAAAACTGCAGTGTGTTGCAGTTCATTCCGGTGGGGAAATTGCTGAATGATGCGCTCAGCGCGGGAAATACACACGAGCCATTATCGATCGTTGCGCAAGGTGCGTAGTTCGTCGCATTAGGATTGGTGCAACCCTGCACAGAAGTGGACGTGATTCGAATGCTGAAAATACCTGCAGTCGCATTGAAGCCCCCCGCTTGAACGAAATACATTTGACCCTGAATCAATACATCATCTTCATTGGCGGCAGCACCGCCGCTTCCCGCAGGACAGCCGAAGTTGATCACCGGGAAATTTCCGGGTCCGTCATCATCATCACAGGCAAGCTGTGTACCGCCGCAGGAAGCATATACTGCTAATCGCGGGTCGGCCAATTGTGTGCCGGTATTCGTGGAAGCGGCAAGACTAATGGACACATTTCCGCCACCGTAAACAAATGCAAACCAGATGTCCTTGATTCCCGTTCCACCGCACGCGGGGTTCGGACCATTGGTAACGGTAAGTAAGTTCGACGTATTGAGGGAGGCTGCATTTACCGTGAGAATAACTGCATTTGCACAGACGTCATTTGAAGGAGCTCCCGCTGGATATTGGCATGACCCATTGTTGACGGTCGCACACGAATTGTAGTTAGTAGCAGCGATGTCTGTGCATCCGGCATTGGTCCCGGTAATGTTGATCGAAAAGGTTCCTGTAAGGGTGTTGTATCCACCCGCTTGAATTCGATAGGATTGTCCATTCGTCAGCGTAAGACAATTGAGCACGATCTGCGAGGCAAGACCACCCCCCCCATAGTCGTCATTACACGCCAGCTGAGTGCCACCGCACGAACTGTAGACTGCCAAACGAGTGTCGTTCAACGTGCCAAGTGTAGTAGTAATCGTGACTGTGCCACCGGTGTACACAAACGAGTACCACACATCCTTTATCCCAGTGCCTCCGCAACTTGGGTTGGGAGTATCAGTAACTGTGGCAACATTGGTTCCGTTTACTGCGGCGCCATTCACCGTGAGGGGCGCAGCATTCGCACAGATGTCGTTGGCGGGTTGAGCGAATGCGGAGAAGACAAGCCCCAGACATGCTGTGACAATGAGGGTAAAATTTCGAATCATGTTAGTTGGGATTCTTTGGTGTTGGTTTCTGTATGGTCCTTTCAAAAATAGGTGACCCAACCAAGATTCGGAGATATCAACAAAAAAAACGATCGCCCGATTCGTGGAGTCCTAACGACAGCGGCCCGCGAGATTCCTCGCGGGCCGCAGCCTCAATCAAATAAGTTGATTCGACCTCTGTCGAAATTAGCGTTGGACCACAAACCGTGCAGTGCGGCGCTTCTGGCCATCCATAACCACCAGCTCATACAAGCCTCCGGTAAGTGCGCGCTCAAATTCAAGGGTCACTTGCGGAGTATCGGATAGGGTGTACTGTGCAGACCAAACCATGCGGCCTAATCCATCCAAGACATGCACAGTAATCGGTCCGTTCAAACCTCCTGTGCGCAATTGCAACTCCTCGCCTTGTGTGGGGTTCGGATACACAATCAGTGCATCTATCGGCTGATCTTCACCGCTCTCCATGGCAAACATTTCCGCTTCCGGATCAGTCACAATCAGCGAAGCCGGTCCAGCAATAATGAGCGTCTGATAGTCAGGTCCCCAATTGCCATAAACCGCACCGAATACCGGACGCATACGCACGAGGTAGGTAGCACCCGGCACAATACCCGAAATCGGAAACAGATTGATCATTCGGTTAGGTGCATTGTTCTCCGCAGTAAATGGCAGCCCGACAATTGGAGTTTGCTGTGTAAACTCGAATTCATACTCCGTAGCACCACATACCCATCGGTCGGCTCCGATGATGGAATTCCTAAAACGCACATTCGGAGAGGCGTCTACTGAGCGCAGATCTGGATCAAGATGTGGTGCAGTCACCATTGCGCATGGCGCCCCAACATAAGGCACAGTGAACACTTCCGATAAGCCATTGCCATCGGTAAGATTGTACACGGCCTCAATGCTAACTGCATAGGTCGTGTTGTAATTCATGCCCGGCACACTCGACAATAAAATTGTAGTAGCCCCGCCAACAGTGCTTCCAAACACCGCCGGATCTGGTCCCGCCGGATCAAACGTGAAGTTGTATTGATTGGCTCCTACGTATGCCGACTTGAAGGTTGCACACAAACTGTATTGACCCGGAACGAGCTGACATGTTGCAGCACGCAGCGGACGTAAGCACAGCGTAAATGCTCCTGTTCCTTGTGCCGAATTGAAATTACGCACGCGTAAGAAATACGTCTCGCTCGGGGTGAGTCCGCCGATATTCAAGCGCTCAGTTCCTGGCACTGAAACAACATTCTCCACATCCAATACACTGCCGAAGAAGCTGCGCAATTCGAGCAACACATTCGCTGATCCGGTGGCACATTCAATGCTCACTGCGGCAGTAGTTGGTGTGAAATAATACCACACATCTTCCCCGGTGATAACGGCCGCTCCTGATTGAGGAGATACAAGCGCACCGGTTAGAGTGCCATTAATAAATGTGCAACCCGAAGCCGGACTTGCAGGTAGTATCAATGCTGTTTCAATAAAGTCGTTCATCGGTCCGCAGCCTTCATCTACAATGCCATCACAGTCATCATCAATGCCATTACAAACTTCGGTAGCGGTTGGCCTCACGGCCGCATTGCCATCGTTACAGTCTGTGTTATTTGTGACATATCCTATTGGCTGACTGCAGCTCACGAGCGACACAGAAGGGTTTCCAAATCCATCCCCATCGAGATCTTGGAAGTAAGTTGTTCCTGGTAAGAACTCATCGATTTGTCCGTCGCAGTTATCATCCAATCCGTTGCACCATTCATCGGCTCCGGGATTGATGTCTGCGTTGGAATCGTTGCAGTCACCCACTCCTACTAAGTTCAACAACAGGTAATAGCCGATGGGCTGAGTGCAAGACGAAAGCGTATTGCCGTTGCTATATCCGTCAAAGTCGGCATCCTGATACCACGTAAACGGCGTAGCCATCGTGATCACAGCTGATCCAGTGAGGTCGCCTGGCTGCGCAGCACAATTGGCATCGCTCAGCGAAGCAAGAGTGTACGTAGTGTTCAACAAAGGAGCCACGATGACAGTGATGACTGGGCCCGAACCGCTGAACGGAATGGCGCCCGGGTTGATCGTGCCGCTGTAAGGTCCAGTGCCAGTAACAGCAATGCTCAGCGTGGTATTGTTTCCTGAGCATACGGTGGCCGAACCACTGATCACGCCGGTCGGACGATCCAGCACGGTTATAGTAGCCGTGCCGGTTAGGGCGCCTGGCTGGGCTGCACAGTTCGCATCGCTTAGTGATGCGATAATATAGCTCGTATTGAAAGATGGAGTCACATTGATGTTGAACACCGGTCCTGCTCCGCTGAATGGAGTGGCTCCAGGATCAATGGTTCCGCTGAAGGGTCCGGTGCCTGTTACGGTCACTGTTACAGTGGCCGCTAGACCATTGCACACCGTGGATGATCCGCTGATCACCCCGGCTGGTGTAGTGAAGTTGGTAATCGTAACACTGCCCGTCATCGCAAGAGTGCAGCCACCGCCTGTCGATGTGGCGATCACTGTGTATGTTCCAACATTAATCTGCACACCAAAACTGATGGCTGAACCCGTTCCTGCAACTGGACTGCCCGTGTCCACTGCATCGAGTTGGAGCTGATAGAACACTCCTGCCTGAGACCCTGAAAGTCCCACGGCCACGCCAGGCCCTCCCGGACAAATCGTCCCTCCACCGGTTACTGCGAATAGGTCCGGATCACGGCACTCAGCGAGGGCAAAGGTTCCAAAGGTGGTAAGAGCGGTTGCCTCCACTGAGTTGGAAGTGATCGCGCCCAAGACAGGATAACTCCACGTTCCTGTATTAAGACCAACGAGCAAGCTCGCTGGCACAACAAGCGGATCGAGATCACCTGTAGGGAAGCCAAAAATGGCGTCATACGAAGTGAAAGTCACACCACTGTTGGTGATAATCCAGTGCTGGTTTACACTCTGATTTGGATCGAGGATCGAGGTTGCGAGTCCGGCAGCATCACCATCAAAAGCCGTTACGGAAATATCCCCGCCTGCACTCACACCGTTCATCTCCAGTGTAGCTGGGGAATAAGAGCCACCGCGCCCTACTGGGTAGAACCAAGCATTGGTTCCTGTGCCAATGGCACGGCGCAACTCCGCATCTACATACCCGTTTCCGGTACGCGCCACCGCTCCGATACCTGCATTTGTTACAATCGCACGCTCAGTAGTGAGGCGCGATAGATTGGCATTGTTGGCAGCTTCAAAGCTCAGAATATTGGATACATATACATCTTGACTCATCACCACTTCCCCGCTCGTCTTCTCAAGTCGAAGAGCAAAGAAGGGATTGTTGGACAGTGAAAACGTACCACCCACTTGTACGACTCCGGCACCGTTCAGGAACACCGAACGTCCATTCGGGAAGAAGTTCGCTGCAGAAGAACCATCGCTCCAATTACCTCCGACATAGAAGTCGGATCCGGGGAGTTGAGATCCAGATAGATTCCCATTAAGTTGAAGATTCCCAAGTATTCGAAGGTCTTCCACCATATTCACCGATGCAAAGTCCATATAGATATTACTGTTGGCGTCAATGGTCAGGTTCCCGCCGGTCTGCATGACCACGCTGGCATAACTACCACCAGCATGAGGAATGAGGTTCGTATTGTTGCTCAACTGGACATTCCACGGATAACCTCGGCCACTGGAAGCGCTCCATTCAAGGAATCGCCCGTAGTCGGTGTTGATGAAATAGCGCAGATTGGATCCATCAGCGTAGAACGGTGCGTTAGTGTTTACGGACCCGCCGCCGTTGATCTGGAACGTACCGCCATTCTGTATAGTCACGGTGCCAGCACCGAAGTTCACGCCGCTACTCGCCGTTAGGTTGTAGGGGTTGCTATTGCCTGTAAACGCAGCGCCAGAAGGCACGATGATCGTACCACCCGTTGTTCCAGTTGCGAAGTCACCACCATTGCCATTGATCGTTCCGGCTGAAGCGGTGTTGATATTCTGACCGGTACCGATGGCAAACAAACCGCTGTTTAGGTTGATCGTAGAGAACGTGGAGTTGTTGGTAATGAGCGTCACAGTGTTGTTGCCGCTTGTGCCTGTATTGGCAATCGTGAGCGCGCCAGTGAGCGTGGACGGCAGACCTGATCCAGTGGCCTGATTTATTGATCCGTTATACACATAGTTCCCTGCTGGGCTGAACGTGCGGCTGGTCGTTTGCACGTTGCCAGAGGCGCCGCTAGAAGCGATACCTCCACCAGATCCCATGCGCAAAGTTGAGCTGGTCTGTGTGGTGAAGGCATTACCAAGCGCTATGCTGATGCCCATATCCACAATGGCGTTCGTGTTGACGGTATAGCGCACCTGACCGGTCACCGTGTTGCCACTTGCGGTAAAGAACTGCGCTGAGGTGCCGTTGAAGTTGATATTACCGGGCTGCGAATTGGTGGTTTCAATGGTACCAGCTGTGTGAGTAAAGTTGCCAGTCACGTTTAACGTACCAGCACCTGTGCTTGAGTTACTCAAACGCACGATGCCCGCTCCGTTATGGGAGAAGTGGCGACCGACATCAATTCGGCCTGCCGCAGGAGTGGTAGCCTGACCATTGAGGGCATTGGTCACCGAAAGTGCCGGTATTCCGGCACCCGGACCTGCGCTGGTAACGATCAAGTCGCGCAGCACAGTCACCTGCGGAATATTCGCCCCACTGCCAAAGAGATTTACATTCTGGAAGAATCCAGTTCCAGAAATGGTCATATCACGACCCACAATCATGTTAGAAGAAGGCACCGTGAATGAAGGCGACGTGCCGTTCATAGTCAGAATACCGCCCGACACAACCAAGTCGCGTCCAATGCTGAGCGTCACCGCCGTCGTGCTGGCCATGCGCAATTCGAATCCGCCGGTACCCATCACCGTCAAGTCATTGGCAATGGATGTGATGACATTGGCCAGTCCGATGGCCTGTGTCTGAACGTTATTGAAAGTAAGGTTATAGAAGCTCTGACCAAGACTTCCAGGGACTAGCGTTGTAAGGCCCGTGATCAGACACGTACTGCCTACTCCCCAGGTAGCCGTTGGAAGCGTTCCGCCGTTGAGATCATACTGAAAAGTTGATGTGCCATTGAAAGTTAGCGTACCGAAGTTGGATAAACTTCCATCATGGAAGAGGTAGCCTCCTGTGGCGACTAATCCTGCTCCACTCGCGTTGATCAGCGTTGTCCCAGGATTTACATTTATACGACCCTGAAGATCACAATCGGTGGCCGCGATGCCATTGGCGATAGTGAAGGTCCCTGTGTTGAGATTGATGATACCCGTAGTCTCTACAAGCAGATTATCTGCGTTGGTCGATGCTCCCACGTTAATTGTATGTCCGGCACGCACAGTAATGCCCGCGCTGTTCACTGCATTTGGCGCAAAGGTGGCCGGCGCCGCCGCCGGACTGCCAAAGGCCGGATCGGTAGATACTTCCCAACTGGATGCACTGGACCATGTATTCGGACCTGTAGAAGCTGTACGGTAGTATATCGGATCATCATCTCGGCCGGTAAAGGCATCTCCACTTGCAATCTGAGATGATGCCGGTCCGCTAGTAATGGTGAGATCGTTGGGAGCCACGCTGCTCGATGCCCAATCGATCCATCCATTATTGGCAGCGCTCCAGGTGTTTCCGAGCATAGAGGCTTCGCTTCCATTCACATCGGAAGGGTCGTAAGTAAAGGTGGCACTGCCCCAACTGTAACTGCTGAGGTTAGTGGTGTATGTCCAGTATCGGCTCAGGTAATTAGTAGCCGCTCCGTTCTGCGGATGCGCTGCATCAGTCACCTGCCAGCCTATATTCCCGGCAATAGAATTGGCAATCGTGTTGATGGTTACCGGAGAGTACTCAGCCGTGCCAGTCGCTTCTCCAATCGGCCATGTAAATGGAATACCCACTCCCAAACCGGTAATGCTTCGGATGAGAAATCCACTGCCATCAGCGCGAATCATACGATTCACACTGAACGGACCGCTGAGAGTGGCTGCTGACGCTACAGTTAGGTTATTCGACCCTAGGATAATCTGCCCATCAGCGCTCATATTCAATTGATCAGAGATGCTAAGAACGTTGTCCAAAGTAAGATTGCCGGTGCCATTCCACGTTAAGCGCCCCAGTTGGGTCACGGGTATGGAGGCAAGGCCGGTAGAGACATTGTTTCCGGTGTATTCCAGACGTGCATTGGCATTGATGCTCCACGTTGGAAGTGGAGCACCGCTGAGGGTTACTGTGCCAGATAAACCACCGCTGTTCGCAGTGATGAGCAATCCTCCCGAATTGATCGTAAAGTTTTCATTTGTAATGTTTGCGTCAGTGTTCTGAATATTAAACACAAAGGCGCCCGCAGTAACGGTAGTGTTAGCCCCCACAAAGAAGCGGCAATCTTCACAACTAAAGTTGCTGTTCAGAATTAACGAGCCTGCCAAACCACCCACACGACCAAAGATGACATAGTCGTTGAGGCCTAAAGATTTGGTGTAGGAGCGATCTACTGTACCACTAAAGTTCCATTGGCCTTTCGTAGCAGTTGTTCCACCCGAAGTTGTGATGAAGCCACCGGTGGAGCTAAAGTTACCGGCAAGTGATACGAAGCCAGTAGGTGTCGACGGGGCGGTTATCGCATCGCAGAAGTCAAAGGTTCCGGCACTCTGAACGAAGTTGCCACTGATGACGGTGTTTGGCGCTGTGATCGCGCTCCCTCGGTGCTGAAAGAAGGCTCCGCCGTTCATTGTAAAACTACCCCCTACGGTAAGATCGGCATTCGTTGTTCCCGACTGCTGGTAAATACCGCCGTTGATCACCACATTTCCACTAACGATGAGGTTGCGGGTTGTGGCAGCCGTCTGAATGAATGTAGCGCTGTTCACAGTGAGGTTGCCACTGAACGTCATCGCCGCGGCCAATGTTTTGGTGCTGCCTCCGGCAATCACCACATTGTTATAGGTGGACGTAGTGAGCGCCGGAATCGTCTGCGCTGCAGTACCATTCCATTCCACAGTGCTACTGGTAGTGGTATGCACGCCGCTGCCCGTTGTGAAGGCCCCCGCAATGCTGATGGTGCCGCTCGCTGCCCATGTCCGGGCCAAATTGCTGAATCCAATATCAAGATTATTGTAGGTAAATGCCGGAACACCTTGTCCTGCCGCACCAGTAAAGTAGATCGTGTTGCCGGTAAATGACGGCACGTAGTTGGTCACCGCAGGGTTGAACGTTCCGCTCACATCAATGATGCCACTCGGCAGCGTTAGCGTAGCGCCCAAACGATTGTTCGAAATTGTCAGGTTATTGTAGTTCGCCACGGTGATGGTCTGTGCTCCAGATCCGTTGTAGTTCACAGTGCTGCCTGTGATCGTAATCACGCCAGCACCCGGAGTGTAGGTGCCACAGATGCCAATGGTGCCGCTGTTCGCCAGCGTGCGGTTGCCGCCGCTAAGGTTGAGGCTGCCGTAGCTCCAAGCGGGAACGGTCTGTGCGCTTGTGCTGGAAATGTTGAGAGCGCTCGTGCAGGCAAAAGTGGTACTAGGTGTGCCGCCTATGGTCAGACTGCCCCCTATAGTGTAAGTGGCGCCTGCTGCGAGTTGGAAATTACCAGTGCCATTGAGCGTAAAGTCAGCAACACTGAACGAGCCGGCGGGCACAATGCACGCCCAAGTCCCGCTGCTAATCGTGACGATATCCGCCGAACCAGGAATGCCGCTTGGACTCCAGTTGGCTGCAGTGTTGTAATTGGTCTCCACACCAGAAGTTCCGCCTACCCAAGTGTAGCTCACCGAAACCGGATTGACACGACCGGTAAAGTGGTTGGTGCCAGCATTGGTAATGGTATTCTGGTCAAGAGTCGCAGTCAAGGTCATCGTGGGTGATGCCACCGTGGTATTTGGACTGCTGTTATACTCCGTCCATGCTGAACCATTCCAGCGGTTAATTTTTAAATTGGCCTCAATACCGGTCACATCGCCCGGTGCTACGTAGGTAAATGTGGGTGTATACGTGAACGTGCCAATTGCAGTACTATTAGTGAGTGCCCAGAAGCGCGACAGATAGTCGGTGCTCGGGAGGTTGCTCGGATGCATGGTGTTCACCACGCGCGCACCGATGTTCCGTGAGGTGCTGTTGGCTGCAAAATTGAGCGACACCGGTGTGTAATTCGTAGCAGTACCCACGGGGAAGTTGTATGTGTTGGCCGCCGCGGCAATGGTGCGAAGCAGTTGCCCCGCTGCATCGGTCACGATAAAGTTCGTTGCGCTCGCGCCGGTGATTGCACCCGTAGCGTTGTTCGACACTGTTAGGTTATTCGCTCCCAGAGTAAGGGTTCCTCCATTTAGGGCAACGGTGGTGCTCACCGTAGCCGCTGACGTCAGAGACACCCCTGCTGAATTGTTGATGGTAAGGGTAGCCGCTCCCGTGAAACCGACGCCAGTGCTCTGCGCCGCGGTGCCATTGAAAGTATAGTTACCGCCCACGTTGTACGTGCGTATGCCGGCCGACTGAACCGAGCCGGTAAGTGCCGGCGTGGATGCGATTCCTTCCACATTAATCGTGGAAAGAGATCCGCCACTGTTGAGGTTGAAAGTGCCGCCATTGGCGAGCAAACCAGAACCGGAAAACACCATGGCTCCACCGGACAAGACTGCAACGTTCGTTGTATTGACCGACACATTGCCCGTGCCGCTTAATTGGAAGGTGCCGCCGGTGTTGACATTCACAGGCGCATTGAAGGCGAAGTTTGTTGCCCCAATATTCAGTGTGCCCCCATCCACCTCTACCGAAGTCAGAGCCACGTTGCTGGCCGACGAGAAGTTCTTTGTGCCCGCATTGATGAAACGCAGGCGATTGGTAGCTATTATTCCGCCTAAAAGTGATCCTGCTGTGTGAGTGAAATCGCCGGCAACGCGGAATATTCCTGTGTTTCCAGTTGCGTTGACCCAACTGAATGCATACGCGGTTGATGCACTATTTATCGTGCAATTACCACTTACGGTAAAAGTACTGATGGGTGAAGCTCCAGTGGAATTGTTCATAGTCCAGCCCTGTGTCGAACCGGCATTTGTAGTCAGGTCAAAGTTGTTTACGGTCAAAGCTGCCGCCGCAGCTGTACCCCGCAACAGATATATGCGGGAGTTACCAGTAACCGTTAGGTTACAGGTATAGACCCTGTTGATTGTGGATAGATCA
>Ga0105049_10000692_pt1 | contig 37992 bp, 49 predicted proteins | sample MAT06_FD_78087 | JGI IMG/M metagenome (GOLD analysis project Ga0105049, IMG submission 78087) | Freshwater microbial communities from Lake Fryxell liftoff mats and glacier meltwater in Antarctica - MAT-06 | ecosystem: Environmental > Aquatic > Freshwater > Ice > Liftoff microbial mat | place...
ACTAAGTTTAATGATAATAAATATTGTGAAAAAGGGTCTTTGCAGGAGGAAAGGGGAATTGATGTAGCGTCAGTTGTTATGAAGCACTTTTTTAAGAAAAACGAAACGCGATTCTCAAACGAACTATACACCTGCATACCGGATTCGTTTTATTTAGGCGACACTTCCGTAGATTTTAAGTGCAGTTGGTCACGTGAAACATTTTTAATGGCAAAGTATTCAGAACTTGATTCAGATTATGAATACCAGGGGCGCATTCAAATGGAGGTTTGCGGCAAAACAAAACACATGGTCATTTACTGCCTTGTTAATACCCCGGCCCACCTTATCGACAAAGAAAAAAGATTCTCAAACCCATTTGCATTGGGTACAAAAATGCACAATCAGAGAGAAAGGCAAATAGAAATAAATCATATATTTAATTTAGCCGAGTTCAAAAAAGAAAACCCCGATTATTTAACCACAATACCAGAAAACGAATGGGTTTATGATATAGCTATGGTTGACCGTTGCTTTCGTTTTGACATGACGCATAGCGATGAAATTTTAAATAAAATGAATACTCGCGCTTACGAGTGTTTAACATGGATGAACACTAACCTCTTTAAAATCTAAACATGGAACCGTACAGACAATTTAAAAAAGGCGACATTATTGAACGGTATCAGGGAGAACCCGCCGAAACTATTAAAAACAATGAACCATTAACGTTTAAGGTATATGCAAGTCGCGCGCTTAGCAATAATACATTAATGGTCAACGAAAGCTGGGGTTCGTTTGCATCTAAAAACTTTCGCAAATGGGTTGAAGTGGAGCCAAAGCAGGAACCGTACAGAGAATTTAAGAAAGGCGACCTTATCGAAAGATATCAAGGGGAGGCAGTTAAAAGCATTAAAAACAATGTTCCGTTGACCTTTTGGAAATACACACCTTCCGTAACTGGTGATAACTTTTTAATGCTGTTTTCCGGCGATGAATCGTTTGCATCTAAAAACTTCCGCAAATGGGTTGAGATAGTACCGGAGCCGGTGAAGCGGAAAATAAAAATCGGGGATTTTGTCAGTGGGCCAGACTTAGGAACAGGGACTCCAAAACGAGGAACGGTAATTGAATTTAGTAGGGTGGGCAATCCAATTATTGAAATAGGTGGCGTTAACAATTTGATTGACTTAGAACTTACGCGACACGTTGAAAAACCATCTTTGGAAAAACCTAAAATAAAAATCGGGGATGAAATACAGGGGCTTATTGTTAGCGGTATCGTTAAGGGTATTGATGAAACCTTTTATATTATCAATAGCGGAAATAAGATTACAAAAGACATCGCTACACTCATCCGCACTAAGGAGCAAATCGAAGCGGATAAAATAGTAAAGGATAATTGCGACCAGATTGACGATAAGCTATTAAAACAATCCCTTTTCGACAAGGCAAAGGAAATAGCAGAAAAGGAAATACACCGGATAAAAAATAAACCTTTTGATGCGGAATATATTATTCCTGTCGGGACGAAGGTAAAGGTATTGTCCGGTGACCGTATCGGCGAAACCGCAATTGTAATATATTCCGATAATAAATACGGAGGCGCTTCTGACCGATGTGGCTGCACAATTGAATTTTACGACGGCTTACAATTGCGCTATTTTTCAAATTATTTAGCCCCGGCAGACCTAGATCACTCAATTACCGAAGCGGAAATCGAGCGGCTAAAAAATAAACATATTTATGCCGATTCTATTTTTCCTGTTGGGATGAAGGTAAAAGTTATTAACGATGACAGGGCAAAGTATTTTGATAAAATTTTTGAAACCGGAACAGTTATATCTTCGGGCCGATATAACAACGATGGGTATCACTGGGAGGGCACTTATGTCGAATTTAAAGACGGGCTAAAATTGGGCTACAATTACAACCAACTTGTCCCTGTAGACCTAGACCACTCAATCACCGAAGATCCACCCGTATACGATACCGGGACGGATCGGCTGAAACAAATGGCAAAGCAAGCCAAAGAAACGGGAACGGAAAAATCATTTATAGACGCACTAATAAACGGATGGATATGTTAATTGAAACGAACGTAATATACGAACAACCTGCAAATCTATCCACCGGGAATCTTTCGCTCAATATAATTGATTTAATTATTGAGCAGGATTTAAATAACAGCGGGATTGAAAAATGGATGGAAAGTGCTTTTAAAATCGCGGCCTTATTCTTTGGTGACCATATCGGCGGCAGTCGCAAAGGCGAACAGGTAGAGTTAAGGCGCGCCGTAATTGCCGCCACCTGCAAGCGATGGAATCCGATGTATACCTTTTCCAATATCGGTAAGCTGATTGCAAAATATACGGATCGAAACGTTAAATTTGATCATGCGTCAATTATTCACGCAAAAAATAAGCACACCGAAATGATGGACAATTATAAATTTGGCCATCATGTTTACCACGACAACTTTAATAAGTTCTACAACCGGATTGTTTCATATAATATGATGCGTAAATGAATAAGGAATCCGATATTTACCACATTCCCGTTAAGCCCATGAGCATTAACGAAGCATGGAAAGGGCGAAGATTTAAAACGGATAAATACAAGGCTTACGTTATCGCTGTTAAGGCGAAGTTGCCCGTAATTAAATTGCCACCGACACCATATAAAGTTTCGTTTTGGTTTGGGTTTAGTACATCGCTTTCAGACGTTGACAATCCGACAAAGCCAACGCTCGATATACTTTGCCAGAAATATAATTTTAGCGACCGACACGTAATGGAATTGACGTTGAAAAAAGTCATGGTTAAAAAAGGATCAGAGTTCTTTTCCTTTAAAATTGAACATTACAACGAACAATCCTAAAATACCTAAAATGAAATACCTACTTAGACTGATTGCCTTTCCTTTTATTTTTGTCCTGATTGTAATTTGATCTAATTTAAACAAGAAAATTTAGGAAGCCAATGTTCAGCTATTACGGAAGCAAGTCAAAGATTGTAGATTACTACCCACCACCGAAGCATAAACGGATTATAGAACCGTTTGCAGGCAGTGCAAGGTATAGTTTAAAGTATTGGGAGAATGAAGTTTTGCTGGTGGATAAATACGATGTAGTTTATAATGTTTGGAAGTATTTACAACGAGCTACAAAAAATGACATACTTTCTTTACCTAAAATGAAGCAAGGTGATAATGTAAATGATTTTAATATTTCACAGGTGGAAAAAGATTTTATAGGATTTTTGATTTGCAGAGGGATGGAAAGTCCAAGAAAGAACGTAAGCAGTTTTGTTGGTGATATTTCAGATAAACTAACAGAAATAGCAAATAACGTATTTAAAATAAATCACTGGACAATTATTAACGGCAGCTACGAGAATTTAAGAAATGAAGAAGCTACCTGGTTTATAGACCCGCCTTACCAATTTGGCGGGGAGCATTACGTAGAAAGCACAAAAAACATAGATTTTAATAATCTTTCGGATTGGTGTAAAAGCAGGAACGGTCAAACAATAGTTTGCGAAAACACAAAAGCTGATTGGTTGGATTTTAAGCCAATGAAGGAAATGACAGGTTCACAACATAAGACAGTTGAAGCTATTTGGTCAAACCATAAAACTAATTACGACAACGTGCAGATGTCGATGTTTAAAGAATCGCTTTTCAAAAAACCTTTATAATAAACGCTGAACAATGAACTACCTACTTAGACTGATTGCCTTTCCTTTTGTTTTTGGCCTTATTTTAATTTCAGCAGTTCGGCTAATAATTAAAAACTCGTATTTGTTTTTGCGATACGGCGGCGAATTGATGCTGTACAAAGAAAAACATACGCCTCAATCATTTGCCTTAGTTTTGAACAAGATCGAAGCACTTTTAAAATAACCCTTATATTGCACCGCTCAATCGTTGAGCCGTCAGGAGTAGTACCCTGTTAGTAAAACATCTTAACTTTCCCGGCAAGGGATCAAACGAGGCTTCGGCTGTACTATTCGTTTGTGAACTTCCGGGAATTTTATTTTTATGTATGAAGGGTTACGAGCTTTCCAGGTACTGGTTTGATTTCTCATTTGAGAATCCAGAGGCAAAGACTATTCACACCGCTATCTTTATGTGGGTTGTCGAGCTAAACAATCGCTTGGGTTGGAAGGCTCAATTTGGCCTACCAACAAGAGATACCTGCGAGGGCCTTTCAATCGGAAATAAAACTACTTACAACACAGCCTTAAAAGATCTTCATAGTTGGGGATTTATTACGATTATAAAGGAGTCAAAAAACCAATACCAAAGCTGCATAATCTCAATAAATGAGAAAAAGTGCCGTGTCAAAAATGTGTCGGCACTAGATCGGGCACTGCTTAGGCACTGCGAAAGCACCGTAGGAGGCACTAGTGCGGGCACTGCAACCATAGACAAACCAATAAACCATGAAACAAGTAAACCAATAAACAAAGAGGGGCCCGCCCATTTATCTGCTGACCCGGTTAAGTGGTGGAAAACTGCCACAAAAGAAATCTTGGAAAAAAAATGTGATCCGTTCAAAGAATTTTATCCGACGAGTTTTATTGAATACTTTGTGGGGTATTATATGCAGGACCACGAGGACGGAGGATCACTTTTAAAATACGAGCAAAAATTTTCAGTTGAATTTAAGTTAAAAGCATTTTGGGCCGATCCAAAAACAAAAGCAAAATATTCACAAAAAACACAACTACTTCCCGATGGAATCTCTACCCCAGCAAACGAGCGCCTTGCAAACGCAATCCAGCAACATCGAATCTTTAATGAGGCACTTGATCGAGCTAACGAAAACAAAGGGGATTACGGCGCGTCCTGATGAGATCTCGGTCGTCCTGCTTGCCATGGACTTTCCGATAAAGCAAATGGGAGTCGGTGAGTTTAGAGCGCAGTTCGAACAAAAAATGGCCGTCGTGGTAGATGCGTATTTTGGATCGACGCTAGGAACGACAACGGTCACGATCAACGAATGCAGGGAGATAATGCTTCGCGACTTTCCATCGTGGGGAATCGGCGAGCTAATGGAAGCGGCCAGGAACTTGGAGCCGGGACAGATAAAAACTTTCGGCCAGTTTACCGTTGATCACTTCAAGACAATGCTTTTTGCCCATCAAAAAAAACGAAATGCAATAGCCGCAGCAATCGCCGAAAGCAAAGCGAGTGAAGATAAATTGGAGCGAGAAAAAATAGTTGAGGGTTCCCGGATCTGGTTTCGCGACCAAGCAGAAAATTGGTTTTTGCAGCAAAAAAATATCTGCACTTACTCGCACTGGAGCAAGTTGCCTTACGGATATTGTTTGCAAATTGCGCCGTCGTTGGAGGAAAACATACCGCTCAAGCACGAAGCGATGAGGCACGCAGCCGACGAAATGCAGGCCGACGCAGAAAAATCACGGGATGCAGGCCGGCTTTCAAATTACGAGAGCATAATGGCCGCACTAAGGAAAGAACGCGGCGAAGATCAGGTGCTGACAGCCAAAAAAATATATCCGCGTTTGCTCGTCTGGAATGAAATCAAACCTAAGTAACAACTACCCGAATATTAATACCTTTGCGTTATGGCCATGAAGCTGGAGGGAAAAATAGAAGCCCTGATTGATTTTATAGTGGAAGGAAAAACCTTTAGGCAGATCGCCAAAGTAATGGGGTGTTCAATTTCGACGCTTCATTACTTCCTCGCTTTGCCCGAACACTCCGCGCGCACGAATGCCGCTCTAGCGTTAAGTGCTGCCCAATATGCTGATAAGGCAGAAGATGTTTTAATTGAATGCAAATCGACAATGACAGAGGTCACAAGAGCCAAAGAACTTTCTCAATATTATCGGTGGAAGGCAAAGATGCGAGACCCTAAAAAATACGGCGACAAGATTGACGTTGACCTAGGCGTTCCACCAGGTACTGAAATAATTATAAAGGGCCAAAAGTTTGCAGATAACGATTGATGAGAGCGCCTATTCAACGCATTTCCGGCCAGTATTATATTCCTGGGATCGGTATATAATCGCTTGGGGAGGCCGTGGTGCATCAAAAACGGACGTACTTTACCTCAAATACCTGCTTTGCCTCTTTGAGCCGTTCTACTTCAAATTAGCCTATATTAACAAAGAATTTAACGGAATCCGTGACGGCCAATACGCAGGATTTAAACGGGTAGCTAAGCAGGTAGGGTTATACGATAAGCTAAAGTTTTACGACGGCGACTACCGAATAGTCAATCAGGCAAACGGGAATATGCTCATTCCAAAGGGGATGGACGACCCGGAAAAAACAAAGGGACTCGACAACATAACCGCGATTTGGTGGGATGAGATTAACAAAGGCGACCTGGAAGATTTCCGGGCGTTAAATGAACTATTAAGATCGCCGTCGGCAACGTTCCTGCAATTCGCGATGTCGTTTAACCCGGTGCATGAGAATCATTGGCTAAGGCACTTTTTCTTCCATCCAGATAATGAATATGCGATACACCAGGACTTCAAGGGGTCTGCACTTTTGCATCATTCGACGTACAAGGATAATGAGTTCATAGATCAGGAACAATACCTAAAAACGTTAACGGAAAGCGCCGGTACAAACAGCAACGCGCTAATGGTTAACGTGCTTGGTAAATGGGGACTTGGGGAGCCTGTTGTTAATCCTTTTCTATCAGAGTTCAGGCGCGATAAGCACGTTTCCAGCGATGCCGTTTATAACCAGAACCTGCCTCTTTACCTGTCTTTGGATTTCAACTGTGAGCCTTTATGTGGCGTGTTTTTTCAGTTTTATCTTCCTGAAAAAAGGCTTTGGTACTTTGACGAATTTGCCATTAGTAATGCCAATGTAGCCGAGTTATGCACCCGTATATCAGATCGGCTAATTCAGTATCAATGCCAGCCGTCTAGGTTACTGATAACGGGCGATAAGAACGGCGGCAATGGTAGGATAGGGTCATTTCACAACCTGTCAATCTATCAGGAAGTAAAAGCAACATTAAGGCTTGCCGAGTCGCAGTTTAAGCTACCCGGAAACCCAAACCACGTTCACAGCCGGACACATTGCAACCAGATCTTTAGGCTTTGGAACGTAAAATTTAATCCTAAACTGATTGGAGTCATTACCGATTGTGAGAATGTTTCATGCGATGCAAAGGGCGAAATCATTAAGAAGAAACGATCCGACATGAGCCAACGAGCGGATTTTTTAGACGGTGTTCGATATTCGATTAATACTTTTTTGCCGTTTATTAAATAATTGCTTTACTTAGCACCTCACATTTAACACCCCAAATACACCCCAAGAAATGAAGTATGGTAAACTATTTACGAGCGTAGCGTTAATCGCGGCAGCATTATTCGGCGGCAATGGGATGTTGAAAGCCCAAAATCACGCCCAAACAAACAAGGAAATGAACGTTCCCGCTCCGCAAGGACGGAATGTTTTTACCGGCGTTGTTCCACAGGGATCAAGGTTTATCAACGGGTCGAACCGTTTTAGGGACGAACCAATGAACCAACGGCAAAGGCGCGAACAGTGGGCGCGAAATCCATCTTCACGCCCAAAAGCAAACAGGCGGTGATTGACGAATACGACAACTGGCACAATGAAACGCGATACTTTATTCTTTCCGATTCGCCGTACACTTTTGAAAGCAGCAAGGGAAGATGAGCGAATCTAGAGCATATCCGCACATCGAACTTCAGATAGTGTTTTCCCGGCTGCTCAAACATCATATTTTAATCTGCCTGAACTAATGAAGAAAATCAACCCGACCGTTTTTATGTTCATCGTCTGGATTGCGGCGATTCTGGCAACCTTAATACTTCAAACATGAGTATATGCACACCCTGTTATGATGCCGGGGTTATCCCAAAGTGCATCGACCTGCTGATAGTGGCCGGAACCGATCTAAGCCCCGCTGACGAGGTCACCATATATTGGAAAAACGTCGCGACCGATAGGCTGGAAACCATCGAAGGAATCGTTGCATCAGGATCAATATACTCAGCAACAGAGGAAGGTATTAACTTTCCTACCAACGTACCAATTAACATTTGGGTCACGTTAAAAGACGAGCAACCGAATCAATACCAAGACTTACTAATCAATGGCGAAACGTTTACCTGCATATCATTTAAGGCTCGAAACGGAACATTTGCCGAATATAATCTCGCCGAATGATAACACTATTCCTTCTTTACATTGTTGATTTTATCGACAAAATCGAAAAAAAGATATGGCCGCCCGTTTCGTAATTGAGTTCGTACTTTGCGCGTTCGCATTGTGGAGAATCACCCGGCTATTTGCCGACGAATCAGGCCCGTTTGACTGCTTTAAACGGCTGCGGCAATACCTGGAATTTAGAACGCCGTTTCTGTTTAAGCTGATAGACTGTTTCTATTGCCTTTCGATTTGGTTTGCTATTCCGTTTGCAATTTACCTGTCACACGGATGGATTGACGGCTTACTGATTTGGCTCGCTCTTTCCGGGAATGCCTGCATAATTTACACGGCGACCGAAAATTGATGTTATGAAAAAACATAATCATGCCTCTTTTTACGAAAACGAGCCTAAATATTCGGGCGGTGATATTATTGTCGTCAAGGGCAAATTGCACATAATTTCCTCTGTCGCGAAAGAGCTATTAACGGACGATCAAAAGAATGACGTTTGCGCGTATGTCGCAAGGAGGAAAGTTTGTTGTGGGCAAGGTGGACGTGCGGTGCGTATGGGGCTAAATTACTTTTACTACAAATGCACGGACGAGAATCTGTTTAATGAGATTGAAATTACGGGGTCAGGTATTGATGCGGCTAATGCCTTAATTTGCGATTTGCAACACGAAATTGACAGATACTCAGAACAAATTTCAGCAATCCAATCAGCAGTTGGATTTGACCATGAACGCGATTGACCTAATCGGCAGGATAATGATTGTTGCACTAATCGCAGCCTGCCTATACGCACTAATGAGAAACGATATTGACCGAAACAGATGAAAACTGATGTTGATTTACTAAACGACCTTGCAAAAGGAGTAACTATTACTTGCCTGCTATTTTATTGTGAAATGGTAAGATATTCATTTGGGAAGTACGTTTTAGTTTACGGAACTGATAAAGAGGATGAAGTCCTTTTAACGGCTATAACTTATATCCGCGCAGGAGGCGATAAATTGCAATATAAAAAGTTGTCGATGTCTTTTGATAAAGAAAGATTTGATTTAGATAAATTTCGTGCAATAGATCACTTTCAAAAAAAAGTAATAGACGCTTTTGCCCGGATTGATAAAAGAAAAGAAACAGATGAGCTTTAAAACATTCTTTAAAAAATCACCAGCAGCCAACCCGATTAAGGATCAGTTGGTTTTTCTGTTTAAAGGAACGGACGGACACGACTACTTTTCCTATAAGCCGGATTCAGACCTTCATATGCCTCGACTGCCGGAGCAAATGAAGTTGATGGAACACATGAGGATAGGTATGTCAGAGGAAGATATGTTCTTAATATTCGACAATATCGACACCCTGAACGCGGCAATATTGACGACGAAAAACGATAAGGACAAACCGTCATTGCACGCTAACATAGGCGCGCACACAACCATTGGACGTGGCCGGATGAGTAACACGCTGCATCATAAATTACTGCTGCAAATGGCGGCTACATGGTGCATCCGAAACGACGAGAACCCGCAGGAATTTAGCCGCGAAATACATGAGCAGAAAGTTAACTTTTTTGATGCCGAATGTCGGGAGGGTTCGGCATACGCTTTTTTTCAGTTAATTGGTTTCAGAGGACTAAGTCGCTACATGACAATGTCAGGGGACGAGTTCAGCGAGCTATGGACGAACTCGATCCTGAACTTAAAGACGCTACACCAGACGTTAGAGAACTTGATCCCCGAAAGGCTGCGGCGAAGCTCGTTAAAGACTTCCGCAAGTCGCTAGTGATGCTATCGGAGGGCAGTTCTGTTGAGCTTGAATCATTAAAACGGTTAAGCGTTGCCGATTATGTCGAGAAAATAGAACACTTTTGCAGTAAGTTAAAACCGCGAGAAAAAGATGGCAGCCGAAAAAATACAACTTGAATTTGACCTCGAAACCCAAAAGCTAAAGGCCGGATTTGAAGATGGCGTTCTCGATCCGTTAGACGCGGTATCGGTTAAAAGCAGGAAGGTTGCTGAAACGGTTTCCGCTGAATTTAAAAAGACAGGTAACAATATCACTAAGGCATTTGCTGCCGGAACTGCGACCGCCGGATTTAAAAAACTTTCGGTCGAGGTCGTTTCCGTTTTTAAGAATGTCGATTCATCCATCAAAGGAACTGTAGTAAGCTTAGCGGATCAACGCAAGGCACTTGAGGCCAACGCAGCGACGGCAATTAAGATGCAGAGCGCGATCACAAAGGCATCGGCCAATGTTGCGCGCCCGGTAAAATTCAATCCAGCGTCGCAGCTTGTGCCAGGCATCCAGACCGGAAAGATAATCGACCCAAAGCCCATCGAGAAAGCAACCGTGGCAACGCAGAAGCTAACGACCCAGCTAAGGAATCTAAAAAATCAGTTATCGCAGTTAGACGATGCCGGCCAATCAGGGACGGCCCAATTTCAGTCGTTAGCGATACAGGCGGCAAAGCTAGAGGATCAGATCGGCGACACGTCCGACCGAATTAGGATATTAGCATCGGACACCTTCGCCTTCGATGCCATTTCAGACGGCGCTCAAAAGGCAACGGCGGTATTTGGCTTACTGCAGGGTGCATCCGCATTGGTAGGTGAAGAAAATGAGGATCTGCAAAAGACGCTCGTAAAGCTAAATGCGATACAGGCAATAAGTAATGGACTGCTTGAGGTAAATAGATTTTTAAGCACTGAAAATGCAGCGAAGGCCGGAATACTAACGGTCGTAACGAAGGCAAACACGGCGGCAACATTGGCAGCAACAGCGGTAACGAGGCTATTTGGCGGCGCGGTAAATACAACGGCGACATCCTTTAAAGTTCTTAAAGGCGCGATAATGGCAACCGGGATAGGGCTGTTATTGGTGTTAGTTGGCTCCATCATTTCCGCATTTTCATCAGCAGAGAAAAAAGTTGATGAGTTCGGCAAAACGATCAATGAGGTAAACCAGAAAACGATTGACTCTTTTAATAAATTAATCGACGCACGGCTTGCGTTATCGAGAGCCGAAGATCAGATTTCAGAGCAGCAGTTAAAACGGCAGCAGCTAATCAATAAGTACAATGAAGAACAAGTGCTTATTAAAAAGCAGCAGCTAGATCAGATCGAGGAACTAAAAACAAAGACGGTCGAAAGCCTTTCAGCTACGGAACTTTTCTTTAGAGGTCTGGCCGATAAGGTCGGACTTTCATCGGTTGGCATCACTGAAAGCGTTGCAGACGTTATTTCCAAAACCGTAAAAAAAGGCATATCCCAGGAAACGATACTTCGAGATGAATTTGATAACCAAAGGAAAAACGCAGAGGCTACACTGGCGGCAGAATTAGCAACGATTAATGTTGAGGCATCGAAACAGACGGCAAAGGAACTCGCCGAATTAGAGAAGCAAAGGACAAATTCAAAATTAGCCGAAGAACGGGCAAGATTAAAGCTTGTAATTGACCTAACCAAAGAAGGATCTGAATTAAATCAGCAGGCAATCATTGCCCTTGCCGAATTTGAAGGCAGAGCAACAAGGACGTTACTAGATCAGGAATTAAAGGATCGAAAAAAAGCACTTGAGGAAACCGGAATTGCTACCCTTGCTGATTATACCGCATTGAATAATGAGATCAGCGCACGCCGTAAATTGTCCGAGCAAGACACCTTAAACGAGGTTAACAGGCTTAACAGTGAATACCGGGATAAGCAATTTCAGGACGAAAAAGATTTTCAGGAAAAGTTAAAGCAGATCGAAATTGATAGGATTGATGCTATTCAGTTAGCAACACAAACGGCTGCGGATATCGAGAAAAGGATCAAATTGGATTCTGCCGTTACCAATTCCGGGCAGGAAACAATTAAACGAGTGCAGGCCGAAAATAATATCATAAGGTTTGAGGCGGCGCAAACAACGAGGGAATTAGAAAAGGAGGAACAAAGCAGAACGGCAGGACTTGCAAGAGAAACGGAACTGCGAATAAAAATAGAGGCAGAAATCGCGGCAAAAAAGGTAAAAGTCAATAAGGACGCAAATGCTGCTATTGCCCAAAATAATAAAAACTTTCAAAATGAAAGAGCGCAATTACTTATTTCATCAGCGGGACAAATAGCTGCGTCTATTTTTGCGATAGAAAATAATTTGCTACAGCGTAAGATTAACGACATTCAGACGGCGACTAATTTTGAGCTACAGAGCGCAACGTTAACGGCCAGGCAGAAGGAAGCACTTGCCAAAAAATCAGCCGCTCAAATTGCTGCGCTACAGGCAAAGCAGGCACGAAACGACCGGAATGCAGCAATTTTAAGTGTAATCTTTAACACCGCTGTTGCAGTCACTGCCGCGTTAGTCAAAGGCCCATTAGCAGCAGGAGTAGCGGCGGCATTAGGTGCGGCGCAATTAGCCGTAATACTTTCGCAGCCCGTTCCTAAATTTGAGGACGGAGGCAAGGTAAAAGGCAGGAGGCATTCATCCGGCGGCGTGCATATCGAAGCGGAAGGAAATGAGTTTATCACCCGTAGGAAGCAAGCAATGAAACACGGCGACGCATTGACGGCAATGAATACCGACGATAGGGCGTGGAACAAGTTTGTCGAAAATAATTACGTGCGGCCTGCTTTAATTTCCGAACGGATGCAAAACGCGAACGAGGGCCGCAAATCAACGGTATCGGAAAGAACAGGGCGCATTGAAATAAAGACAGCGTCATTGGAAAAACGAGTATCGGCAGGTCAAAAACAGGCCCGTAAAGATGCCGACAGGATAGTGAACGCCGTGACAGTTAATCGCGAAAATGACCGTAACAAATGGTAGATGAATTATATATTTTATTAGACGGTCAATATCGCGGATCAATCCCCAATGAGTTTGGTATACAGGTTCAATTTGATACGTCAACGCATGGTGTTTTTACGACCTTTGAAAACGATGTGACGCTATCCGGTGAATCTTACGCCTACCTGTTTGACATATATCTCCAGAATGACTATTGCCGCGAGATCGAAGTAACGGCTATTTATACGTGCAGCGGATATGATAGAATCGTCATTGCTACCGGGATAATATTTGTATCTGATTGCCTATTTGATCGCGATAAATGCCAGCTAACCACTATAATAAATGACGACGGCTTTCAGACGCGGATTAATAACAATAAGTCGATACCCATATTCTCAAACTCTGCCCTTACAAAGAATCTGGATGTAATTGCAGAGCCTTTTAATTCGTTTACCACGGGCGGGATTTTGACTCCGCAAGCCACAAAAATGTTTATTCCATCGACGGGAAACTACATTAACCCGGATCAATTTGCCTATGGATGGACGGTATTTAATGCGTTCAAAATCAGCATTGCGTTCATGTCTGATAATTCGGTGGGCTTTGTTTCGGACTATTTCCTGACCGGCGAAGGCAAGCAATTTATGATAGTTTCAGGTGCTTCAATAAGGACTGGTAAAACGACTCCGTTTGAATTTACGTTTGAAAATATTTATTCATCCCTCAACAAAAAAATTCAGTTAGGATTCGGATTTGAAAAAATCGACGGCGTTCCTTTCATTAGAATTGAAAAGCTGGAATATTACAGAAATCAACCCGCGTCCGTAACCTTACTCGATGTCCCAGATATTAAAAGCCGATTTGACAAATCAAAAATATGGGCAACGATATCGCTTGGATCGGAACAGGGCGAGTTTTTGGAAGAATGGCAGGGACGAAATGAAACGGCGGTGTTATCATTTCCGCAAGTCGCATTTAGAGGTTTTAAACGGGAAACATTCGGGCTAACGGGAAATTGTAACCTGGATTCAAACTTTGACCTGGTCACCAATAAGCTAATATTCGACACCAACATAATCGAGGATGTTTTAATTTATGACAATCAAAACTTTGACAAAAACCCTTTCCTAATTGAGCTGCCATTTTATATTGGTCAAGCTGATACGGTCATTTCCGTTGCAGCGGAAAGTAGCGACATATTAGGTATCGGTACGTTTCAGTATAATAAATCATTTGTCAACGATCAGCAGGCGCAAAATAATATTAACGGCGTTCCTTCATCCATCTGGCAATACTATCAGGGATTGGCCCCTACAGCTTGGCAGATTGATAATTCAGGCCCAAACCCAGCGCCTCCATCTACATTAGGTGATCATGAAATGGAACTGGATGGAACGTTGCGCGAATATTCATCTTCGACCGATCCAGACCCGGTGACAGGAGCATTTGGAACGGGCCATTATGTTGAATTTACAGACCAGACAATTAATCCAAATGGGTTTTATGAAACGCCGCAGACCTATGTCGTTCCGGCTCCGGGTATCTACACTGTAACGGCCGACATTTGGCGACGTGCGCCGATTAATGCGCCCTTTGCCGCAGTGGGCGCCATTATTAGTTGGTTCATCGTTATAAGAAGAACAACGGCGCAAAATGAGATCCTCCATGATTATGCGTCGGTACAATTTACCGGCTTTGGTAACACCGATCAAAATGAAACGCATAGCAAAACGTTCTTTGCAAACGAGGGCGACTTTATAGTAATAAATATTTTCGCTGAAACGTCAATCCAGCCTGCATGGTTTTCGGCCTTTAGCTTAATTTCATTGGGTGAAGTCCAGTCGTTTATTGGATCGGGCGAGCCGTTTCAGGGCGGCGAATTGCAGCCATACGATCCCGGTGCATTTCGTCCGGTTATCGACACGTTTAAATATCCACTATCTTTCGCCCAGATAATGGATATAGTAAATAATACACGCGGATCAATCGCCTATTCAGATTCAACCGACGTTACGAGCGTGAAACTAGGCGACATTTTACGAATTACAATACCATCGTTAATGAACAATCCTGTTGCGGAATTTCAACTAAAAACAAATACCCTTTGAAAAAAATGGCAATACTTTGGCTCTTATGGCAACCGATTGTCCCGGCAACATTATCAGCTTGCGGATGCGATGCCGAATCTTGCGAATCCGGCAATTACATATCGTCAACAGATACGGTTGATATTCAATTTCAGGTCGAGCCATGCGAGGGCGCGGATAGTAATACCTTCGATACGTTTGAAGTCTCTCCTGAATGGGCCGAAATGTCGGGCATCGTTTGCGCTGAGGGATCTGGCTTTGCAGGAGGTCTAATTGCGAATCCTACTTATGCGAGGTTCTTTAAAATCGTCGTCGTGGTTTCCGGTTATTTTTCAGGATCTTTAACAATGGTAGTTGAGGGAGGCGAAACATTCACATTTAGCAGCAACGGGACATTTACCGTTTATTCGACAGCACCTCCAGCGGTAGCCGTAGAGATAAATTTCTCATCAGATAGCTTTGTCGGATGCTTTGCACGGGATATAGAAGTCACACCAATCGCGAGTGACTATAAGATGGTATTAATCAATTCGGACGGAATCCCGGTATTTATATTTGATGAATTTGATATCGACGGAAACTACATAACCTTCCATAATGATATTAACCTAATCGACGTACTACCAAACGGATGCTATCAATGGGGATTGCTCGACCCGTGCGAAAACACCTGCAACCAGAACTTTCTCCCGGGTGCATACCTTGACTTAGGATCGTTTAGCACCTATTGGACGAATATCACCATACCCAATGAGTGGGAAATCGTTTTGGACGGGCAGCTATCAATAGAGGTCGCAACAAACGGCGGCCATACGGTAGCGAATAATGAATTACTTTGCAATGGCACTTATACGGTAACTTACACCATCACATCCATTGACTCACCGAATCAGTTAAGGGTGACAGCGGGAACAACGGGCGCGATAAGGACAGCACCGGGAACGTATACAGACACGTTAACGGTAAGCAGCCAGGCACCGCTTCAAAACAGGCTTTTGTTTTCTGCAACATTTAACGACGTTGCCGGTGGATTTATCGTCGTGGAAAACATCCAATTTAACAGACTTCCGGCGCAGATCGTTGCGGATAAATTCTCACGCCCCTATTCAATCGGAAGTACAAACGACTGTCTATTAGAAATGGAAGGATGCTCAACCGGCGAAGTATTTGGATTTAACTTTAATAATTTTAGACCTAAAATACGGGTAAAAGGTTCCATCGAAGCACCAAAGTATGAATCGGACGCGGAGATATTTAGGTATAAATCGGGATTAAAAGAAGTTGTTTATGCAGATGTTATTAAACAAAAAAATGTCGCTATTGAGGCCGTCCCGGAATACATACACGACTTCCTTTCAATATGGAGGTTCCTAGACAATAGCTTTATAAATGGATTCAAAGTAATCATTGCCGATATCGACTACCCCGAACTAAACTTTCTTAACGGATGCAGCGCGGGAGTGACTTTGCCAATCGAGCAAAACCCACAAAAACGGCGCAAGGTAAAATGTGGCCCCGCCTCTGAATGCGTTGCAACCACAAACGATATCGGCAAAGACTTTGAAAGCGGAAACGCCTTCCTGTTTGAATCCGGGATAAGGTTTCTTTTTAACCGAGGATAATTATTATATTTGCCCTTGCTTTAGTCGGCTTATCACGTTGTCAATTCTGTCCCGGTCAGTAAAATAGGGGATGGTAAAATTTTGTAAACAATACAAAAAATGGCTATATGTGTAGACGATTATTGCCTAGATCCGCTCAATACGCACACGGATAATGACTGTGGCGCGTACAAGTACGGTGGCATATCTCAAATCGTCGCTTTTAAATGTTTGCCCAACAATCCATCAAGTGGGGCAGAAGTGCTGAATATGATTTCAGCAGGATCGGCTTGGATAATTCCCGGTCTGTTAGGTGGAATCCCGGAAGGATCACCCGTCGAGATTGACGCTCAGGAATCATGCGGCGACTCTCAGGTTGCCCGTATTGATCGTACGCTTACGTTTTCCGATTCGGCTATCAATGCTAACAATGTAGAGTTCTACAACCGTGCGCGAAATGCTAACTTTGCATCTGCAATAGCGTACTTCTGCGATTCTGGTGAGAGTGTTTACATTCTGCCTAAATCGAGCATTAAACTGCGAGGCACGCAAACGGCTCCAAACCAGAACAACGACACACGTAAATTTGTCGGTGAGTTCTATTGGAACAACCTTAACGATCCGTTGATTATTCCAACACCAGACGGAGTTTTCGCTTAATGAAAGCAGAAACAAAAACCAAAACGACCACGCCGGAAAATTCTTTCGGCGTGGTTTTGATTGCCTTTAATCATGCCTATTTTCATAAGGCATACAACCTCGCTTTCTCCATTCATTATTTTAATCCAGACATTAAAATAACGGTTCACGTTGACAGCGTTTACGATTTTAATATTGCCCTCGCTGACTGGAAAAGCAAAGAGTTTGATCAGGTCGTTGAGCATAAAGAATACTTCAGGGATTTTGCAGAAGTTAAATTAAACATCGATAGGTTTGCCGTCTATGATCGCAGCCTATACTTGGACGTTGATACTATCTGCTTAAAAGACATTGCGCCGCTGTTTGAGCAATTAAAAGATTCAGACTATAAGACGGAAGTAAACACTGACTTCATGCTATGGGCGACGCGCGAACAAACGGAAAAACATTATGGATTTACTCCGGACGATTATATTCCTTCTACCAATAGTTCAGTTCAGTATATCGCAAAGGGAGGGACGGCGACAAAGATATTTGATGCAGCACGGGCCGCACATTCCAACCCTATCCCTGTTAAGGAATTATACAATACATGGGGAGGGACACAACCAGATGAATTGTATCTAAATGTGGGCATTGCAAAGAATCGGTTTGATGCGGCATTTGAAAAAGGCCCGGTATTTTTTACAACTAAAATATCCCACGAATACGAAAAGCTAAAAGACTTTTATTACTTCCTTTCCTACTTCGGGCCGCGCGGTCACACGCCGTACTATTACACCAATTACATGGACGTGGAATTAAAACGGATGCAGCAGGAACGAGGACAAAGGCACACAAACGAATCAAGGGTTAGCAACCTGATAAATTTTAAATACGCAAACAAACGGAGGAAATGAAAACGATAAAACTAAACCCGAAAAGTTGCCGGACAAGGAAATGCGGGAATGCATTCGATCCTGAAACGTACATGATACCTTTGAATTTACCGACTAAAAAAGCGGCATAATGTTAACACCGGAAGAACTTGAGGCAATAAAACAATCCATCGTCCCAAAGTGGCGCGATTGGGAGGTCGCATATCGGCAATGGGAAGCAAGTAAAAAGTGGGGCCGGTACGCATCAAAAGACTTTGCAACGGAGCCAGTTTTGCCGGAATATTATACCGGATATCGAATGGCGGTTGACATGATGGAGCAAATTGATATCCATGCCTCAAAATACAGATACCCGGATAAGTTATTTATCTGTCGCGCTCCCAATGAAACCGACGCGGAATATATTTACCGCAGGCAAAACTATAAGAACACCACCGCCCCGGTATTTTCCGATTATCTTGCAACCGTTGGCCGGTCTAACTCAGATCAGAACTGGAGCCTAGAAACGGAAGATATTGCGTTGTATGAATACTTGACAAAACAACTGCCAAAATACAAAGACATAGGCGGTTATCTTAAAAACTTTATCACACCGTTAAAGGCAAAAGATGCGAATGGTATCATTGCGATTGAGCCAAAAAATATTCCATTAATACGCGACGAGGAAGGCAATATTTCGCTCAACGGGGAAGGCATGGCAATCATATCTGATGAGCCTGTTGAGCCGATGCCTGTCTATTATTCGTGCCGCCATATTGTAGCGCAGGAATTGGATGAATGGTATGCGGTTATATCCTACGAAAAATCAGAGGTTCAATTCAACGGCAAGTCGGTTAAAATGGGCCTCGTCGTTCGCATTTTTGACGAAGCAAATATTTATGAATTTCGTCAGACCGGAGTATTTACAGACTACCAATTTACACCTGTATTTGTTCGCTATCCTCACACGTACGGACAAGTTCCTGCGGCCAAATTAAAAGGGATCGTTGCGTTAATAGAAGATAAAATCATTTACATATCGCACTTTTCGCCTGCTGCGGATTTGCTCGACCTTGTATTGTTAGATGAGAGTAATTTATCAGCAATAAAGGCCACGTCGATTTACCCTTATAAGGTCGCACTTGGAACGCCCTGCACATTCGAGCGCGGCGGTAACCGTTGCAACGATGGTATGCTGTTCAACCCATCCGCTGTTTCAGGCAATTACGACGGCGAAGGGAAGCAGATACTTGGCCGCGATGAAAGCTGCCCTAACTGTTTAGGCTCTGGATTAAGGCCGCGTATGTCACCTTTTGGCGTGCTATTGATTAACCCAGGAACGCAGTTAAATGAAACCGGCGACGGAAACATTAACGGCGATTATTTAAAGTTTGTTAGCCCACCGATTGACGCGCCGAGGTTCCTGCAAGAGCAAATCGACAAAAACGAGTACCGGTCGAGAAAGATTATTCATTTACAGGCGGCAGATACCGCAGTGACGGGCAAGGAGGGAATAAATCCCACCGCCTCGTTAAACAATGCGAGGGCGACATCCGCATTTATTGAACCGATATCGGATCAGACATTCGAAATAATGGAAACGATGATAGGCGCGATCAATTCAATGCGTTTCACTGATGCCAAAGGATTTACCCTTACGAAGCCGCAGAACTTCGATATCACCACGCCTTCGGATCAGTTGGAATTGATAAGCATATTTATTAAAGACGGATTGCCGCCGGGGCTAACCGCATACCATATCCAGAAGTACATTGCTTCAATTAGCTATACGAGTTCAAACCTTGCGAAATCGTTTAAGCTGATTATGGATCAGGACTTATTGATATGCGTTTCACCGGACGACATCAATCTTCGTTTAACGGCTGGAGACATTGAACCGTGGCGCGACACTTTGCACCAATCAGGATTTCAGCTTATAAAAATGCTGCTAGAAGAAGATCCGTTTTTCTTTACCCAAGATTATAAGATTCAAGCCGATAAGTTCATTCAGAAGGCGAAGGATGAAACGGTTGATAAGAGCCTTACCGATCCGGGAACAGCGGCAGCAGAGCAAATGCGACGAATCGCGGAAACAACTGCTTAATCCAAATATTTGTTTTATGTTTGTTTATCCGTTGCGGGATAAGAGATTGGATTCGTCCATTTAAACTGCCTGACCTTCGCAACGGGGTCGGGCTTTTTAATTTGATACAACTATGATTTCAGTAATTCATCCGTCACGAGGTCGCCCGGAGCGAGCGCGAAAGTCTTACGAGAGGCTTAGTATAATGGCAACAGGGGAGTTTGAATTTATCCTTTCCGTTGATATTGACGATCCCGAATTGTCCAATTACAATTGGTTGTTTTCCGACTGCATAATTGTTGAAAGCAATAACCGATCAGTTACCGACGCAGTGCAAAACGGCTGCAAAATAGCAACGGGCGAAATGATGATGATTTTTTCAGACGACTTTGAAACAATGCCTAGCGGATGGGACTGGATGATTAAAAAAGCGGTAAAGGACAAAGAATTTTACGCTCTAAAAGTCTATGACGAGATTCATAGATGGATTCACACGATACCAATTATTGACCGGAAACTGTATGAGTACCTGGGACATATTTATAATCCGATCTACCTGCATATGTTCGGCGATACTGAATTAGCATGCATTGGTGACCTGCTGGATATAACCATAACCCGGAATGATATTCGTTTCCCGCATCACCAATTTACCCGTTACCCAAAAACAAAGGATCATATCAATGACCGGAATAATTCCTTTTGGACTCAGGACGAAAAGGTATTTTTGGAACGCTGGAAAACCAATTTCGGTTTAAGGCCCGATCAAATTAAAGGAAGGATAAAAGACACCGGGACTATTGCATTTGTTAAAGGTAAAATCGGAATGCTATGAAAAACATATCTAAAATTTTACCCCTTATTTTTGCATCAACAATAATCATTTACATTGCCGGGGCGTTAGCCTGTTTGTCGTTTAATGTATTGGAATGGCATGAGGTAGTAAGAGGATGTGTTGCGTGCGTGTGGGGCGTGCTGTGCATTTTAATAATTACTTTTCCATACGACGAATTATGAAAACTTTATCAATCCTAATATGCACTGTTGAAGGCCGAGAGGATCAGTTACGCAATACCGTTGAGTCGCTAGTCGGTCACAGGGTCGTTAATTATTTTGAAACCGGGGCGATATCAAATATTCAGTTTGACGAAGGCGAAATAATTATTTACAAGGACAACAAAGAAATATCGGTAGGTGCAAAAAGGCAAAGTTTACTTTTAATGGCATCGTGTAAATGGTGTGTATTTCGTGACGACGACGATAAAGACTTTGGCAATTATATTGACCTGATAACCGATTGTATTAATGCCAATCCTTATGCTGATTGCATAGGTATCAACGGCATTATGACCACCGACGGAAAGAACGAGCAACGGTGGATTCATTCGCTTAAATACCCACGTCCGGCAAGCAATAAGGACGGATGGGATTATGTCCGACCGATAATACATTTTAATCCCGTCTTGACTTCCTTAGCTTTAAAGGCCGGGTTTAAAGATATGCGTTTCGGTGAGGACATGGACTACGGAATGAGGCTAAAATGGTATTTAAGAAACGAGGCATTAATAACCAGTCCGCTGTTTCATTATTGCTATTCGACGGAAATTAAACACAAAGAAAAATACGGAATCAAATGAACCCTAAAGTATGCATCATTAACGCTTCATGGGGAGCATGGTACCCGAAAGGAACGCAACGGTTAGTCGATTCATTGTGGCGCAACGGATGGGCCTACGATGTACGGTTCTGGAAAGATCAGCCTATTAACAGTTTCTTTAATCCATACTATCCATACACTATTAAAATGGCCGCATGGATACAGGCAATTTGGGAAGGTTACGACATAATCATTTGGGCCGATTGTTCCATTTGGGCCGTCTCAGATCCTAATGTTTTGGTAAAGATAATTGAAAATGAAGGCGGCTACTTTTTAACGTCCGGGTTTAATTTGGCCCAAACGCTAGGGGATAAGGATCTGGCATTTTCCGGGATGAGCCGGGACGAGGCAGAAACGAAAAGCGAAGTATGGAGCTGTTTATTCGGCGTTGATCTACGAACGGCAAAGGGAAAGATATTTTCTGATGTGTTTATTGACGCTTACAAGGAAGGCGTTTTTAATACCCCGCGCGAGCATTCGGGCATGAGTGAAGATCCAAGATTTCTATTTTGCAGGCAGGATCAATCAGCGGCTTCGATTGCATTTCATAAAGCCGGATTTGAAACGATGCACCACCCCGGAGAACAAATGTGCAGCCACACGGAGAAGGATTTAAAGAAAAATACATTTGTTACATTTTATATGAGAGGCGGTTTATGACAGGTTCGCAAAATTCAGAAGATCGTTTCGTTTTAAATTACTTTCAACGTGCCGGGACTGCCTTAGAACTTGGAGCAGGTGACGGAATAACAATGAGTAATACCAACTTATTAAAATACCGAGGCTGGAATATTCGACAAGTTGACATTAACAATCAGGGCAATAAAGCAGTTGAACAATGGGACATAACAAAATATTCTATTAACTGGAAATTGCAGGGATCACCGACATTTGATTTTGTTTCTATTGATATTGACGGGAACGACTATTGGGTGCTTGCGGCCTTATTAAAGGTGCAGCGCCCATTACTTATATGCTGCGAGGTTAACAGTCAGCTACCATTAAATGAGTCGATAACAATTAACTATGACGACAAGCGGAAATGGTCAGGCAATTACAATTATGGAATGAGTTATCTTGCCGCTGAAAAGCTGTTAAACGGTAGCGGATATTCCGTAATTTCATGCCTCAATAACCAGAACCTTATGGCTGCATTTACGCCTGATAACATTCAAAACATTGACCGATCAGAATACGGGGCTACTTTTTCCCACCCTGAAATAATGGGAGAAAATGATAAATGGATTCAAGTATGAGAGCGTTAGCCATGTCGGACTTGCGAGTAAATAATTACGTGGCTGTCCTAGGGCCAAATTTTGACGAAAGAATAAAAGGATTCGTTGATGGTAAAATCATTTTTCACGGAAACTCAAGCGCGGATTTCGACTCGTGCAGGACCATTGATCTTGATAAAAGATGGCTCGACAGCTTTGGAGTGAAACGGTTACGAGCGGGGCTATTTATTCACACGGAAACGGGAAAAAAAGTAAAATCAAATAAACCAATTTTATATGTACATCAGCTTCAGACCCTGTTCTACGTTAACGAAGAGGTTGAACTATCTAACAACGGACTAAACAAAATAATGTAACATGGAAGGACAAGGACAGCCGTTTAACGGCGACACGTACTTAGAGAAGGAATTTCTAAGGCTAAAAAGAGATTTCAAGATTAAAAACGTTGTCGAAACCGGGACTTACCACGGCGACTCGACAGCATGGTTTGCGGCTAACTTTTTAGCGGTGCAGACCATTGAATTTAAAATGCCGCAATATTTGGAGGCAAAGAAAAAACTGGCCGCTTTAAAAAATGTTTCGATGGTACGTGGCGATTCTGCGCGTGACTTAAAAACAATGATTGAGGGACAGCCGAATTTGCTTATTTTCCTCGATGCTCATTGGTACGCAAATCCCGTTATTGACGAATTAAAACAAATTGCAGCCTGTGGATTAAAACCCGTTATTGCAATTCACGATTTCAAAGTTCCTAAAAAGGATTTCGGCTTTGATTCATACAACGGGCAGGATTATACTTTTGAATGGGTTGAGCCACATTTAAAAGCGATATACGGCGAGTTTGACTATCACTATAATACCGAGGCGACAGGCGCAATGCGAGGATGTCTGTTTGTTTACCCTAAAAAATCTTTGTAACAATTAAAACAAACAAAATGAAAGCGAACCACTTAATAAAGCAAAGCGAGGTACTCGACAATATCTACAAAAGAATTAGTGAGGCAAACTCACATAGTATGTTTAAAATATTTATACCTCACTTTATTTATGTTGAGGAAAGCGTAAGGCTTCAACTAATTGACGACGGGTACAAAGTTTACGAAGGGGATTGGGACGGCATGGTAAAAGGTGCATTGATAATTGAATGGTAACCTTTAGCACTTGGTTTTTTAATTAACAATCTAAAACAAACAAAATGGGATTTTTAGACGCATTAATCAACGTTGCAAGTGCGGCAACGAAAATAGTATTAACTCCAGTGGCAATAGTGGCAGATGTCGCCGTAAAGGTAGTAACCGGGGAAAACCCCGAACTAACAGAAGGTGCAATAAAATCGGCTAGTCAAGACCTTGAAGATGCAGTAGACGAGATATCGCCGTGAGAATGAAAGCAAACATTTTACGTCCATTTAAATGGGCTTCGCGTCAGCTTGGTCATATATGGTGCCTGTTTATACATGGATTTATTCGGGAAAAACATAAAATGCACAGGGCTTACGGGCCGGAGGAATGTCAAATATGCGGCAGGTGGTGGGAATTGTAATTACATCATTTAATCCCCGACCTTTTAATTAACAATTAAAACAAACAAAATGCAAAACGAAATAAAATTTAGAGCGTTTGATGATGGAAAAATGTTATCAATGCCAATCAGTAGCAATTACGGTATAGGTCGTTTTTTTGGCTTTCTCAGAGAAGATGCAGTAATTATGCAATTCACAGGCTTAAAAGACAAAAACGGCAAAGAAATTTACGAAGGCGACATTGTACAAAGAGGTGTAATTACATTTAGCCGCGGCAAGTTTCAAGGGACTTATTTTGATAGCACGGGAGATTTGGCAGAGGATTGGGAAGATGATTTGTTTCAAGAAAAAAACATTGAAGTAAAAGGTAATATTTACGAAAACCCAGAATTGCTGGTGGATTCTTTTTAGCCTGCCAACTCACTAAAGCCTTTCAGCAATGGAGGGCTTTTTAATTTTACCTTTACCGCATGGCAACATTTGAAGAACTTGTAAAGCAGAAGATTGAAATCCTAGAAAACAGCCCGGAAAGATTTTCCTCCAGCGTGGAAAAGGCGCAGTTGAAGCTATGGAGTAAGATAGAAAAGCAATTTGATAAGCTGCAAACAAAGGGCGGCAAAGTAGTTCAGAATAGTAAAAACCTTGCCCTAATAAACACAATAGTAAAGAGGCTAGGCGTTCTTATTTCTACGGGCGACTACATCAAAGCCGTCCAGTCGTTTCTCGGTGAATACGATCAATCCGCAAGGATCAGCGACGACCTCGTTAAAACATTGGATAAGGCCTTTGTTCCTAATGCCTTTGCAAAACAAATACAGTCGCTCTACAGGGAGGCCGCAATAGATCAGCTATTTACTAATCCATCGTCCAACACTCAAACATCGTTACGGGCAAACCTAATCAGCTCAATTAGCTCAGGTGCAACATTCGCTCAAACGGTTAACTCAGCGCGTGAGATAGTGCAGGGAGGCCCGGACACAGATGGAAGGATGCTTGCAAATATTAAGACGGTAGCGATCACCTCGATTGCCGTTTCAGACGCCGGTTATTCTGCTGCAATAAATAACCAAATCGTAGCCGAATGGTTCAGATATGTAGGTGGGACGATTGAAACCACACGCCCGTTTTGCCAACAAAGGAACGGCAAATACTACCACCGAAAAGAAATAGAAGCATGGGGAGCCGGGAAAGAATCCGGCGGCGCAGGAGCGATAAACGACGAGGGTAAATGGTACGGGCAGATTGAAGGCACAACGGCATCAACGATATTCACCAATCGCGGCGGCTGGAACTGTAGGCATTTTATTGTGGCCGTCCCGATCTCATCCGTACCGCCGGAAGTGATCCAACGGGCAATAGATGAAGGCTTTTTTAAGGCTGATTGACGAAAGACATTTTACCGTCGCTTATCAGCTTATGGACAAGTGCGATAAGGCGCTCGCGTTTCTTTGCCGATAGCGTGCTTTGCTTGGTAGCAATTAGGTTATACTGCTCACCCATGTGAGCAAGCTGTTCGGATGTAAATTCGCCTAAGATCTCTATATTTTCCATAAAAAAAATGGGCGGCACATGACGACCGCCCACCACTTTTAAACCACTTAACCACGGCTAAGGTAAATTATTTACATTTGCAAACACATGAGCCAAGTAATTCTCATCAACTTTAATTCTCAGAAGGTCGAAATTACGACAGCCGAAAAGGGATTGATCTTTAAATTATTTGGATTTACTGATTGCACACCCGACCCAATGCCGGACTTCTTACCTTTATTTCTAACCAACACAAACACAAATGGCGTTAACAGCAGAAGAACAATCGCAATTCCTGAAGGACTTCACCGGGATAGACCCGGAGGCAATGGAAAGCCTCGAAAAAGCAAAAGAACAATTTAACACTACCTACCTTCCACGGAAGGAAGCCGCAAAAGATCCTGATATTGTTGCGATGGCAGTTGGCAAACTTGCCGGATCGTTAAAGACGACACTGAAAAGCCTGGCTCCTGATGTTGACTTTTTAAGCCCGGAATTAAAAGACGCAAAGGTTGAAGATTTGGTAAAGGCTTCTTTCGGTTTTAATTCTGAAAAGATCAAGACGCTGGAGCTGTCACTTAAAACTGCCGGATCAGGTGACGTGACAAAAGTAAAGGACGAATACGAGGGAAAGATCAAAGGGTGGGAGAAAAAATACTCCGAACTTAACGATCTTCATATCGGCTACAAAACCGAAATGGATACCCGGGTACAAACAATCGCCGAGCAAACCAAGCGGGAAAAGATAGCGAAGGCACACGACGACGCATACCGGGCAATACCTTTTAAGGCCGAACTGAAGGAAGATAAAATATTTCAGGCTGGATTTGCCGCAAGTGTCGCACAGGTCTACGGCCAGGAAATCGGCGACGACGAAAAGGTATACGCACTCAAAGAAGGCAAGCGGATCAGTTCTAAGAAATCAGCGCAGAACTTCATGGAGTGGGGCGAGGCTTTGGAAATATTCGCAACAGAGAACGGAAAGATTGCCGGAAACCCGGTGGGAGGAAGGCCGCTACCATTTGTACCACCGCCAGCACCGGGACAGCCAACGGTTCCCAATTCGCCTGACGCTATCCATGCGGCGAGGCTGGCAAACAGATCGACGATGTAATTTTAGGCCCGGTAATAATTTACCGGGCTTTTTTATTGTTCATTATCAACACGTTATAAAATAAATACAAATAATGTTTGAATAAGTTTGCAGAATCAAAAGGAAGGTGTATCTTCGTATAGTTGAAAGCAATTAAGCGCAACGATAAAAAACAAACAAAATGAAAAAGTTCTATTTATTTCAAAACATAGGCGTTGCAGAAAGATTTTTTTGCGGTAACATTTACGAAAATTTACCAACGGATCGTATTAAATATCACGGGGAATCAATGATGTTTAAAGATTGTTGCGAAGAGGGCATTTGCAAAGAGTTTGACAGTAGAAAAGAAGCTAATCAATACAGCTTTATGGAACAAGAATCAATGGAAGATTCAAATAATTACGCAAATCAAGCAATGCGTGATGAGGAAATATATGGATGCGAGGGTGTAGATTGTTAGTATGAAAAAAGAAACAAAAAGGGGCGGCATCCGGCAAGGTTCGGGTGCCAAACCGAAATACAACGAGGAAACAAAAACGGTTTCCTTCCGTTGCCCGGTATCGAAGATTGATGAACTAAAGGCAACCGTCAAAGATAAGCTGTCGGACTGGTCACTAAAATAACAGCCAAAAGTTTCCGCGGCCTTTTTTGATTAAAATAATTATATTTGCGGCGACTAAAAGCACAATGTTGCCTTTTATCTCGACGGCATTAAACGAGAATTGTTGGCCAAACCTTCAGCCAGAATAGCAAGAAGGACACCCATAATTCCTTTTAATAATGTCAATCTTCTCAGACTTAATTGACTGTCCCAACCTGCTCGTTAACGTCGATCAGGCTTTCTCAAGGCCCGGCGTAATTCAAGAGCCGCTCCCATTTTTGCAATACGTTCTATCAAACACCATGCGTGAAGGGCTATCACTAGCGATGCTTCCCGGTGATGCTCACGTGCGTACGGTTCAGGTTAAATACGTTCAGCGATTGAACGAAACAACTGTGCAGGCAAACGTTCCGAATCCAAACTGCTCTCCAGGGGTAGTGTACAAGGAAAAGTCCACAACTTACGACATGGACACCTCGGTAAACTTCGGCGTTGGATTTCGCTGGAGCATTAAAGACTTCCAACGGATCTGCGGCGGTACACCTCAAATCATATTTGATATGATTGCCAAGCTAGGTGATGCACTTGATCGTAAAGTAGCTACCAGTTTTGCCAATAAAGTCGTTACAAACCACATTGGAAATTGGGCGCGCGATACGCAGAACTATAACGGTACTGTTGTAACCCAGCCGACTTTAAATGTGGCCACCAAACTGGCGAACGGAAACACCGATCCAACGCTTTACGAAGTGGTACGCAGGGCAATGGCTGTCAGCGGCTACGGTTCGGCAGCGGTATTCACCGATCAGACGCTCCTTCAGTATGCTAACAATGCAGTTACTGGATGTTGCGTTAACGATTTGGGTTATGACCTTGCAGCTCAACTGGCGAGATACGGAATCGTATTCACATGGGATCGCAGGATTGAAACAGCGTTGAAGCTGCTTAACCCTGATGGAAATGGTTTAATGGTAGCGCCGGGATCACTTGCAGCGGTATCATTTACTCAGGCAGAATGGAAAAACGGCGTTCCACTTGCAACAGAAGGCGGTAACTACTTCTACACGTCGGTATTTACTCCTGCGGGATTAAAGGCAGACCTTACGTTTAAGGACGACTGCGGTGATGTTGTTTTAAACATGGTTGTTACGACCGATATCTTCGGAATGCCGGACGATTTGTACTCGAATGAGGATGTGTATTCAGGCATCGTTGGTGTTAACAAGATAACGGTTACCAACCCTTCCTAATCGGGATTCAGAAACTATTTGAATCAGGAGCAGAGTTCCTTTTTGAGTCCGGAATACCATTTCTGTTCAATCATTAATATTGCACCGGGCATATTTGTCCGGTGCTTTTTAACACCCAATGTATGTGCTTTGAAACGCTGATAGGAATTAAAGAATGTGGTGAGCCAGAACCGAAATCAAAACTTTATGTGGACGATTACGGCATCACCATTTCCCAATTAGATCAGCTATACACGAGCGACTATCCAACCGGATTGCTCCTTTTTAAATCCAAAAGAAAGGCGGCAGGCGAACTGATTTCTTCACTTGTAAATAATCAGCTTGCATCATGGATGAAGGCTGATACGATTATAGATAATTCAAAAATAGGCTTCATTGAAAACAACCTTTCCCCTTACGATCCGGCTTTGGGCGCGGGTATTTACGTAGGTGTTTCACAACGGCTATACAACAGGGATTCATTCGTTTATATCTTTAACTCGAACGTCTTTCTTTCCGCTGATGTAAATGTGGAAGTTGAGTTAAAAATCGTTGATCTTAACTTGAATAAGGTTATTGATACGATAACAATTAACACCAACGAGAATACCATTATTGACAAAGAATACTTTTCCAACCGGAACGATTTATATATCGGCATTATGTATGAAAGTACATTTGCCGCTCAACGAACAATTTTAAGGGAGGGGTATTGTGGTTCCTGTAACGGGAAAAATGCACCCGTTAATCATAATCAATTCGTTACGATTCAGGGGATAAAAGGAAGTATTGCCGGGGAAGTATTTTCCGATTTGCAGGGCTATGCATACACGGGAGGCTTGCAGATTAACTACGCGGTAAACTGCGATAGGAAGGCGTGGATTTGCAGCAACTCTAAACTGTTTGCGCTCGCCCATATCTTTAAGACTAACGCTTTACTTATGCAGTTCGCACAATTTGAAAGCGTAAACGAGAGGGCAAATACTCAGGTAACAATTAATGCAGAGGCGGCAAAGTTACGTGAGGATTTCTACACCGATCAGTTCAATAAGCAAATGACGACGGTATTATCGAACATGAGGATGCCAAAGGATAGCTATTGTTTCCGGTGTAATGAGAATCTGAAATACAGTTCTATGATACCATGACAATCGCGGAATATAAATCGAGCCTAACGTCAAAGCTGGAAAATCTAATTCAGAACTTCGTGCCATTGCGCGAGGCGATGAGTGATTATGTTGCCGATTCATCTGTTAGGATATGGGATCAACATGAAAATTCAGCAGGCGACGATCTGCTTTCGTATTCGCCGTATTCAAAAACTCCTATTTATGTTTCCAAAGTTTTGTTTCCATCTGTTGGCACTAACATCGGAAAGAAGGGCAAGATTGTTAAGAATCAATCGAAGTCAACTACAAACGTAGGGGCGCGAAATATTGAGATCAAATCGGCTTACTTGCCTGGTGGTTACGCAGAACTAAAAAAGGCGTTAAGCAATAGGCCTCCGCTTGAATTGTTCGGTGTTTTAAAAGCCGATTGGGCAAATGCGCAAATCGAGGTCAAAGGATCAAAGGCAACGGTCGCATTAAAGAATGAGGTCAATATCGGCAAGACTGAAGGACTGATAAAAAAATATGGAAGATTCTTTTCCCCGAAGCGAAGTGAGCTTGATAAAATAAAAGAAACGATCAGGATTGGAACTATTAAAGCATTGAACGCATGACGATATTAAAATCAATTATCGACGTTTTAAACGCTAAAATATTGGCAACGAATATCGTTACAAAGGCGTTTGGCATTGCTGTCAAATTAGACCGTTTAAAGGACAAAGCAGACTACGGTATTTATATCGGAGCTGGTCAATTAGAGCCTGTGACAGACTTTGATAATTGGATTGGGCAATCTTTCTGGATTAAAAACGGATCACCTGCGATCAACCCTAGTGATGCCTCACGCGCGCAATCCTCCTGCGATAACAGTTCGGACTATTCATATCCGATGCGATTGGTTGCCGTCGCGAAGAAAGACAGTTTGCCGTGTGATAATTACATAGCTTCTGATGCAATCGCGCAGACGTTTATTAAAAGACTTACGGGGCGTTACAACCCAAACGAATTGGGTATTTCGTCAACGTTTGCCGCCATTAATGCGCGGGAGTATACGGACGAGTTTCCTAATTTAATCCTGCCGTATACGCTTGCGTTGGCAGTAATTGACTTTAATTTTAACATAACAATTCCGAATAATTGCATACCGGATTTGTGTCAAACTGAAAACTATGGGTGAGAAACTAACGGCACAACCGGAAAAAATAACCGGATTTGCGGACGATGATTTAATTCATACCGTCGCGGGTGGTGAGTCGTGGAAGGTTAAGTACATTAATCTTATTAAGTTCTTTTGGAGTAAAATTTCGGGCCGTGACATTGTAAATTCCGGCAATGGATATATAACAATTAACGATTACACCTCCCTCGATATATTCTCATCGGAGCCGACAAATTTTACCACTACCCTGTCTGCTGACACAAGCGCAAATCATTTAATTATTCTTTCATCCGGCGGACCTGATTTCGTGACGGTAACTATTAATTCGTACCCATCGCCAAAGGACGGGGCAATAGTGCAATTAAGGCTTTCGGAAAAAGGCACAACTGACTTAATTATTTGTGGTATTAATTGGCCGGGTTCTGCCTTTGCGGCTGGTTTATATACGATTCGATATTCCGGCGATGCTGGTGCGTGGTTGCCGATTAACTTCATTCCTTTTGGAATTGTATCGGCTTCTGAACTTGCCGCTTATCAGTTAATTTCTAATAAAGCTACTAATTTCTCAACAGTAAATAACACGTTATATCCTTCTGTTCAAGCGGTTGTTGATTATGTAACCGCGTTTCCAGTCGCCCCTGTTTCGACCGACGACGTCACTAACGCCTCCCTCTATGCAGGTGCAACTCAGACGGACGTTAACAATGTGGCGAAATCCATCATCTATGGGGGCGGTTCTAATCCGGGTGTAAGTCAGGACTCAAGTCAGGGCTATTCGGTAGGTTCGCTGTTTGTCAATCAATCCAGCGGCGTTACTTTCCGGGCGGAGGATGTTTCTGCGGGTGCTGCTGTTTGGGCTGTTAAGAGCGATAAATTTACCTCTCAAAATTCGATCTTCGTTTCCTCGGTAAATACAGGCAACGCGGCGGCAGATGCAATTTCCAACGGCGTTCTTTTAAGGGCTGCAATAACGGCGGCAAATGCTTTGGTCGTTGGAACTAGGGCAATCAATAACCGTGTGGCAGTTGTATTAACGGGCGGCACTTATGATGCAGATGGAGTAGGCTTTACTATTCCTTCTTTTATGGATATTGTCGGATTAAGCTCTAGCGCGGGTGATACTATACTGACTAATACTACGGGCGATTATACCCTTATTGCAGGGGAAAATGTCGATTACGGCTTGTACAATATTGACTTACGTCCAGGAGCCTTAGCTGCATTAAATGATGACACTTCAATAGGTCAATTTCACCGATGGAACAATGTTTTAATTTCGGGGTTAGTAACCACGGGAATGAGTACTCTGTTCGGCGATTTCCGCAGGATTAGGGCGACCAACGATGTTGAATGGGCTGTTGTTTCGGGTTCTATTGGTGGTTACCACGAGATTGAATTTGATGCTACAGTGACGCAGGTATATAATAGCGCAAACGGAGATTTAGGCGGCGTTATAAATTTCAAGGGACAGAATTTTGGAAATTTTTGTTTTTTTGGAAGTGATTTTTCAGCACACGTAAACGGCACGGCTGGCAATTTTGGAAATCTCTGTTTTGCCACAATTGACGGCAACTTTAGCGGATCGGCAAATCTAAAGGCGGGTAATTACGGAAACGATTGTTTTTTTGCAGGAAATGACTTCTCGGGGCCGGTAAAAGGAACGTTCGGCAATTTTGGAAATGGCTGTTTTAGTTGTGGCCCCGGCAACTTCTCGGGGCCGGTAAAAGGGACGTTCGGCAATTTTGGAGATAATTGTTTTGTGTCTAATGGCGCAGATTTCACACCCTCTTTAGAAATAACTACGGGAGCTTTTGGAGTAGACTGTATGTTTGCTATTGGCATTTTCGCCCCGACAATTATAAACTCAAACATTGAAGAAATAACTTCGGGATTAACAGGCTCACTAATAAACTCAACCGTTAGATCAAAAGCAGTTGGCGTTGGTGACCTTGCCAAAATAGAACGCTGCAAAATATTAGGAAGTAATGGAACTAACTCAATTATTGGAACTACAACCTCCGCGCAGATACTCGACACTAACTCGAGTATGCCAATCGCCGCAGGTGTTACGGGCGTTTTAAATGGAAACTATAATAATGCCTCGTTGACTTAAACCTTAAATCACAATCCCACGTAAAAGGAGCATGAGAAAATTTCTTACGCTCCTTTTTTTATTTCCGGCCCTAGCATTCTCCCAATGCCTGCCAACCTACAATGGATCGGGATTCTATTCACAGCCGTCATTCGTCACCCTGTATAATTCCGGGCAGTGCATAGAAGGCGAGTTTACGGCCGGATCGTATTTTGTAAAGTTCCCACGCATACCGAACTCCACGCAGCTAGCAAGGTTTTCGTTTGCTTCGGACGATGGATTTACAGCTACACTACTTCGAGTGAATCAGTACGATATAAACTGTACTCCGATCGCCGAAAACTTTAACGTTATATGGCCCGGAACCGGATTTGTAATTGTTGAATATGTGATCCAATCGGAAGGCTTCCAGGTACTTTGTCCGTTTGCCAGAATTACGGGTGTGCTATCGGTCGATTTCGGATATGTCAACGCCCGATGGTTTAACGATATTCTATTCATCCAGTACCGAACCGAGTCAAATCAAAATACAAACAGATACGAGATACAGGTCAGCCGTGACGCTCAAACATGGGAGCCGCTGTTAGATGTTGCGCCGAAGGAAATAAACAGCTCTACGGCCTTAATCTACTCAAAGCATATCGCATTCAATCGGACAGGCCAATGGTACGCGCGGGTGATGGAGGAAGATTTTAACGGAGAGAAAACGTATTCCGATATTGCTCCGTTCGTTGCCAGCGGAAAGTTTGAATCAGGGCCGGTGTTTGATTTAGCCGGGCGTAAAATATCGGAGTAGGGGTTAGTTGGGTTATTGACGCTTCCCGTTACTGTACGGAGTTTCTTTTATAAAATCCCAATACTTTGAGTTTTTATCAGCGTTGCCCCATTTGTTGCCACATGACAAACACTCTAAATTCAATAACCTTCTACCATCATAAGAAGCGGCATTTGGCCCATAATGTTTATATGGTTGACGGCTTTCTATTTTCCAGTTGCGCTCTGAAAGCGGTTTCGTTTTTTCAGTACATCTACAATTTGGCATTGTTTCAATTATTTAGTTAGTAAAATATCGGAGTAGGGGTGGGTAAGAAAAGTTAAGCGGAAGGCTCAATAAGTTCTACAACAGCGGCCATATACATCATTTGAGCCATGCCGTTTTCTTGGTAGTGGATCGTTTCACTTATCTTTAAAAGAGCCGGTATTTCTTCAAGATTGTTGCTTTTCATTACCTCCTTTAAAATATGCGTGTACGGCTGTAACTTTTCCTTGTATTCCCCTTTAAAAAAGGATTTTGCCGTATCTCTACATTCGTAAAGTTTTGCAGCGATTTTAATTTGTTTTTCCATTGTTTCAATTATTAGTGATTGCCCTAGCGCAAGGTTAGTGTTCATTGTCAATCATCAAATCCGCTATAATCAACTTTACGCCAAGCAACGCGGACAGCATCATTTTAAAATCCTTATTAGATAAGGTCTTGCTTTCCGATAGGCGCTGTTTATACATTTCAATTCTACTTAACAGCAGTTCAGGCGACAACGACCGCTTACTACCTCCCAATTCCTTTTCCTTTTCCATTGTTTAAATTATTTAGTGAAGTGCCAGGTTAACCATACCACGGATCTAAGCAATGGCCCATACATTTATCACATCCGAAGCCCGAATCATTGTCTTGAAGATTTCCACAACCCATACATTCATATCCTAAAAGTTCATCCTCATCCTCATCATCACCCCATCCTTCGCTACTACCATCTGTCAATTCCTTTTCCTCACTCATGGCCTAACGATTAACAGTTCAGACTTTCCGGTATTTCTGCAATCAAGGTGACTCCATGATCTTGTGAAGGTAACATCTTCTACCGTTGTTAATCCCAAATTCCTTAATTCAATCCAGTTGCTTTTAATAAACTCAAACACTTCCGGCGGTGTCATTCCTTTTACCTTAATATCTGCCGCCTTTCCGAATTTATGAAGCGACATTCTAGCGCCTGTTGTCGTGTTGAATCTACGTAAGCCGCTTTCCTTATACTGACCGCCAGTGTGCCAATTATTAACGGTTACGGCCTTGCCAGTTTTAACCCGTATAAACTCGCAGATATTAACAATCTTAGGGTCGATGTACCAAATAGATTTTTGGCCCATTGCTGCAAACAGTTCCGGGTAAACAAATTCCTGAATTACAAAGTTCGGTGATATTTTCATGGTGTTTTTTAAATTATGTCAATCCTTTTTATTAACCGGCGGCGGCGAAGGTAAGGGCATCCAATGAGTAATGTAATCCTGAAACCTTAGCGTTGGCTGCATAGTCTTCATATCAACTGCGCTAAATAAATCCGAAACGTGAACCTGACCTCTTTTTTTATTAGCAACCAATTGATCAATAACGACTAAATAATAGCCCTCTGTTTCCGGCAACCTGTCATTAACATCTATCCATTTGGTAAACTGTTCAGCGTACCGAGTCATAGCAAGTTCGGTAAATTCGTGTACGGTATAGCCGGGTGAATCGTAAATCAAAGAGTACCAGCCTTCATAGCTATTCTCTTTCGCTATTTCCTTTAATATCTCTGATGGTTCTTTCATTCACCAAAGGAAAGTAAAATTTCGATACGAAAATAAATTTTAAGATTTTTTTGTGTTGTAAAAATATTGCTACATTTGCCTCATGGCAGATAAAACAAAAGTTACGTTCAGCATCACACTCGATTCTGACGTTGTTAAAAAAATAGACCTGTTATCGGTCGCGCAGCAAAGAGATCGTAAGAAGCAAGCCGAGTATATCATTATCCAGGCCGTAACGAAGGGGAGGGCAAAATGAAAGTATTAGTTTCCTCCAAAGCACTTGGTCAAATCTTAAAGGACATGATCGAAGAGCCGCAAGCGGTTGTGTTCCTTTCGGCAGGGATCGGAGCCGGGTCGTTAATATTTGTGAATCAAACGGGCCGATCTGAAATGTTTGTTAGTTCCGATTCGCAGGATGCCGCTATCGTCGTTAATGCCCGGTGGCAATCGTTTATCAGGGATGTAACTGCCATAGAGGATAGGCCGATAGTGGTTCAGTTCTCGGAAGAAGCAATTTATTTTGAGTTAAAATACTAAGCAAAATGAAACCCAACGACCGGCTCGAAGTTCTGATTAAAAAGCATGAGGCTAACTCTGAAAACCTATTTAGAAAAATGGGCAAATTGACATACGAGCAATGCGATGCACAGTCGCTACATAAAGAATATCAATGCCGAACTCAATTCATAACCGACCTAAAAACACTAAGGGCTGACGCATCGCCCTGCTGCGGGGCCGACATGGTAAAGTTTACCACGTATGGTTATAATGAATGCGTAAAGTGCGGCAAGACGTTTAAACAAGCAAAAACAACTGAGCAATGAACGACTACACAGTTAAAAGGTTAGCCTTAGTGCTTTCCATTCAGGCCGAAATCGAAGGCATGAAAGCCGAAAATATAAACAGGGAACAAATAGGCCATTCAATGGCTTATGTCGAAGCAGACTTTAATCAAAAGCGGGACGAGTTACTAGAAATCGCCTACAAGCATGATGAGCAACTCTAACCTAATCCCGTTTAAGACCTCAAACGCTGAGGGCTGGTTCGTGAAAGTTCCTGATGAGGCTACTAATATTACAATCAGTAAATACCTGCAATACTGGCATTCCTCATGGGACTTACCATCTAGGCCCGGTACTAAATGCACGGGAGGAAGTTGTTTCTTTTATAAAGATTTGGGAGGAAAGAAAAAGTACCCCGAAAAGCTTGTATTTCTTTGCCTTGCCTCCGAAATAACCGAGTATCAAGCGATAAGCCTTTGCGAATACTTTGAGGTAGGTGACGGAGAGCCTGCATACCTTAACTACTTTGAAAAGGATAGATACTTAAACACCGCTATAAGCTCGTTCAAATCACTAATGGATTCGCTCGGTGCATTAACCGGGAGCTGGGCCGTAATTTTAAAGAAGTAAAACGATGATATTTTTTTTAACGATTATTTGTCTGTTAACTATTTTTGTTGGCTCATCAATGATATTAATGTTTCACCAATGGCGGCATTATAAGAAATGCTACTTCCAATTAATTACGACAAACTTTGTCAGATATGACGATCAGCTTTGGGATAAGAATGATATTATTGGCGGCATAACCGTTTTTCTTGAGTGTGGATCTTTTAAGTTCGCCAATGAAATTTATTTACATAGACAGTATTACGTTTACCTTGACCCCGTTTCCTGCTATTGGCTCTGGAAGTGTACAAAGTTTATTAAAACGCAAAACGTTACCAATATGCCCGGATTGTTCTGATTGAAAACAAAAAGCCCCGGTATTATCCGAGGCTTTTTTGATTTGATTTCAGTGGGCTTAATTTTGGCCCGGTTACTACTTATGTGCGAATCAAAAAAATGGGCGCACTCCCGTTTATGTTGCGATCGCGGGACTCGAACCCGTCTGAAAGGATATGAACCTCCCGTGCTAAGCCGTTACACTACCTCGCTCTACAAACCTATAAAAATAATCGACACAAAAACAAAACGCCCGGAAATTTTAATGTGTTTTATACC
>Ga0105049_10000694_pt1 | contig 37934 bp, 30 predicted proteins | sample MAT06_FD_78087 | JGI IMG/M metagenome (GOLD analysis project Ga0105049, IMG submission 78087) | Freshwater microbial communities from Lake Fryxell liftoff mats and glacier meltwater in Antarctica - MAT-06 | ecosystem: Environmental > Aquatic > Freshwater > Ice > Liftoff microbial mat | place...
ATAACATATTCATTGTAGATGGATGTAACACTCAAAATAATTTTTATCGGCTTGTAATTTCTGGAATGTACTGGTTACTAATAATTAAAAAAAGTAACCCAATGACCAATTCTACCACTTCAAAACCTGCTGCAAAAAACTAGAACAAACCAGGTTATATCATTTTTGCAGCCCTCGGTATTTTTTATGCCATTAAACAAGATTTTGCCAATGCATGTGTTTTCTGGAACCTTGCTGTGGTATTCGATCCGTTTGAGCATAGCAAACCTTTGCGGAATAGGCCTTTGTACCAACGTGTCTGGTTGGTTGTACATGTAATGGTGGGCTTTACCTTGTTCTTATTATTGGTTGCTGGAAGGTAATGTGAACCAATAGAGCTATTTTTTATGTTTCCAGATTGTCGCAATACGGAATTTACGCTTTCAGCGGGGCCATACAACTAAATTTTAACTCCTTCCCTTTAATTATTTAATAACTTTGCCACACAAATAAAAGTTATGTCAGTAGAAGTTATAGAAAGACCAGCCCTTACACCCAAAGATTTTGCCACCGATCAAGAAGTACGTTGGTGCCCGGGTTGTGGCGATTATTCCATCTTGGCACAAGTGCAGAAGATCATGCCAACATTGGGTATACCCAAAGAAAACATTGTGATTGTCAGCGGAATTGGCTGTAGCAGCCGCTTCCCCTATTATATGAATACCTATGGCATGCACAGTATTCACGGCCGTGCTACCGCGGTAGCCAGCGGACTCAAAGCAGCCAGGCCGGAACTGAGCGTTTGGATCGTTACCGGCGATGGAGATGCACTGAGCATTGGAGGTAACCACACCATTCATTTGTTGCGACGCAATTTTGATGTAAATATTTTGCTGTTTAACAACCAAATTTATGGGTTAACCAAAGGGCAATATTCACCTACTTCTGAGGAAAATAAAATTACCAAGAGTACGCCAATGGGCAGCATCGATCATCCTTTTAATCCCTTGGCCCTAGCTATGGGTGCGGATGCAACTTTTATTGCACGAACCATGGATCGTGATCCCAAACACTTGCAAGCTATGTTGCTTCGCAGCCAGGCTCACAAGGGCTCTTCCTTTTTGGAAATATACCAAAACTGCAACATTTTTAATGACGGCGCTTTTGAAATTTTTACCGAAAAAAGTTCAAAACCCGAAGAAGTGTTGTTTCTGGAACAAGGCAAACCACTCGTATTTGGTGCAACTGGCAACAAAGGAATTAAATTAGATGGGTTTAAGCCAGTGGTTGTAGAACTCGCAGAAGGGACGTCTGCTGATGACCTGTGGATCCATGATGACCGTGATTTTTACAAAGCACAAATACTCATTCGCATGTTCGATGATCCCCGCATTGAAGGTCATCTGCCAAGGCCGTTTGGCGTATTTTACCAAACAGAAAGGGCCTGTTACGAAGACGTAATGGAAATGCAATTGCAGGAAGCGATTGCCAAAAGCGGGCCAGGCGATCTGGATAAATTATTGAGAGGTAGAGAAACCTGGACGATCAGTTAATTTCTACAACATCCTGCCATACCAAAAAGAGCCGATCATTTTATAAAAATGACCGGCTCTTTTTTGATCTAAGGTTTAAGTATGACACTATTCCATTTTACTATTGAAGTCCGAAACGTTTTACCAATTCCTCTGCAATTTGTACGGCATTGGTAGCAGCTCCTTTACGGAGATTATCGCTCACTACCCAGCAATTGAGTGTGTTGGGCTGGGTTTGGTCGCGGCGGATACGGCCTACAAATGTATCGTCTTTGTCGTTCGCAGTTAACGGCATCGGATATACGAAATTGTCGATATCGTCTTGTAACGTAACGCCCGGGCTGCTATGTAATATATCTTTTACTTCTGTGAGGGTAAAATCATTTTCAAATTCGATGTTGATGCTTTCGCTGTGGCCGCCCATGGTAGGAATGCGTACACAAGTTGCCGTTACCCTGATGGTATTATCTTCCATTATTTTTTTGGTTTCATTCACCATTTTCATCTCTTCTTTGGTGTAACCATTGTCTGTAAACTCATCGATCTGCGGAATCACATTAAGGTCGATGGGATATTTGTAGGCCATAGGTCCTTCGATGCCTTTGCGTTCATTCATCATTTGTTCCACTGCTTTTACACCCGTACCAGTTACGCTCTGATAAGTGCTCACCACCACCCGTTTGATTTTAAAACGGTCGTGCAATGGTTTTAATACCACCACCATTTGAATAGTACTACAGTTAGGGTTGGCGATGATTTTATCGGCTTCTGTGAGCACGTGTGCGTTAACTTCGGGGACTACCAGTTTTTTGGTTTCATCCATGCGCCATGCGCTGCTGTTATCAATGACGGTGATGCCGGCGTCGGCAAATTTAGGCGCCCACTCCAGCGAAGTATTGCCACCTGCAGAAAAAATAGCAATGGTTGGTTGGGCATCAATGGCGTCCTGCATTCCAATGACCTTGTATTTTTTCCCGTTGAATTCAATGTCTTTGCCAATCGATTTTTCAGAAGCTACCGGGAATAATTCGGTAACCGGGAAATTTCTTTGAGCCAACACTTCCAGCACTTTGGTACCAACCAATCCGGTAGCACCCACAACCGCAATTTTCATTTTTTCATTTTTTGATAGTGATAAAAAACAATGCCTCCCGTTTTGGCGGAAGGCAAAGATATATTGTGTACAATACCAATTGCTCAGCTCCGCCCTGCGGTCTGTTTCATCTTTATTGTATGTTTACTCATTGTCATAACGGGTATCGAAAATAAGGACTAATGCTTAAGTTGCCAAAATGATTTTAAATTATTGATCTGCTTTTTCAACCCAACCATTTGGCTAGCGCAAAGTTTTTGTTCTACTCAAAAAACCGCGGGTAGGTCTTTTAGATATGGTGGATGAAAGATGCCATTGAAGTAGCCACCAAGCCAACCTGGCTAAACTTCATTCTTCACAATTTAATAAACAGCATTTTCGGGTTCAAGGGCATAAAATAGTATCTTTAAACACTACATTACTGCTTATGACTAAAAAGTTTCTACCGACGTTGTGCCTGTGGCTATCGTTCCTGCACACTAACGCACAATTCTCTGATAATTTTTCTGATGGAAATTTTACAAGTAACCCAGCCTGGGCAGGAGGTACTGCCGACTTTATGGTGAATCCTTCTTTGCAATTGCAGAGCAACAATATCACTGCCAATAGTACTTTTTACCTGAGCACCGCCAATACAAAAGCCATCAATGCCCAATGGGATTTTTATTGCCAGTTAACCTTCAATACATCGGGCGCTAATTATACAGATGTGTTCCTTACAGCTTCTGCTGCTGATCTTACACAAGCCGCTACCACGGGTTATTTTGTTAGAATTGGCAACACCGATGATGAAATTAGTTTGTATCGCAAAGATGCAACCGGGCTTGTAAAGATCATCGATGGTGCCAATGGCATCACCAATAGCAGCAATACGATTTTAAAAATTCGGGTGATCCGCGATGCCAATAATTTGTGGACATTGAGCCGCGACATAACGGGAACGGGTACCAGCTTTTTACCGGAAGGAACCGTAACAGACCAAATATATCTGACGGCTTCCTTTTTTGGGATTCTCGTTCGCCAGAGTACGGCTAGTTTTTTTCAAAGACATTTTTTTGATGACATCAGTGTGGTAGATTTCGCTCCAGATATTACACCACCAGTGTTGCAATCTGTAACAGCCATCACAGCCACCACCGCCGACGTGTTGTTCAATGAACCTGTTTCATTGGCCAGTAGCCAGCTGATTGGTAATTATCTGGTGAACAACGGTATTGGTAATCCGACGCTGGCACAAAGAGATGCCAGCAACACTGCTTTGGTGCACCTCACATTTGCAAATTCATTCCCGAACAGAACTCCTTTACAACTTACGGTGAACGGCGTTACAGATATTGCCGGTAATGCCATCAGCAATGGCACCGGTAGCTTCACCTATTTTACGGCGCTACAGTATGATGTGTTGATCACAGAACTCATGGCAGATCCCACTCCTGTGGTTGGACTTCCTGATGTAGAATGGGTGGAGTTGAGAAATACCTCCGGATTTGATATCAACCTGCAGGGTTGGCGTATTGGCAAACCTACGGGGCAAAGTGGCCCGATGCTATCCTATAATTTACGAGCAGATAGTTTTGTGATTGTATGCACCGGATCCGCCGTTGCTGCTTTATCGCCATTTGGCCCCACCATTTCAGTGGCCAGTTTTCCTAGTTTAAACAATACAGGTGATTTGTTATACTTACGTTCGCCACAAGGCACATTAATTCATTCTGTCAACTATACAGATGCCTGGTATCAAAATGAATTGAAAAAAGCCGGCGGATGGACACTTGAAATGCAGGATACAAATAATCCCTGTTCTGGTATCAGCAACTGGAAAGCCAGCACACATCCATCCGGCGGCACGCCCGGCAAATTAAATGCAGTGAATGGAACCAATGCAGACAATAAAGCCCCTTCTCTGGTACGTGCATACGCCACCGATAGTGTTACGGTGGTATTGGTGTTCAACGAACCGCTGGATAGCACCGCCGCTGCCAGAATTGCTGCTTACAGTATCAGCAACGGCATTGGAATAACGCAAGCTACGCCACTATCCTTTGTATTTAATAGAGTTCAACTTCGTTTGAGCACTCCATTGTTGCGCAACATCATTTATACCGTTACCGCAACCGGACTAACCGATTGTGCGGGTAATGTTATTGGCAACGCAAAAACGGCCAGGGTAGGTTTGTTTGAATCCCTGCTGTCTTACGATGTAGTAGTAAATGAGATATTGTTCAATCCTTTTCCAACGAGTAACGATTATATAGAAGTATATAACCGGAGTAACAAAATCATTAGCCTTCGCAACATGTATTTGGCTAATAGAAACAGCAGTGGGGTCATCAGCAGTATTACGCAGGTGAGTACCGAAGATTACTTATTGTTTCCTCAAGATTTTATAGTGTTCACAGCAAATGCCACTTTGGTAAAAACAACTTACGTTGCCAATAACCCGGATGCTTTTATAGAAATGTCGATGCCTTCTTTTAGTGATGATGCCGGCAACGTCATTTTATTAAATGAGCAAGGTGCTGTGGTAGATGATATTCCCTACAAAGATGATTGGCATTTTGCACTCATCAGCAACGATGAAGGCGTTGCACTGGAAAGAATCAATTACGAGGATACCGCCCGTGATAATCCGGCTACCTTCAACATAGATGAACAAGCGCAAAACTGGCACAGCGCCGCCACAAATATTGGGTATGGAACTCCTACCTACCGAAACTCACAGTTCAGGATAGACGCTATGGTACAGGGGACGATTCAATTGACGCCGGAAACCATAAGTCCGGACAATGATGGTCTAGACGATTTTGCTACCATCAATTATAATTTTCCTGAACCCGGTTACGTAGCCAACATCACCGTCTTTGATGCAGCGGGCAGGCCTGTACGTTACCTGCAACGGAACGCACTTTGCGGCACACAAGGGTTTTTTCGATGGGATGGACTGGGCGATCGTGCGCAGCAATTACCGGTGGGTATTTATGTTGTGTACACAGAAGTATTTAATCTCGGAGGGAAAACTAAAAAGTTTAAGAGCGTGGTGGTGTTGGCTAGAAGAAGGTAAATATTTTTTAGTCATTTCAATGTAAATTGGTCAAGCTTGTTTTGTAATAAGGCGATGCTGCAGAAATTTTGTATAGCTTTTTTTATGCGAACGGGTTTGGTTCATGCCCACCAGTGCCAGCGTATTTCATTAGAGAAAAGTAGGGGTCTACTCTATAAATCAAACGGGTACTATCACATAATGGGTACCGCTGATAAAGCATTTAGTAAAATAAAACGGCACCGGCTTCCTCATTCCTCCTATTTAGTTTAACTTTCGTCGGTCATTAATTTGCTTTTCCCATCATAAAAATACTACCATGCCAACAAACTATTCTCTTTTGCTGTTGATGAAACGAACGTTGATCGCAGTAACCATTATTACTACCTTGATATTTTGTAACAATAATTCTTCTATGACCAAAGAAACATACCTATGGCCGCAAAACATTCAAACTCCTGTGGCTGCAAAAAAGCCCATCAATATAACGGCACATGGCGATACCCGTGTCGACAATTATTTTTGGCTGAACGATTTTTTTAAAAAAGGACCAGACAGCAGTAATGTAGTAGCCTATCTGGAAGCGGAGAATAAATATTATGATACCATGATGTTCGGCACCAACAAGCTGCAAGAAAAATTATACGAAGAAATGAAGGGCCGAATCAAAGAAAAAGACGAATCGGTACCCGTTTTTAAAAATGGGTACTTTTATTACAACCGCCTGGTGGAGACGAAAGACTATTATGTGAGTTGCAGAAAAAAGGGCAGCCTGGATGCCGCGGAAGAAATTTTGTTAGACGTAAATGTCATGGCAGAAGGCCATGAGTACTTCAGCATTGGCGGCAGCGAAGTAAGCCCAGATAACAAACTCCTCGTTTACGGAGTTGATACGGTGAGCCGCAATGAATTCACCCTCTATATTAAAAATTTAGAAACAGGAGAATTGTACAATGATGCCATTCCCCGTAGCAGCGGGGGTGGAGTGTGGGCTGCTGACAATAAAACTATTTTTTATACTTCTAAAAATCCGGTAACACTTTTAAGTGAAAAAATAAAGCGCCATGTATTGGGCACAAATGCTGCTGCAGACGTGGTGGTATATGAAGAAAAAGATCCTAGTAATTACATCGGGGTCGGGAAAACCAAATCAGAGGAATACATCCTCATTGTGTCTGGCGCTACACTTAGTTCTGAGTACAGGATTTTACCTGCCGATCAGCCTATGGCAGATTTCAAGGTTTTTCAACCCCGAATGAAAGAAGTATTATATGATCTGGAACACGCCAATGGTTTGTTTTACATCCGCACCAATATGAATGCGAAAAATTTTAAAGTGATGACCAGCACAGAATCCAATACCAATGTTACCAGTTGGTCGGAGCTCGTTCCTCACAAGGATAGTATCCTCATTGAAGGGTTAGACGTTTTTAAAAATTATATCATGCTGAGTGAACGTAAAAAGGGGTTGACACAAATTCATGTGATCAATACGAGCACCGGGGCAGAACATTATTTAGATTTTGGAGAACCTAGCTATGCTGCTTATCCAATGCCCACTCCCGAGTACAATACCGATGTGATTCGGTACAGTTATACTTCTCTTACCACTCCGGGGAGTGTGTTTGATTATAACATGAGTAGTAAAGAAAAAAAATTAATGAAGCAGCAAGAAGTGGTGGGTGGTTACAATGCAGAAGACTACGTCACAGAGCGGTTGTATGCTACCGCAAAAGATGGCACCAAAGTGCCCATCTCCATTGTATATAAAAAGGGATTTAAAAAAGACGGCGCTGCGCCTTTGTTGTTGTACGGATATGGTTCCTATGGTGCCAGTATGGATGCTTCTTTTAGCAGCGGCAGACTCAGTTTATTAGACCGGGGTTTCGCCTTTGCCATTGCGCATATCAGGGGCGGACAAGAAATGGGGCGCCAATGGTACGAAGACGGAAAAATGTTTAAAAAGAAAAATACCTTCACTGATTTTATTGATTGCGCCGATTTTTTGATCAGCAAACAATACACTAGTAAAGAACATTTGTATGCGATGGGTGGTAGTGCAGGGGGTTTGTTGATGGGTGCCATTGTAAATATGCGTCCAGAATTGTGGAAGGGCATTGTAGCACAAGTGCCTTTTGTAGATGTGATTAATACGATGAGCGATGCCAGCATTCCGCTCACTACCAACGAATACGATGAGTGGGGCAACCCTGCCAACAAAGAAAGTTATGAGTACATGAAGTCTTACTCTCCTTACGAAAATGTAGAGAAAAAAGCCTATCCGAACATGTTGGTCATTACCGGTTTATACGACAGCCAGGTGCAATATTTTGAACCTGCCAAATGGGTTGCTAAACTGCGCGAGATGAAAACCGATAGCAATTATATATTACTCTACACCAATTTGGAAGCCGGACATGGCGGTGCCAGCGGACGTTTTAAAGCATTGAAAGACAGAGCAAGGGAGTTTGCATTTTTGTTTTCGCTGGAAGGGATCAAAGAATAAGAAATTAATTATCCATAAAAATGAATGCGGTTTCTATACCAACGCTGGTATGGAAACCGCATTGTTGTTTACCAGATCTCCGGAGGGTACAAAATAATTGTTTTGTTTGTTTTATTGCAATAACAACTTTTGGGTGCCTACCAATTTCCCTTTTTCATTAAGAACAGTAACCAGGTAACTGCCGCCGCTCCAATGAGCAGGAATGGGAATTTGTTGGGTGTCATTTTTTACGGCAACATTCAGAACCTGTTGTACTAGCTGGCGCCCAGTAGCGTCGCTGATGCGGATGCGATAGGAACCTGCTTCTTTTAGTTCGATCTTACATGATTGTCCGGGTTGGGCAGGGTTAGGGTACAAGTTAAACGCGGGATTAAAACGGGCCTTAAAATTTTGAAGGGTGTCGCTAATATTAAAAATGCGGCTTCTAGTCATACTGATTCCACCTGCCGTCATCCTTCCAGTTACATAGTCTGGAAAACTCTCTAGCACCACTTCGTCTAACAACACAGCAGATTTTTGTAAAACAACTGCTGCATTCCTGATATTTTTAACAGACAGCTTGCTGGTTGTATAGCCGATGGCACTTACCTGAACACTGTCGGTGAGCGGGTAATGGCTCATGTCTGCATGTCCATTTTGGTCTGTAACAAATGTTTTGCTGGCAGGAAACAAGGTTACGCTGGCATTTTGGATAGGCAAACCTGCTTCATCTGTAATATGTAGCCGTTGAATTTTATTGGCCATTACTTCTTGAATACCACGAGCACGTTTTCTGGTTAAGCCACCTACTAAAATCTCATTTGAGATAGGACTTGCCGTAGGAAGCAAAATGGTATCTCCGATAGTAGTATTCATGTTTACTTCCCCTTTTTTTATTCCACCTTGTGCTTTTGCTACTGGTCCTTTAGTAAGCATAATCGCAAAAGCAAGTATGTATTGCCAGAAAACAGCTATTTTTTTGCGGGGTCTTGCCAACGGCTGAATGCTGCGTTCCAACTGATCGGTGTACACTCTTCCACAAACATTGCTGTCATTCAGATTTTCAAAATATTGCAATAGCACCGTATCGCTCATCGTACTAAAATCAATAACTGTTTTGCTGCAAGATGTACAAAAACGGCCCCGCTCATTGGGTGTCATTTTGTTCCAGTCTTGATGACAAGGCTCTTGAATTGAAAGTTGAATGGGTTGCATAGCTGTCGTTTTTTAAGAGATGCAACAGTCACTCCAATTGCATAATGGGGGAGTTAGGTCTCTAAAAGTAACAGGGTAAAACAGTCTGGGATTAATGCAAGCGTCTATATTTTATAAAGCTCATTCCCCCAAAATTAACTGGTTTGATTGTAAAGCTTTGGCAAGTCAGCTGATAAAGGGAATCATTTTATACTTCATCACTGGAAAGTTCCTGAATATTTTCGCCCAATGTTTTTAGGTGTTTGCCAAAGCTTTTGTTGAAGAGCCATTTGGCAAACCAATAGGCAAGCGGAACCAGAATAGCGATACTAATCACCAACGCTATTTGCACTACGGGTTTGCTCATAAAATAATCTACCGACCGTCCAGAACCTATTGCTCCCCCTAGCATGAAGCCGCCCGCGGTGCTGAAGGGATAAATAAACAGGGCTACCCGCTCTTGGGTTTTCATCCATAGTATCATCGATGCATGGTGACGTTTCATTTCGGCCAGCAAAGAATTCTGGGAAGATACAGTTGGCTGTATACTTTTGTATTGTGTATAGGCGGTACTAATTGCCCAAAGAGTAAACAGCAACACGACGCCAATACACAACCTTACCTGCCAATAAGGAAAGAAAAATAGAATGAGCACATAGCAAACGGCAATGCCAATACCCCATGCCATGTTGATGAGCAGATTGTTTTTTATTTTTTGAAGCGGCTGATGAGAAGTCAGTTTTTTTAATTGTGGATTGTTCATCAAAGCGGATAAATCTTCGTCTTCCTGCTCGTTTATGTGTTGCCACTGTTTTTCTAAACTCATGGTGTACTTACTTTAAAATAGTGGTGATTTGTTGTTTGATCCTGTGCAGCTTCACTGCAACATGATTGAGGCCAATACCCATCATTTCTGCAATTTCTCCATTATTGTATCCATCTAAATGGGAGGATATAATGGCACGATCAGTTTCTGCTAACCTTCGAATGGCTTGTTGTAATCGCAGACTATCTTCTTTTAAAATAGCTGTGCTTTCGATGGTTGGAGAAATGTCGTCCAGCCGTTCCTGGTAGTTGATCTTTTTTTGTTTCCGTTGTTGCGTTAGGATGGTGTTGAGGCAGATACGGTAGAGCCAGGTGCTGAACTTGGCGTCACCTCTAAAGGATGGCCAGCTTTTCCACGCCTGTAAAAGCACCTCTTGATAAAGGTCTTTTTTCTCTTCCGTATCAGCCGCATACAATCCCACCAGTTTGTAAATAATTCCCTGGTTGTTTTTCACAGCAGCTAAAAAGTCCCGTTCACTCACCGATTATAGTTTTAGGGGGGTTAGGGTATAGCCTGCATCTCTAAGTAATTTAATCAATCCCCATTGTCCGGCAAGGTGCAATGCCCCCACCGCAATAAAATTAGATTCCTGCTGCATCAGCTTAGGTAATTTTTCCATCCAATCCAGGTTTCGTTTTTTGATCAGGTATTCTTCGTCAGCGGAACTAAAATTCATTTGTTTGGTCAATTCATACATTTTATTCAAATCACGGTCTAACCAATGCAGAAGCAATGTATCTCCCATCGCCATCATGCTGGTTCTTTTACTTAAAAATGTTTGCAAAGATTTTACTTGTTCTTCGTCTGATTCGGAGTTAAAGAGGATGTTCATTTGTTCTTGAATGGTTTCTAAAGAAGTAACTGTTTTTCCAGTTGCTTTGGCAGATTTGGCAAAATATTGATCCAGATAATCGCCTGTATATTGGTTCATGATGGATTCATTGGATTTCATCATGTGTACCAATGAAAGCGTTAGGGTAACGTTTACCGGTTTAAGTTTATTTACTGCAGCAATACCGACGCCAATACTTTCTTTTAAAATTACATCTAAACTGTCTGCAGTAGAAGGAGGTAGCAGGCTGCTCAATGTTTTGCCTTTCAACATGCCTGCCCCCATGGCAGCAGCAGTTTGTGACGAATCTATCACTACTTCTACTACTACGCCTTTTGCATTGGTTAGTTTCTCTTTTACCAAGGGGTATGAATGTAAGTAACTGTCTTTGATGAGGTGGTAGGTCCCATACATATAGGAGCTTTCCTTTAACCCGTTTCCTGAAATACTGTAAAAAATGCCTGGCTTATCCTGGCCGATAGCAAACAACGACCAGATGCAGGCGAGCAATAATAAACAATTTATTTTGCGAATGTGCCTGAAATTTTTATTCATTGTAATAGAATTTTGAAGTTGATTGTTTAAATCGTCCGGACTTCCTACTATGAATAAGTTGATGAAGGAGTAAAAAGATTACAGCGAGGAAAAAATATTTTTTAAAAAACATTCTACCGGATACATCATGCCCTGCAAACTCAATCAAACATGCAGTATATAGGGAAACCTCTATTGTAAATGTTCCATCTACAATAGAAGTTTTTATCAAAAATAAATTTCGGATAGCTTTTTTATAAGAACCCGGTGTGATACTAAAGGCTTAGCCTTATAAAAAATATTGGCGGGTGATTACGCTGCAACTTTACCCTTATTTCTGTAATTCTTCCCAATATTCAGCGGCTCTCCTCGTGTGAGGGATTACGATGGTGCCTCCCACAATATTGGCAACGGCGAATACTTCATACATTTCTTCGGTGCTCACCTGTAGTTCTTGGCTTTTGCCCAAATGGTATTTGATGCAATCATCGCATCTCAACACCATACTGGCCACTAATCCGAGTAACTCTTTGGTTTTTACATCCAAAGCACCTTCTGCGTAGGTGTTGGTATCAAGGTTCCAAAGTCTTTTAATGACCAAATTGTCTTTGCTAAGAATGAGTTCATTCATTCTTGTACGGTAGTCGTTGAATTCATTTACCAGTGTACTCATAAAAATTAAGTTGAAGCGCAAAGGTAGTTATCGAAGCAATTGCAGCCTTCGTTGCCGCCATTCTGCCGGAATATTAAGTATCAATATTGATACAAATGCTGATACAGGTTCCTTCGGTAGCTGTGAAGTTGATCTGACCGTCAATTTCCTCCATTCTCTTTTTCATGTTTTTCAGCCCGTTGCCAAAGCTATTGCTGTTTTTAATGCCACTGCCATTGTCTATTACATCTATACATAATCTGCCTTCTTTTGTATATATGTTTACAGCAACCTTGCTGGCGCCTGCGTGTTTTAAGGTATTGTGCAACGCTTCTTTTATAATTAGGAAAAGATTTTTTCTTTGTACACCGCTGAGTTCTTTGTTGATGGGTAGTTCTGAAGATACTTCGCACGAAAACTGAGTAGAACTATTTTCAAAGAAGGTGACCCCAAACTGCCGCACATATTCTGTAAAATTTTGGAGGCTGTCGTTTTCTATATTCAAACTCCAAATGATGGTGTTCATCCGTTGGGCAATTTCTTTTACTGTGCTGGATATTTTCTGGGGAAAATGAGCAGCATTGCCCAACTGTTGTTCTTGTATCATCAGGTCGCTCATCATCCGAATACTGCTAAGCCCACCACCTACATCATCATGCAAATCGGCGATAATGCGTTCTCTTTCTGAAAAAACAGCTTTTTGTCGCTGGTAAGCAGCATCGATGAGCGACTTTTCATTGTCGGCAATCTTACGTTGTAAGGCTACTGTAAACAAAAAGATGTCGGCCAAAATACTAATCATTACAGGGATATAGGAATTAGCATTGTTGATGTTGCCCCCCGGATTTTTTGCAAGTTCAATCGAAAGGAGTAATGTTACTACACTTCCAACGATTACGTTGATGCTTCCCCAAATGATGAAACGGGAGTAACGAACTTTGTATCTAAAAAGCGCAATTACAATGTACAACTGAACCGGAAACAACAGCAAACTCACCCCATAATAAATGGGATCGTATGTAAAGCCCGTGATGTTAGCAGTGAGGCAAAGCATAGATAGGACGACGTACAAATAAATGAGTATTTTAAACGTGCGATGAAGCGGGCTTGCTATTTTTCGTAGGGCCAGATAATGCATTACAAATAAGCCGTAAAAAACACTGATCATGAACTGTACCGGCCGTTTAAAGAGATCGTATTTTGCTACCAATACCTTATTGACCGGATCCACCCCAAAGAAAAATTCAGGAATGGCTAGCAGATAATAAACGGTTAGCAGTAATAAATAAATACTATAGAATAAATACTCCTTTTTTTTGAGGATAATGAATTGCATCAAAAAAAAGCCCGACATAAAAAGAGCCACACTTTCAAAGAAAAATACAAACAGTTCGTCGAGGTTGATCATGACCTTTTTGATTCATTGGTTTAAATATAACCAAATATGGGAGAGTTATTGATGTGCTTGTCTTTTCAAATACATATTCACCGCTTCTACTCTTGTATTTACCTGTAGTTTTTTATAGATGTTTTGAACATGCTTTCGAACGGTGCCCCAGCTGATATTGAGTACGTCTGCCACTTCTTTTCCAATGAGTCCTTTTGCCAGTTGATCAATCACCATTTTTTCCCGCTCGCTTAGTGTTTCAACTATTTCATTTTTTTTCTGCATGTCGGCAAAACTGGCAACTACCTTTCGGGCAATGCTGCTGCTCATTGGGCTTCCTCCTGCCAGCAAATCGTCTAGCGCTTCGATGATGATTTTTGGGCCTTCCGTTTTTAAGATGTACCCGCTGGCCCCTGATTTTAGGGAATCAAAAATTTTATCATTGTCTTCGTAAGCGGTGCACATCATGAACAGCATTTCAGGGAAAGCATGTTTGAGTGTTGAAACACATTCGATACCACTGGCACCGGGCAGGTTGATGTCCATCAGCACCGCATCTGGCCGTATCACAGGAATTTCTTTAAGGGCAGATTCAGCATTGGCAAAACTACCTGCCAGTTCATAACGGTCGCTTAGTTGAACCATCATGTTCATGCCTTCCCGAAGATCTTCTTTATCTTCTACGATGCAGATTCGTTTTTTACTTTCAGACATATTGCCCAAATGTACAATTTTGAAAATCAGTAGAGAATACCCTTTTTAGCGTATCAGCAGAAAAGGGATGGTCATTTATTTACCTGATATGCAGGGCTTTAATCCGCATTTTCTTCAGCGTTTGCTAAAAAATCCTGAATACCCTGTAATATCTTTTCCGCCATCCGCTGTTGGAATTGGGGATCCAGCATCAGTGCTTCTTCTGCCGGGTTGCTCAAAAACAAGGTTTCTACCAGCACATTTGGATACTCTGTTGGGCTATTGAGCATAAAATTAAAAGAGCCAATTACTCCATATTGGCGCAGTCCCAACTCCTGCATTCGCTCGTTAACGAAATCGTTTAGTTTTTTGTAACCGATATAACGGTAATGCGTACTTGTACCTCCTGCACGTATGGGATCGGCAGCTGAATTCAGGTGAATGCTTACCAGTAAGTCGGGGGTACTATCCCGGTAAAACAAGATCCTTTCTTTGTTGTCTACAAACTTTTCTGTCCTTCTGGTCATGATCACTTTTGCCCCGGCTTTGAGCAGAAGTTCTTGCAACTTAAGTGAAACGGCCAGTGCCAGGGTTTTTTCTGAAGAACCTGTTGGGCCGCCTGCGCCGGTATTGCTGCCTCCGTGGCCTGCATCTACTGCGATTGTTAGATTTGAAAGTTGTAATTGTTTCGGTTGCTGCTTAATTTTAATCACGAGCGTATGGCCTCTATAATAAATAGAATGTCCCCAATGTTGTGGGTGCTTTAATTGAATTTTTAGTCGAAAGATATCATCTGCAATTTGCTCATAATCTACCTGTTCTACTTCTTTGGCAGTTTGTAATTGGGAGATCCAGTTGCTGTTGTTGGTAGCGCCGAACACATCTACAATGATGCGGGCGGGATTTACTTCCTGCATACTTTGGTAGGGTAATTTATTGTTGAGGGCGATGGTAACGTAGTCGAATTTATCATCGCCATACACCGACCATGCGCCCGTGAGCGACGCTGGTGTATAGCTACCTTTCGGTAGCAGAGATACCTGATCATCAGGAATATAGGCCACCCTGTTTTTGGCGAGTTGAATTTTATAATCGCTACCCACTTTTCCAATGATTTTGAGTTGAATAAGGCTATCTAAGTAGCCTATTTTGGCACCACCCAATCTGTCTTCCCCCAAACCGTATTCCAAATAAGCTAACCTACCTTTGGTGACAGCAATGTCTGATGCAAAATCACTCAGGACTGAAAAGTGATACTTCGTTTTTTTACTGATGGTCTTTCCCTCTTGGTTGCTGAGGGTGATCGTGAAATGGGTAGAAGACAAGCTGTCCTTTTCCTGTATAGTGTATTCTCCCTGGTATATTCCTTTCATCCCATTGCTGTAAGCTGCCGGCATTTCGTGTAGCAGGATGTTATCTCCTGCCTTCATCGTTGCGCCCGGAAAAGCTTTTACTTTAAATTGAATTTTATCGCCTGGTAACAATACCAGGTTTCCCTCCGGAAAAGTTTGAATGCCGGCAATGTCGAACACAGTCACCGCTTCTTCCCGCTTTGGCGGAGCGTAGCTGTACTCTATGTTTTTGTTGATTGTTTTTTTAGAGGGGCTGGTGGCTTTGATAGTAAAAACGGTATCTGGTTTTCCCACTGTGATCTCATAAGCAAAGCCGCCACTATTGTACACTTTTACGGGTACATCGTTCACGCTGAGTTCACAGGTTTTGCAAGTGCTGCCTATGATAAATTGTTTGGTAGCGGTTACTGCGTTTTTTTCACGTGTAGGGTTTACTAATTTTATAAAAGGAGTTTCTGTGGTTTGCGACCAGCAACACTGAGTCACACCAAGTAATAAAAATAATGCAGAACATTTCATCCTCTAAAATAAAGGTTAATACATGGTAAAAATAAAAAGAGCTGACAAATCTGTCAGCTCTTTTGTTAAAAAATTCGGGAGACTTATTTATAAGAATAAGTAATACCTTTTTTCATCGACTGTTTTACCCCAAAGCCATCTGATTTGTCGGAAGTCATTAAAATGAAAGGAGCGCCCATTTCAGCTGCAGCTTGCATTAATCTTCTGGTTGCTTTTTTGTCGGCTGAACCGGCAGTGTTGTAAGAGATGAGTCCGGCAGTTTTGCCTTTTACTTCCTCTCCTTTTTTTAAGCCAACTACTTCTGATGCGTCAGAAATAATGACAACTTTTTCCCAATCTCCTTCTTCGCTTACAACAATTTTTTCAGAGATGGTTTCTTTTCTGCCCGAAGCACCGTAGGTAATTTCGGCAATCGCGTATTTGCCAATTGTTTGCTCTGCGTCTTCACCTGGGTATTTGTAACTGACGGCTGTTTCACCTACCTTAATTACTTTTACTTCAAGTGTTTCGCCTGAATGTTTTTTCATTTTATCTGCTACTTGTGCCATGCTGGTAAAACCGAACAAAGAGAGAAAAAATGCAATGATAACTGATTTCATAAAGTTTTATTTTTTTCAAATATAGAATAGGTTCTTGAAAAAAGATCGAATCCAAAGTAAAAAATTTAATTTAAATCAAAAAAGTACTAATAAAATTAATATATTAATTTAAATCAAAAAAGTAATAATAAAATTAATATATTGGTTTCAAATAGAAAATGCAGCTATCTTAATCATTAGCTGCATTTTACAAAAAAATTTATTCCAACATTCGCTTATAAATCGTATTTATTAGCTGCAATCAAATGATCGGCTACTCTTCTGCGTGCTTCTTTGCTGTTGAAAGGAGCCGTTTTTGTAAAACGCTTCAGACCCAGTAGCATCATTCGTTGTTCATCACCTTCTGCAAAAGCGTTGATGGCTTCTTTCCCGGCTTTATTCACCGCGTCTGCTGCATCGTTGAGGTAAATTTGCATCATGTCTGTTTGCAATGTCGCATCTGCAGCATTGGTTTCGCTCATTTTAATGACTCTTAGCAGGGCACTTTCTGCATTGAAGGTAGTGATGGCCATGTCTGCAATGTTCATCAATATTTCCTGCTCATTGCTGAGGCTCATCATCAGTTTTTGAACGGCAGCGCCGGCGGTCATCAGGATCGCTTTTTTCAGGTTCAGGATGCTTTTGCGTTCTGCAGCAAAAGGGGTTTCATCTGCGCTGCCAAAATCTGGAATGCTCATGAGTTCTTTGGATACGGCCATGGCAGGCCCCATCAGGTCTAGTTTTCCTTTCATCGCACGCTTGAGCATCATATCCACGGTGAGCAATCTGTTTATTTCGTTGGTGCCTTCATAAATGCGGTTGATGCGACTATCTCTGTACGCCCTGCTGATCATGTATTCATCACTGAAACCATTGCCGCCATGAATTTGTACACCCTCGTCTACCACGAGGTCGAGTACTTCACTGCCATCTACTTTTAGCATGGCGCACTCAATGGCATATTCTTCTGCTGCACCCAACAAAGATTCGTTGAAGGGTTTGCCAGCGGCTGCTAATTCTGTTTCTTTATCGTCTACCCATTTACTAGTACGGTATAAAGCTGATTCACTCACCCATATACGGGTGGCCATTTGAGCCAGTTTATGTTTAATGGCACCAAAACTGGCAATCGGCACTTTAAATTGTTCTCTGGTATTGGCGTATTGTATGCTGGTGTCGAGCGCCATTTTGGCTCCACCCAATGCAGCCGCACACAATTTCAACCGACCAATGTTGAGGATATTGAAGGCAATGATATGGCCTTTTCCAATTTCGCCCAATACATTGTCAACGGGTATTTTGCAGTCTTGAAAATAGAGTTGTACAGTAGAGGATCCTTTGATTCCCATCTTGTGCTCTTCAGGCCCTTGAGTAAATCCTTCCATTCCACGTTCTACAATGAAGGCGGTAAATTTATCGCCATCTACTTTTGCAAAAACGGTGTAAATGTCTGCAAAACCACCATTGGTGATCCAGCATTTTTGTCCGTTGAGAATATAATGGGTTCCATCTGCCGACAACACAGCACTTGATTTGGCACTCAATGCATCACTGCCACTATTCGGCTCCGTTAGTCCGTATGCGCCCTTCCATTCTCCGCTCGAAAGCTTGGGAATATATTTTGCTTTTTGAGCTTCTGTTCCAAAGTATAAAATGGGAAGCGTACCAATACCCGTATGCGCTGCAACGGCCACGCTAAAGGAGAATCCACCGCCCAAGCCTTCATTCACAAGCGTAGAGGTAATAAAATCTTTTCCGAGACCACCAAATTCTTCTGGGGTGGAGGCGCCCAGTAATCCCTGATCACCGGCTTTTACCATTAAGGCAGGCATCAGTCCTTCTTCCATTTTATCGATGCGGTCTATCAGCGGAATTACTTCTGAATGTAAGAACTGCAGACACATGTCTTTTACCATGAGCTGCTCTTCATTAAAATCTTCGGGTGTAAATGTTTCCGAAGCAATACTTTCTTTGATCAGCCATTCGCCACCTTTAAACAAATTGGCTGTTGATGTGGATGTACTCATGGTTATTAATTTTTTGAATGTTATAAAGAATGTTTTGATTCGATGTGTGGTTACCTTTATTTCAAATTTTCATACACCCGTTGCAACACTTCTTTGGCGATTTCAATTTGCCCGTTGGTTACTCCCACCAAGGCTTCGTTCAGCGTTTGGTTAGCGAGTTCCATTGTTTTTTCCTGTAAGTCTTTAGCAACCGGAGTAATGTAAATCATGTTGATTCTACGGTCTTCTTTACTGGCTACTCTTTTTACCAGGTTCAGTTTTTCGAGGTTGTCTACCAATCGTGTAATACTTGGTTTGTCGCGAAAAGTAGCATCTCCCAATTGCTGCTGGCTCATGCCATCTTCTTTCCAGAGATGATACAACACACTCCATTGTTCGATGGTGATCTCTACGCCAGCTTGTTTAAAATTCTTCTGTAACCTGCGCGCAATAGCCGTACTGGCCTTGCCAGTAATGAAACTGTATAACTCGCTTTTTTTAAAATGGTTGTTTGGCATATAGTTGTTTATGCAACTAAGTAAAGATAGTGAATCGTTTTAACATGCAAAAAATTATTTTTGCTTTGGTTTGGGGTAAGATAGTGGTAATCTATCGCCCCTGGTTGTTGATTGAATCGGGCTTATTTTATCATAGATCTTATGACGATTGTATTAATTTTTACGGGTTTGTTGTTGCTGGGGTATGCGGGGCTGTTGCTTTATTACCGCAATGGGTGGAAAGAGCTGCCTTTTTACCATATCGCTTCAGGTGCAGAAATGCCTTCTACTTTTATCAGTATCCTTGTGCCGGCAAGAGACGAAGCCAATAATTTGCCTGCTTTGTTGGATTCGATCGCGGCCCAGGATTATCCAAAGCATTTATTTGAGCTCATTTTGATCGATGATTTCTCAATCGACCAAACGGTGCAAATAGCCCGTTCCTATTCTTTTGTAACGGTGATTTCATTGTCTGAATTTATTGAGGCAGGGAGTATCAACTCCTACAAAAAGAAAGCTATTGAAATTGGAATTCAACATAGCAGAGGGGAGCTGTTGCTGACCACAGATGCCGATTGCGTAGTTGGTAAGAGCTGGCTTCGCCACATGGCAAACTACTACGAAAGTACACAGGCACAGTTGATGGTGATGCCGGTGATGTTTACCAATAACCGGCAACCGTTGGGGATTTTTCAAGTATTAGATTTCATGAGTTTGCAAGGCATAACGGGAGCCAGTGTGTATAAAAAAATGCATAGCATGTGCAACGGGGCCAATCTCGCTTATACCAGAAGCGCATTCAATGCAGTGGAAGGATTCAAAGGAATTGACAGCATTGCCAGTGGGGACGATATGTTGCTGATGCATAAAATAGCCAAACTTTTTCCAGATGGCATTCATTATATCAAGTCTGCTTCGGTGATGGTACAAACAGCGCCCATGCCCGATATGCAAAGTTTTATTCAACAACGAATTCGATGGGCGAGCAAGGCCGACCGGTATGATGATAAAAGTATTTTTTGGGTTTTGCTGATGTTGTATTTGCTAAACTTGTTGTTGTTATTGATACCTTTTTTATTACTTATTTTTCAAAATGACCTTCTGGTAAACATTTGGCTGGGCTATCTTTTGATAAAAACGATTGCTGAATTATTTTATTTATATCCGGTGGCAAAGTTTTTCGGGTATACAAAACTACTTTTCTTTTTTCCACTGGCACAGCCCTTTCATATTTTGTACACTGTGGTGGCCGGATGGTTGGGTAAGTTTGGACAATACGAATGGAAGGGGAGAAGTGTTCGATAAAAACGGTACTGGTATTCATCAAATCAATTGTATTTTACAGCATGCAAGTTTCTTCATTTTCATTTTCGAAACAAATATGGAAAAAACTCCGGCGCAATCCACTGGCGTTTGGCGGCTTGCTGGTCATTGTGCTGTTTGTGCTGCTGGCCATTTTCGGTTATTGGATAGCACCTGACAATAGTCCTTACGCCGATTTACAAACCGTAGAAATTCAAGCAAAAAAACCGGGGTACTCCCAGCAGTTTTTAAAAATACCCTTGCAGACGCTTACAGGCCATACTTCTTCCTTTACTTTATTGAATGGAAAACCTTCTCCCTATGCCTTTCTTCCCATAAGCGGGTACCGTGTAAAAGGGGATGTGTTGCTGGTAAATAAATACGTGGATGAAGATACCAGTGTGGTTCAACAATTCAGTATCAGCAGCATCACCCACAACAATGCCTACCGCTTGTCTGATTTGATCGTTGTTAAAAAATACTTGCTGGGAACGGATGCTTTTGGGAGAGATATTTTAAGCCGGCTGATCATTGGCACAAGGGTAAGTTTGGGCGTTGGCCTCGTTGCCGTACTGATTTCGCTTACGCTGGGTATTTTACTGGGTGCATTGGCAGGATATTACCGGGGATGGGTAGACGAAATCATCATGTGGCTGGTGAATGTTACCTGGAGCATCCCAACTTTATTATTGGTTTTTGCCATTACCATGGCGATGGGGAAGGGGTTTTGGCAAATATTTGTGGCGGTAGGGCTCACGATGTGGGTGAGTGTGGCCAGGTTGGTAAGAGGACAGGTGTTGGCGATTCGGGAACTGGAGTACGTGCAAGCGGCCAAGGCGCTGGGCTTTACCAACACAAGAATTATTCTCAGGCATATTCTGCCCAACATTCTAGGACCGCTGATGGTGATTGCAGCGGCCAATTTTGCAACTGCCATCATCATCGAAGCCGGCTTGAGTTTTTTAGGCGTAGGCGTTCAACCACCACAACCTAGTTGGGGATTGATGATCAAGGAGCATTACAATTTTATCATCACCAATCGTCCTACGCTGGCATTGATGCCGGGTTTTGCGATCATGTTGCTCGTGCTTGCCTTTAATTTGCTGGGCAATGGCCTGAGAGATGCAGTGGACGTAAAGTAACTACGGTTATTCGGCCGGAGCAACCGGTACATTTCTATAAAACCCCTCTTCTAATGAGATAAAGGTTTCGGTTCTCTCAATACCCTTGATTTTCTGCAGTTCATCGTGCAATACAAACCTTAATTGGGCAATGTCTTTACACACAATTTCTATGAACATGCTGTAATTACCCGTCGTATAATTGAGTCGAATGATCTCCGGAATTTTTTTCAGGTCTTCTGCTACATGATCATACATCGAACTTTTTTCGAGGTAGATGCCTACAAATGCTGTGATGTCGTACCCCAACTGTTTTAAATCTACGGTTAACCTTGTACCTTTAACAATGTTAAACTCCTGAAGCTTTTTAATGCGCACGTGAATGGTACCACCACTCACAAAAAGTTTTTTACCTAGTTCGGCGTAAGAGATTTCTGCGTTGTTCATCATCGCTTCTATGATTTGCAGATCGAGTTTGTCGAGATTTAATTTGGCAGCCATTTTTACAATCGATTTTAGTAATAATTCAAAGATTTATGCAAATATTTGAATAAAATCTATAATTACAAAATATTTGTTGAATTATTTTTAAGTATCAGGCCTTTTTCTTTATCTTTGTGATATCGAAAAATAAAAAAGTTCTTTTATACTGTGGGGTGATGAAATTTTTGGCAGACATGCCCCCTTGTCTCGGGGGTGAGGATCACAGGACAAACGTAGCGTAATGCCGATGTATGTGCACGTACACCGACTGGGGTCGACCACCAGTTTGAAATGGGTTAGCGCCTGTTTCTTTTTTTGCGCTATAGCTAACTGCCTCGTGAAGGTTCGAACCCTTCCCCTACAGCTCTTTACAGCCTCCGTTTTTTACAACGGGGGCTTTTTTATGCCCGTTCTTTGCCAATCCATGATCCTTTATTTAACCCCGATTTGATCTGTATATTAGTACCAATACTTTTTTATATTGAAATATTCTGGCACAGGCCGGTATTTAAATACCCTTCCACACAAAACGCTACACGAAATTTCAGCCGCCATACATTACCCTTACACGGAATTTCACTTGGTTTAACATTCAATTTTAATTTAAAGCTATCCTCCTGTATAGGAGCATTGCTTACCTTCGAACAAATTTAAAAGTTCGTTTTCTATTTTACAATGAAGTATTTACTCACCGTTGCAGCCTGGCTGTTTTTACTGTACATTTCTATCAGCTTTAACAGTGGATGCGCGCAAATTGGAGCTCCTACCGGTGGCGCCAGAGATTCGTTGGCACCGGTGCTCGTAAAAGCCAGTCCGGAGTTAAAAACCCTCCAATTCAAAGGCAATAAAATTACCCTCAATTTTGATGAGTACATCGAAGTGCAGGAAATTCAAAACAACTTACTGGTAGCGCCTTTTCCTAAAACCAACCCGCAGGTAACTTACAACCTTAAAATGGTTACCATCCGCCTAAAAGATTCATTGTTGCCCAACACTACTTATAGTATTCAGTTCGGCAATGCTATCAAAGACGTAAATGAAGGCAATATCCTGAAAGATTTTTCTTACGTATTCTCTACCGGAAATATCATCGACAGTTTAACGCTTGCCGGCAAAGTATTGTTGGCAGAAAATGGAAAGGTAGATAGTACCATTTCAGTAATGCTTTACCGCAACACGGCAGATAGTGCCGTGGAAAAAACGAAGCCAGATTTTTTAACTCGTTTAAAAGGAGATGGTAGTTTTGAGTTTAAAAATTTGCCCGGCGGTAATTTTAATATCTACGCCTTAAAGGATGGGGATGGTAATAAATACTACAGCATTAAAACAGAACTGTTTGCTTTTGCAGACACGGTCATTGCCATTGATGCAGTTTCACCCGAACTCACTTTGTATGCGTACGCTCAAGAAAAACCAGCAGATAATAAAACGATCAGGGTGCTAAAGCCAGTGTTGGAAAAACAACTCAAATTCACCAGTAATTTAAGTGGGGAACAAGATTTGTTGGATAAGCTGGTCATCAGTTTCAACAATCCCTTGAAATTAGTAGATACCGCGTCATTGGCGCTACTGGATACCAATTATAAGGTGATTGCTGGCGGACAGGTTTTGATAGACAGCAGCCGTAAACAATTTAGCTACCAACCAGTTTGGAAGCCGGGGGCATCCTATAAAATCATATTTAAGGAAACGGCTTTTGAAGATTCTGCCGGCAATCTGCTCAAAGCAACGGACACCCTTTCTTTTAACGCTAAAAACGAAGCCTCCTATGCACGAATCACGCTTCGGTTTAGCAATTATGATCAGCAAAAAAATCCGGTATTACAATTTGTGTTGTCGGATGTTGTCAAATTTGCATTTCCTTTATACGGAGCGGAGTGGAGCAACAGTCGCTTTCCTCCTGGAGAGTATGAAATTCGTATTTTATATGATGACAACAAAGATGGTAAATGGACCCCAGGTAATTATGCGCAAAAAGCGCCACCCGAAAAAGCCTTTACACTTCCACAAAAACTTACCCTAAAAGCCAATTGGGACAATGAAAGGGATATAGAGCTGTAAACCCAAGGCTATCGACTACGCTTGCTTAAAGGTGGTTTAAACTGTTTATAATGGCTGTGGGGTCAAACACAATATTGAGCTCACAGCCTTTGCCAGGAGAAGAACGAATGTTTACTTTGCTTTCGAACATCGATGCCCTGGTTTTGATGTTCATCAATCCCACCCCTTTACTTTTTTTATTGGAATCAAATCCTACCCCATCGTCTTTGATGATCAGTTGTACCAGATTGTTTTTGGTAGAAATAGTAACATACAGGTTTTTCGCACCAGCATGTTTTAGGATGTTATTCACTTGTTCTTGTGTAATTCTATAAATCGTAAGTTTGAGTTTTTGGGAGACAAGCGATTCGTCTAGGTTAGAAAAATCTTCGTGGATTTGCAATCCACTGACCGCAGTAATATTCAACATATTATTTACTGCAGTCCCCAAATCTGATTCTGCCAGGTGAGGGGGGATCAGTGTATGGGACAAACTTCTAACTTCATAAATGGCAGCATTCACTAGTTTTTCGGATTCTACTAAAAAGTTAGAAGCAGAAGGTCCTCCCGATCTTGCCAAACCCAGGTAGAGCAATGATCCCGCCAAAATTTGGTTGACGTTATCGTGTAATTCACTGCCAATTTCAGTACGTTCTTTTTCTTGGGCACGAATCACAGCTTCTGTGATTTCATACTGTTTTTTGTTTCTTTCTTCTTCAAGTGCTTTCTCCAGTTTTACTTTAGAGGTTATGTTTTCTCCAAGTGCAAGTACGGCACTTTTACCCCCATAATTTACAGCATGAGAAGCATAATTCATCAGCATGGACTCTCCATTTTTTTTGATATGATTCCATACTCCATTGTAGCTTATGCTGTTATTTTGAATAAAGGAATATGCAACTAATTTTATTTTATCGTATTCTGATTCTGCCCTTAAATCGAGCATATTGATGTTAAGAAATTCCTCTTTTGTATATCCATATTCTTCCGTAGCCTTGTTATTCACCTCTAAAATTTTAAAAGTTTCAGGGTCCCAAATGATGATGTTGCTGGGATTGTAATCAAACAGGTTTCTGTATTTTTCTTCCGATTGTTTGATCAAATATTCCGCATCTTTTTCTCCGGTAATATCTGTTTGTAAAGCAAAATACCCAATGAGTGTGCCCTTTTCATTTATCTGCGGTTGACCTTGTATTCTGAACCAAAATCTTCTGCCATTTTTAGAATAGTTTAAAACGTCGCATTCAAATGGTTGTTGCCTGGCTATTTTAGTGCGCATGTATCTTCTGGTTACCGGGCTGGTTTCGGGGCCTTGTAAAAAATGGCCCGGCTTTTTACCCTTGATCTCAAGTAATTCGAATCCGGTTATTTTTGTAAATGCATTGTTGATCCAAATTAAGTGTCCATTTTCATCGGTGATGGCAACTGCGTTGGATGTTTGTTGGGCAATGAGCGACAATCTTTTAAGATCTTCTTCTGCTTTTTTACGCTGGCTTACATCTCTGAAATTGATCACGATGGCGTTTACTGCTGGTTCGTGTAGTTGGTTGTGAAAGGTAGATTCGATCCAAGTATATACGCCGTCACCTCTTTTGTAGAGGTATTCTTTGGTGATGCTACAGTCTGGTTCGCCGGCGAGCTTTAGCAACATAGCGGTAATGTCGGGCCTAAAGTCTGTATGGATGAGTTCAAATCGATCGATTGACAGAAATTCTTTGTAAGTATATTTGAGAATACGTTGAGCAGATAAACTGATGTCTAGCGCAGTTCCATAAGCATCGATGATGATTAAACCATCGCTGCTGTTTTCAATAAGCGTCCTAAATCTTTTTTCGCTACTGGCTAGCTCTATTTCTGCTTCCTTTTTGTAAGTAATATCCTGTGTGGCACCAATAAATCGAACGGGTTCTCCGTCTGTGTTCCTAATCAGGAAACCCCTGTCTGTAATATAGCCAGTACTTCCATCGTCTCGGATGATCCTGCATTCTACTTCCATCAAAGATGTGTTTTTTGATTGGATAGTTGTCATGGCTGCATCTCTTACTCTTTCTACATCTTCCGGATGAATTTTATCGTACCAATTTTGTTCCTGTATAAAGCCATCTTTATCATTCGATTTAAATAATTTACGCCAGCCTTCAACGCTTCTCTCAACTTTACCCGTTTGAATATTCCAATCCCAAATCATATCATTAGTGGCCTTGCTCATGAGTAAATAACGCTGGTCGCTTTCCCGTTGGATACGAGTGTTATTAGCTCTTTCGATGCCATACAAGATGGTTTTCAATAATAATTTTTCGTCGAAGTCTCCTTTGATGAGATAGTCTTGAGCACCTATCGCTATGGCGTCTAACGCTAGTTGGGTATCGGTGGTGCCAGATAAAATAATAACCGGATTGTCTGCCGCCGATTGCTTTATTTTTTCAAAAGTATTAATGCCGTCTGCGTCTGGCAAACTGAGATCCAGCAAAGTAATATCTACGGCTTTTTTTTGAAGGATATTGATGGCTTCCCTGACCGATGCAACAATAAGCAGCAACTCTTTATCAAAGCCAGCGTTCACCAAAAGTTCTGTTAATAGAAACTGGTCGCCAGGATTGTCCTCTACCACGAGTATTTTGATGTGCGATGGTAACATTAGATTCTAAACTTTTAAGGTGTTAATAATCACATAGCAGTTTAACAAACCGGATTATTGGCATTTTGTTGACATACGGTTGCTACAACCAAACGCATACCGTTGCGGGTCCGAAAAAATAAAAATACAAATTCAACAAATAAACGGGTTGGTTTTAGGATACTGTCTTTTACGCGAGTTACAAAAAGTGATTTTAATAGTATTAGTAAGCACAAAGTACGCTCTATTTACTTATGGTAAAATAAAAAGTGCTTCCTTTCCCCATTTCTGATTCTACCCAAATATTTCCGCCATGTAATTCTACTATTTTTTTGCAAATCGACAATCCTATTCCAGTGCCGTTATATTCACTTTTATTGTGTAAACGTTGGAAAATAACGAAAACCCGTTCGGCAAATTCGGGATCAAATCCTATACCATTATCTTTCAGTTTAAACAGCCAGTTATCCTTCTGTTCTATAGCTTCTATCAAAATTTCGCAAGGAGGTTCCCCATGGTATTTGAGCGCATTGCTAATCAGGTTTTGTAATAGCTGGAACATCTGCGTACGACTGGCCGCTTTGAGTACAGGCAGTTCAGTTGACATAATTTTGCAAGGCAATTCTACGATGGTTGCATCCATGATTTGAAGTACATCTTTCGCTACTTCGTTCATATCTACCGAAGTGATCAAATCTTTAGTGGTACCTATCCGGGAGTATTCTAACAGATCCAATATGAGTTTTTTCATACGGTCTGCACCGTCTACAGCATAGTGAATGTATTTGGTGCTGGTTTCGTCGATCTTGTCTTTGTATTTTTTTTCTAACAACTGCAAAAAGCTGCCCACCATTCTCAGCGGTTCTTGTAAATCGTGTGATGCCACACATGCAAATCTTTCTAACGCCGCGTTGGATTCTTCCAGTTCTTCTGCCTGCTCAAGCAATTCCTTATTAAGTTGGCTCAATTTTTCTCCGGTTTTTTTAAGGTCTGTAATGTCTTTGGCATGACAAGCCACACCAGAAATTTGGTGTAAACTGTTTAAAATTGGGCTAAAAGAAATAATGCTGTATCTACAATCTTCGTATTCTGCACAAAATTCAGCGTATTCTATATTGAAACGCTCACCTTTGAGGGCACGATCATAGTAACTTTTTTCTTCGACTGTTTTTTCATCAGGGTCGTTTAACCCAATCATCAAATCCCCTTCATGTAACAGGGCCCCTGTTTTATTAAACAAATAATTTTCATTGGCGCTGTTACTGGCAATAATTTGATAATTATTACTGATAGACCAAATTCTATCCCCAGTGGTGTTGATCAGCGAATCCAGGTTTTGTTTGATGCGAATGATCTCATTGGTCTGTTCTTTCTGTAGAGAGATGTCTTGAGTGGCACCAATCATTCTCAGGGGCTTGCCTTTGTCATTCCGAATAATATAGCCCTTATCATACACATATGCATAAGCTCCGTCTGATTTTAAGAATCGATATTCTGCTTCCCAATTGTTTTCCTGCGTATTAAAAAAAGTATTTTTTTGATGAAGTTTAATTCTTTCCAAATCATCGGGATGGATTAATGCATCCCAAAACTTAACAAGGGAGTTTTCGTCGGAATGATCGTAGCCAAAAAGTACCTTCAAACCATTGCCAATTCTGGTAACCTCATTTGTCTTAAGATTCCAGTCCCATATGTAATCGTTGGTAGCTTTTGCCACCATATCATATCTTTCATTGCTTTGCTCTAATTGGATAGCAGCTTCTTTAATATCGGTGATATCATGAATGGAACCGATTAATTGAACGCAAACGCCTACTTCGTTTAACAGTGGCTTTACATTCACCTTCCCAATTTTTGTACCACCGGAGTATTCAATGGTTTCTTCCCAGCTCAGGGTTTTAAACGTGTTTACACAGCGATTGTATTTGTCTATAACTTTTTTAGCTGTTGCTTCAGAAAACACTTCTTCTACAAACCGGTGAATCACCTGCTCTTTTGATAGACCATACATTCTTAAAAAAGTTTGGTTCGCTGATTCAAATCGGAAGCGATTTCCTTCTTCAATGTTGATCAAAAAAATGGCTTCGTTTACTGTGTTGTATATGAGATCGAGTTGCCGTTGATTTTTAAAAAGGGATTCCTCCATGTATTTTCGTTCTGTAATATCCTGGATAGTGGCCTGGAATCGGAGGGGCTCGTTATTGCTATCATAGATCAGGTATCCTTTTTGAACCAACGTTTTTACCAATCCGTTTTCGGTAACAATACGGTGTTCAATATTTAATAACGTTTCTCCGATTAAGGATTGTTCAAATGCTGTCAAAAAGTTCTCTCTATCCTCCCGGTGAATCAACGATTGAAAAAATTCAAAAGACCCCTTAAAATCTGCTGCTTCTATTCCTAGAACGACGAGGGCTTCTTTAGAAAAGCTGATATTGTTTGTTTTCAGTTCCATTTCCCAAAGCCCCAGTTTGGCTATCTGCTGGGCAATCTCTAATTGTTCTTTCGATTGTTGCAGTTGGACTTGGATATATTTATTGTCGGTAATGTCTCTCGAGTAACAGGATACACCGACTACACGCTCATTTTGGTAAATAGGATTAAGGGTGGTCACCGACCAGCTTTCGGAAATACCCTCAAATTCAGGGGTAAAAATTTCTTCAATAAGGCGTTCTCCGTTTAAAGCTTTTTTATACAAGGATCCCCATAAACTGACAAAAGATTCAGGAAAATATTCCTGAAGCAACAAACAATCCCCTGGTTTAATTTCAATTCCTGTTAACTTCCTTATACGATCTTTAAATGCTTTATTAGCAGTAATGAGGAGGTGATTTTTATCGAAGCTCCATATAAGATCGTTCGTACTGTTGATCAAATCTTCTTGATTACTTTTTTCAAGTTCTTTTTCTTGATTGGCCAACTTTCTTTCTTCTTCATTTTTCTTATCGAATAACGTCCCCTCTATTTCTGGGGTAGTAAGGGTGACACTCACAAAAATCAGACTCTCGGCTGTGGTTGCGGTCACCATTACCGGGGTGTTTTGTTGCAACCCTTTTAAAGTTGAAGGAAGGGTAAATTCTTTCCCGGTAAGCAACATGTTCTCAGTGTTTTCGACCAGCTTTTGATGGTCATCTGGCGTAAACAAATCAGTAAATGGTTCCTGCAACATAGTATGTAGGGGATAACCACTGAGTGTGTACATCACCTGGCTAATTTGTAAAAGATTGCCTTTGCTGTTACAAATGAATAAACCGGGGTTACTTTTTTCTGGATTCACGGTGCTTGTTTTTTAGATCAAACCGGGGTTTGTTTACATTAAGAAAATCGCAAGTTCTGTTAAATAACCAATATTTTTTGTAGTAAAATATGTAATCATAAATCAACGTTGTATTACAGGCATCCTTTTCTGAAACTTTATTTTCGTAAATAAGTAGGCTTTTTTACTACACGTGAACGGAACTTTTGGCCGGAGCATCTATTTTATGATTGATTTATGCGTTCATCATAACAAATTTAACTGTTCCGAATGATGGGGAAGTATGCAGGGATTTTCAAAGGGTCTATAAATAATGCCGTACTGTTAGAAATTTTCGTTACATTGTTGAAGCGGGTTTTACAATTTAAACCTTGCACTTGAATTAAACCACCCTTTTTATGAAAAATTTCCTACTCATAGATGATCATGAGATTGTTCGCTCCGGTGTAAAAACGGTATTGCTTGAAATGTTCAAGCCCTGCGAAATATTTGAAGCCAGCAACGAAAACGAAGCTTTAGAGCAATTAAAGGCAAGACGATACGAGCTCATCATCATGGATGTACAAATGCCCGATACCGATGCCGCAGGCTTGATGAAAAACATCAAAATAAAATATCCCGATGCCAAAGTGCTGATTTTTTCGATGAGTGCAGAAAACCTCTACGCAAAACGCTTTATGAAATCTGGTGCCATGGGGTTCGTTACCAAAAACGCCGGTTTATCAGAATTGATCAAAGCCATCAACCTGGCGCTCAACAACCGCAAATACATCAGTGAAAGTTTTGCAGAAATGCTGGCAGTAGATTTGAGTGACGAAAAAACCTCGAATCCCTTCGACAGCCTTAGTTCCAGAGAATTTGAAATTGTATCAATGATCATGAGTGGGAAGTCCCTTAACGAAATATCTGATCTGTTATCCATACACACTTCCACCGTAAGCACACACAAATCGAGGCTATTCGATAAGCTAAATGTAAAAAATCTCCCAGAATTACTAGAGCTAGCCAGGGCTTTCAATTTAAAGTTTGGATCGTCTTCTTCGGTATAATCCTTTAGCGTTTATCTTTGTAGTATGGTTCTGTCTTCATCACTCTTAGAAAATGCCGTTAACGAATTTGCCAAGCTACCCGGAATTGGCAAAAAAACGGCTTTGCGTTTAGTGCTCCATTTATTGAAACAGGATGCCGATGAAGTGGCACATTTTAGCCATATCATTGCAAAAATGCGCTCAGAGATCCGTTTTTGCGTTCAATGCCACAATGTTTCAGATGGGGAACGTTGCAATATCTGTATCAACAAACTCCGGGGCAATGAAACCATCTGTGTGGTAGAAAATATTCGCGATGTAATCGCCATCGAAAGTACGCAGCAGTTCAATGGCTTGTACCATGTTCTGGGCGGTGTAATTTCCCCGCTAGATGGCGTAGGACCAGATCAACTCAGCATTGATGCGCTGGTAGAGCGCATAAAAAAAGAATCTATCAAAGAACTCATATTTGCCTTAAACCCCAACATACAAGGCGATACCACCATTTATTATATTAGCCGCAAACTAAAAGAAATACCCCTAAAAATTACCACCATTGCCAGGGGAATTGCTTTTGGTGGCGAGTTGGAATATGCCGATGAAATGACCCTTGCCAAAAGCATCAGCAACAGAATCCCCGTAGAACATTACATCAACTCTCAATAGATCGCCTCATATTTTGGCGTTACCGCTTACTTATTATAAATTTGCATCCTCATGAAGGGGCGGATTTGTTTATTGTTCAACCCCTTGGTCCAAATGATGATGAACTAATAAACGAATCGCACTTCCACATACACTCCGAAGCCGAAAATCGTTTATAAGTCTAATTTCTTTGTTTGGATACCTTTAAAAGGTTCCCCATTCTTCATGAACAAACATTATTTTTTCCATGCTGTTATAAACAACACGAAATAAATTACAAGATGTTAGACATTAGAGAAGAACTTAAAAAACGTATTCTGATCATCGATGGGGCCATGGGCACCATGATTCAACGCTACAAACTGGAAGAGAGTGATTATCGCGGAGAGCGCTTTAAAGATTGGCATTCAGATGTAAAAGGTAACAATGACTTGCTGAGCATCACTCAGCCTCAGATCATTGAAGCCATTCATGAGCAGTACCTCGAAGCAGGTGCCGACATCATCGAAACCAATACCTTTAGCAGCACCGTCATTGCACAAGCTGATTACGATATGCAAGCCCTGGCTTATGAACTCAACCTGGCATCTGCCCGTTGTGCCCGCCATGCAGCCGATACGTACACTGCGAAAGATCCTTCCAAACCACGTTACGTGGCGGGAGCGATCGGTCCCCTCAACAAAACTCTTTCCCTTTCACCCGACGTAAATAACCCCGGGTTTCGTGCCGTTACCTTCGATGAAGTAGCCGCCGCCTACACCGAGCAAATCAAAGGTTTGGTAGATGGAGGCGTAGATCTATTACTCATCGAAACTATTTTTGATACCCTCAATGCTAAGGCTGCCATTTATGCTGCTAAAAATTATTTTCAGCAAAACAACCTGCCCGAGCTTCCTCTCATGATCAGTGGAACCATCACAGACGCCAGTGGGAGAACGTTGAGCGGACAAACCTTAGAAGCATTTTATGTTTCGGTGATGCACGCCAACCCCCTCAGTGTTGGACTAAACTGTGCACTAGGTGCTGCAGAAATGAGGCCGCACATAGAAGAGCTGAGTGAAATTGCCAATTGCTTTACATCAGCTTACCCCAATGCCGGATTACCGAATGCATTTGGAGAGTATGACGAACAGCCCCATGAAACTGCTCATATCATAGAGGAATGGGCGGCCAATGGTTGGCTCAATATTGTAGGCGGATGCTGTGGCACCACACCAGATCATATCAAACACATTGCAGATGAAGTAGCAAAATTTCAGCCAAGGGCACTGCCAGTGGTAGAAACAGCTTAGTAATCTAAATAAAAGTAGCACATCAGTTCTCCATAAAGAATTGGGTTGCAGAAAACAAACTAACATGAATACAATAAAATCATACCTGCGACTGAGTGGCTTAGAGCCTTTAATTGTTCGTCCAGAAACGAACTTCATCAACGTAGGAGAGCGTACAAACGTAACCGGTAGTAAGAAATTTGCCAGATTAATTCTAGATGGTTTGTATGAGGAAGCCCTTTCTGTAGCCAGGCAACAGGTAGAAAACGGTGCGCAGATATTAGATGTGAACATGGATGACGCCCTCTTAGATGGCGTGACCGCTATGACCACCTTCCTCAATTTGTTGCAGGCAGAACCAGATATTGCTAAAATTCCGGTAATGATCGATTCTTCAAAATTCGAAATCATCGAAGCTGGTTTAAAATGCGTGCAAGGAAAATGTATCGTAAACTCCATTTCGATGAAAGAAGGAGAAGTAAAATTTATTGAACAGGCTTTTATCTGTAAAAGTTTTGGCGCTGCTGTGATTGTGATGGCTTTTGATGAGGTTGGCCAGGCCGATACTAAAAAAAGAAAAGTGGAGATCTGCCACCGGGCCTATAAAATATTAACGGAAAAAGTAGGTTTTGCACCAGAAGACATCATTTTTGATCCCAACATTTTTGCGGTGGCTACTGGTATTGAAGAGCACAACAACTACGCGGTAGATTTTATTGAAGGTACCAGGGAAATCAAACAATTGATGCCACTCACCAAAGTAAGTGGGGGGGTGAGCAATGTGTCTTTTTCGTTTAGAGGAAACGACCATGTGAGGGAAGCGATTCATAGTGTTTTTTTGTATTATGCAGTAGGCGCGGGAATGGATATGGGCATTGTGAATGCAGGGCAGTTGGTGGTGTACGATGAAATTGAACCCAACCTAAAAAAACTGTGCGAAAACGTGTTGCACAATCGCAACAATGACAACAACGAAGCCACCGAAAGCCTGATTCAATTTGCAGAAACGGTAAAGGCAAAAGGGAAAGAGGTAGTGAAAGATGAAAGCTGGAGAAACGAATCGGTAGAAAAAAGAATGTCACACGCCCTTATTAATGGCATTACAGCATACATTGATCAGGATACGGAAGAAGCAAGGATAAAATACCCTAAACCCCTCGATGTAATTGAAGGCCCCCTGATGGATGGCATGAACATCGTTGGTGATTTGTTTGGCGCGGGCAAAATGTTTTTACCACAAGTGGTGAAAAGTGCAAGGGTAATGAAAAAAGCGGTGGCCGTACTTACGCCATTTATTGAGCAGGAAAAAGAAGACCGCAAGCAGGCGCATATTGCCGCAGGTACTGTTAACGAAGAAGCTGCAGGAGCTCCCAAAATTTTATTGGCCACCGTAAAAGGCGATGTACACGATATCGGAAAAAACATTGTAGGAGTGGTATTGGGCTGCAACGGTTACGATATTATTGATTTAGGCGTAATGGTTTCTGCAGATAAAATTTTATCAGAAGCCAAGAAGCACCAGGTAGATATCATTGGACTCAGTGGTTTGATCACGCCTTCTCTAGATGAGATGGTGCACATTGGGAGGGAGATGAAGCGGCAGGGAATGGATATTCCATTACTCATTGGAGGCGCCACTACCAGCAGGATGCACACCGCCGTAAAAATTGCTCCAGAGTATGATAATGGTGTGGTGCATGTGTTGGATGCGAGCAGAAGTGTAACGGTAGCCGGTAGTTTGCTGAGCAAAGAACAAAAGCCTGCATTTTTATCAGCGCTTAAAAATGAATATGAAAAACTAAAAGAAGATTTTGGCAAGAAAAGATCCGTTAAACAATTACTGCCTTTTGCAATAGCACAACAAAATCCGGCCAATATTAATTGGGATGGATTTACGCCAGTGGTACCAACGTTTACGGGTACACGCATTTACAAAAAATACGATCTCGCAGAAATTGCTGAATTCATAGATTGGCAACCTTTTTTTATAGCATGGGAATTGCATGGCAAGTTTCCTGCAATTTTAACAGACGCAGTGGTGGGAGAAGAAGCCACCAAGTTGTATCATGATGCACAGGCATTGCTAAAAACCATCATCGAAGAGCAATGGCTTACCGCCCAAGGCGCAGTTGGATATTGGGAAGCATCCAAAACAGCACCTGATTCTGTTCACCTGCATCACGAAGGCAATGCGGTGAAGCTCGAGTTTTTACGACAGCAAATGAAAAAAGCACCGGGGCAACCCAATCTTTCATTGGCAGATTTTATTGTACCTGCAGATCTTCCTGCACAAGATTATTTGGGGGCCTTTTCTGTAACGATTCAGGGCATTGAACCGCACATCAAAAGGTTTGATGACAATTTGGATGACTACAATAAGATCATCTTACAGGCATTGGCAGACAGGTTGGCGGAGGCCTTTGCGGAATTACTTCACAAAAAAACCAGAACAACTTTGTGGGGATATGTAAGTGAAGAGCATTTGAGTAATGAGCAACTGATCAAAGAAGAATACATGGGCATTCGACCGGCCCCTGGTTATCCTGCCTGTCCCGATCACACAGAAAAATACAAGCTGTTTAAATTATTGGGAGGCGAAGAAGCCACCGGTATTCATCTCACAGAATCGCTGGCCATGTATCCCGCCTCTTCGGTTTGTGGTTGGTATTTTGCACACCCCGAAAGTAAATATTTCGGAGTAGGAAAAATAGAAAAAGACCAATTAATTGATTATACCAACCGGAAAGACGAAACCCTGGAAGAAATGAACAGGTGGTTGCGTCCAGTGCTGGAGTAAAATGTCATAAATGTTAGTAAACGGCAGTCTTGGTAAAATAAGACTGCCGTTTGTTTTTTTACAGCTTACAATTTTTAAAGGAGGTATTTAAAATTATTTAATCACCTGGTATCAATTATATTATAGAAAATAGTTGTGTGTTTTTTTATCTTTCGATAAATGGTTTATCCCAAACGGAATTTCTTTGCAGGCCAATGCATGATGGCTAAAAATTAGTAAAGCTTTTGTGGGAATGGTTTGGTAAATGCCGATCTATAGTTGTGTGTTTCGGGATTGAATCGTATTGGGTTAATTCTTACATCAAACGAGTATTGTCATGAAAAAATTAATGGTATTTATTTTTTTAGCCAGCATAGTTTCCTGTAACAGCAGCACCAAAAAAGTGGTGGCGGGCAAAAAGATAAACGATGCCGAAACTTTAAAAATTTTTGACGAAGTACAAAAAGGCACTTTTCGTTATTTCTGGGAAGGGGCCGAACCCAATAGTGGTTTGGCAAGAGAGCGATTGCATGAAGATGGACAATACCCGCAAAACGATCAAAATGTGGTCACCAGTGGGGGTGGCGGTTTTGGTGTAATGGCCATTTTAGTTGGGATGGAACGGAACTTTATCAGTAGAACGGATGGATTGAACCGGTTGGATCGTATCCTTCGTTTTCTGGAAACGGCTGATCGCTATCATGGTGCATGGCCACATTGGTGGAATGGTGAAACTGGTAAAACAAAACCGTTCAGTAAAAAAGACGATGGTGGAGATCTGGTAGAATCTTCTTTTATGATACAAGGTTTGCTGTGTGTAAGGCAATATCTGCAAAACGGTACGGAACAAGAAAAGGCTTTGGCAGCCAGGGCTAATCAACTATGGAAAGAGCTGGATTTTAACTGGTACACCAACAAACAGTCGATTCTTTACTGGCATTGGAGTCCGAACTACGGCTGGGAAATGAATTTTCCGGTGCAGGGTTACAACGAATGTTTAATCATGTATGTGCTGGCTGCATCTTCTCCTACCCATGCTGTGGATGCAAAGGTGTACCACGATGGCTGGGCACAAAATGGAAAAATTAAAAACAGCACTGCTTCCTACGGCGGCTACACGTTACCGTTATTACAACAAGGAGATGCAACAAATGGTGGTCCATTATTTTGGGCACATTACTCTTATTTAGGGCTCGACCCCAGAGGTTTGAAAGACCAATATGCAGATTACTGGGAACTCAACAAAAATATGGCGCTGATTAATTATCAATGGTGTGTAGACAATCCCAATAACTTCAAAGGCTATGGCCCGCATAGCTGGGGGCTTACTTCCAGTTATTCTATGGAAGGATATTCGGGGCATGCACCGCAGAAGGATCGCGATGTAGGGGTGATAGCTCCCACAGCTGCGCTGTCTTCTTTTCCCTATACACCCCAACAATCAACATCAGCCATGCTACATTGGTACAACAACATGAAAGATAAAACATGGGGCAACTATGGTTTTTATGATGCATTTAGTGAAACCCAAAACTGGTTTCCCAAAAGATACCTTGCCATCGACCAGGGGCCCATTGTAGTGATGATGGAAAATTACCGCAGCGGATTTGTATGGAACCTGTTTATGAGTGCGCCGGAAATAAAAGCAGGCTTACAAAAACTGGGTTTTAGCAGCCCGCATATTAAATAGTAAGAAAAAAATATTACTGGCGTTTGCCAGCATCACAACGGTTATTTCCTGTTCCTCAAAAATGCACAGTGCAAAACTTGTTTTGTTGCCGGATACGCAAACTTATGCTGGGAAATTTCCCCATATACTAGACTCGCAGCTTATCTGGATACTAAATAATAAACAACAGGTTTCATTTGTATTGCAGCAAGGAGATCTTACACAAAACAACAATCACCGGGAGTGGACCATCGTTAAAAATGCCTTTACAAAACTAAATAACAAAGTTCCTTGTGTACTTGCTGCAGGTAACCCCGATTTGGGCAGTGCCGACGGCAAATTTGCTGATACCAGAAATACGGCACTCTTCAATACTTACTTTCCGATAACCATGATGCAAATGCTGCCTGGCTTCGCAGGCGTTGCAGAAAATAACACAGAAAATGCCTATTATGTTTTTAAGACTGGAAAAATTAAATGGCTCGTCATAACACCCGGGTTTGGCCCGAGAAACAGTATTTTAAAAT
>Ga0105049_10000695_pt1 | contig 37913 bp, 15 predicted proteins | sample MAT06_FD_78087 | JGI IMG/M metagenome (GOLD analysis project Ga0105049, IMG submission 78087) | Freshwater microbial communities from Lake Fryxell liftoff mats and glacier meltwater in Antarctica - MAT-06 | ecosystem: Environmental > Aquatic > Freshwater > Ice > Liftoff microbial mat | place...
ATTTTGGATTTTGGAGCGCAGCTTGGGCAGCCTAATACTAGCACAAGCTGCTAGCTGCTGTAACCAGCGGTCGCAACGACGGTGAACGACAGTGATGGTGCTCCTCTGTTAGTCGGCGCGCTCGATCTGATAGCTCTGGGCCACGGCTGGCGAGCTGAACCTGCCCGTGCTCGTCCACGTCGCCGACCCGGTGGCCTTCTTCGAGCCGCTAGATGCGACCAACGAGCGCTGCCCCAACTTTTTTGTCGATTTCAGCGCCCGCATCGGCGCGCTCGGTCGCCAGCCCTACAGCGCCCGGCGCTTCTTCCTGCGCCACGCCGACCGCATCCTGTTTGGCACCGACGCCGGCCCCGACCTGGAGTCCTACCGCCGCGCCTACCGCTTTCTGGAGAGCGACGACGAGTACTTTAGCTACGATGGTAGCGAGGTGCCTGGGCAGGGCCGCTGGCAGATCTACGGCCTCTACCTGCCCGACGAGGTGCTGGAACAGGTATACTTCCGCAATGCTGAACGCGTTATCCTGCGACGCAGCAACCCTCACCTCCCAGCCCCCTCTCCCTGAGCGGGAGAGGAGGAGCCGAAAGGAAGGCCGCCCATGAAGCTCCGGCTCGCCCTGCTCGCGCTTGTCGCCGCGCTCGCCCTCGCCGCGTGCGGCGGCAGCCCCGTCGCTCCCGCTGCACCTGCCCCGACCGAACCGGCGCCCGCCGCCGCCGCACCGGTTGAGATCACCTACATGATGTGGGGCTCGCCGGAGGAGCTGGCCGTCTGGGAGCAGATCGTCGCCGATTTCGAGGCCGCCAACCCCGGCATCACGGTCAAGGTGGACGTAAGCGACTGGGACTCGTACTGGAGCAGACTGAAGACGCTCTACGCCGGCGGCACGCCGCCCGATGTGTTCGCGATGGACGGGCCGCTCTACCCCGACTGGCAGTCGCGCGGGGTGCTGCTGAACCTGCAGCCCTACATCGACAAAAGCCCCGAGCTGCTCGACGGCATCTACCCCGCTACGCTCTCCACCTACCAGCGCGACGGCGCCTACTACGGATTGCCACGCGACTTCCAGACGATCACGCTGTTCTACAACAAGGACATGTTCGACGCCGCCGGGCTGGCCGACGGCCCGGCCCGCGACGCGTGGCAGCTGCTCGCCGATATGGTGCTGGTCGATAAGTCGCTGCCCGACCCGGTTGTGAGCGCTGAGTACGGCAGCGACCCCGTTTGCCGCCGGGGTGGCCGCGATGACGACGATCGGCCACTGGGTTGTACCCGAGTACGCGCAGCTCGACTTCGCCTGGGACGTCGCTCCGATGCCAGCAGGCCCGGCTGGTCGCGCCACCAGCGTGAACAGCGACGATCATCGGCGACCTGGAGAAGACCACGATCACGGTTGGGCTAGCCCTGTTTCAGAGCCAGTACTCTGGCCGCTGGACGGTGATGATGGCCGGTGCGCTGGTGAGCATCGCCCCGGTGATGCTGCTCTTCTTTGTGGCCCAGCGCCAGTTTATCGAAGGCGTCGCCGTCTCGGGCGTGAAGCGCTGATATGCAATAGCCAATAGCCGATAGTCGATAAGCCTTGACGAAGGAACAAGCTATGCCTAACCACCCCAAGATCACGTTCATCGGCGCGGGCAGCGTCGTGTTTACGAAGAACCTGCTCGGCGACATCCTGAGCTTCCCCGAGCTGCAAGGCTGTACGATCAGCTTGCACGACATCAGCGCGGAGCGCCTGGAGACGGCGGAGGCCATGGCGCGCTGGACGGCGAACGCCCTGGGTGCAAAGCCCCGCATCGAGGCTCACCTCGACCGGCGGGCCGCGCTCGATGGCGCCGACTACGCGGTGAACATGGTCCAGATAGGCGGCCACAAAGCCACCCTGCTCGACTTCGACATCCCGCGCCGCTACGGCCTGCGCCAGACGATCGCCGACTCGCATGGGGTTGGCGGGATCTTCCGCGCCCTGCGCACCATCCCGGTGCTGCGCGGCATCGCCCACGACATGGAGCAGGTCTGCCCGCACGCGCTGATGCTCAACTACAGCAACCCGATGAGCATGCTCTGCTGGGCCTGGTTCGCCAGCTCGTCGGTGCCAATCGTGGGCCTCTGCCATAGTGTGCAGGGCACGACCGAGCAGATCAGTGAGTACGCGGGCGTCCCTTACGACGAGGTGACCTACCTGGGCGCGGGGATCAACCATGTGGCCTGGATTCTGCGCTTCGAGCACCAGGGCCGCGACGCGTACCCGCTGCTGCGCCAGGCGATCGCGGAGGGCCGCGTGCCCGCCGAGGACAGCGTGCGGGCCGAGCTGTGCCAGCGCCTGGGCTACTTCGTCACCGAGTCGTCGGAGCACAATGCCGAGTACTCGGCCCACTTCATCCCCCACGCCGGCGAGGTGGAGCGGCTGCACATCCCGCTCGACGAGTACGTGCGCCGCAGCGAGGAGAATCTGGGCGAGTTCGCCGCCGTGCGCGCGCAGCTCCAGCGCGGCGAGCCCTTCAAGATCGAGCGCAGCGCCGAGTACGCCTCGCAGATTATCTACGCCATGGAGACGGGCCAGCCCTGCGTGATCTACGGCAATGTCCGTAACGACGGGCTGATCACCAACCTGCCCGACGGCTGCTGCGTGGAGCTGCCCTGCCTGGTGGATCGCAACGGCGTGCAGCCGACGCGGATGGGCGACCTGCCACCGCAGCTGGCCGGGATGAGCCGCCAGCATGTGGCGGTGCAGGAGTTGACGGTGCGCGCGGCGCTGGAGGGCCGACGCGAGCACGTCTACCATGCGGCCATGCTCGACCCGCTCTGCGCCGCGAGCATGCCTCTGGAGCGGATCTGGGCCATGGTAGACGAGCTGATCGCCGCCCACGGCGAGGCGTTGCCAGAGGGGATTCATGACGCGTAGCTCGGCAGAAGTCCGCTACAGGTAAACCACGAAGCGCACGAACGTCTGGACCACGAACCGCACGAAGTGGCACGAAGCGCACGAACGCGAAACCGCCCGCGCGTGGTCGGGTTCGCGGTCGTTCGCGGCCTTTCGTAACTTCGCGGTCCAAAGGGCTTGGGCATCCAGATGGCTGTGGGTAACGCTATACCCATTCAGGGCATTGTGATTCGACAAGAAGGAAGCCCTTATGCCGACCATCGGCGCGCACACCCGCCACGAGATCGCGAGCCAGCCGGAGGCGTGGGCGGCTACGCTGGCGACTCTCGAAGACCACGCCGCCGCGCTCAGCGACCTGTTCGCGACGGGCGGCTACGACTCGCTGCTGTTCACCGGCTGTGGCTCAACCTATTATCTGGCGCTCGCCGCCGCCGCTGTCGGCCAGGAGCTCTGCGCACTGCCCGCGCGCGGCCTGCCCGCCTCCGAGCTCTGGCTCGACCTGCCCAATGCCGCGCGTGTGGGCCGCAAGCCCCTGCTCGTCGCGGTGAGCCGCTCCGGCGCCACCAGCGAGACGCTGCGGGCATGCGCCGCCTTCCAGGCCGCCGGTGGCGACCTGCTCACGCTCTCGTGCTACCCGGACCAGCCGCTGGCCACGCTGGGCCGCCTGAACCTGGTGCTCCTCGCAGGCCAGGAGCAGAGCATCGCCCAGACGCGGGCCTTCTCCACGCTCTACCTGGCCGCTGTGTTCGCCGCCGCCCGCTGGGCTGGGCGCAGCGACTTGCTGGCCGCGCTCCACGCGCTGCCCGCCGCAGGCCGGCGCGTGCTCGACGGCAGCCGTGCGCTCGCCGCGACGCTCGGCGCCGACCCCTCAATCGAGCGGCTGTTCGTGCTTGGCGCAGGCCAGCGCTACGGCCTGGCGTGCGAGCTGAGCCTCAAGCTCAAGGAGATGTCGCTGAGCCACAGCGAGCCGTTCCACGTGCTGGAGTTTCGCCACGGCCCGAAGTCCATGGTCACGCCGGGGACGCTGGTGGTAGCCTTGCTCTCGGATGCGAACCGCGCCCACGAGGTGGCCGTGCTGGACGAGCTGCGCGCCCAGGGCGGGCGCATTCTCGCTATTGCCGAGGACGACGCCGACATGAGTCTCGGCTCTGGGCTGCCCGAGATCGTGCGCTCCATCCTCTACCTGCCGCCTGGGCAGCAGCTAGCTTTCGAGCGGGCGCTCGCGCGCGGGCTCGACCCGGATCACCCGCTGCATCTGGATGCGGTCGTGCGCCTCGACGCCAGCGCATGATGCCGCTGGTGACGACTCAGCCAGGCCTGCATCACGGCGCGGTGAAGCGGCATAGGCGTGCGAGCGAGCCCTCGGCGGCTACAGCGGCGGCATAGCCCGCCCCCGGATCGAGGGCATAGAGCAACCACGGCCCGCCGCTAAGCGCCTCGGGCGGGAGGTGCAGGGTGGCCGAATCGCCTGGCCCCAGGCTCAGCTCGACGCGGTCGGGCGGGTAGCTGAGCCCTTCGCCGCGCGCTTTGAGGTACGCCTCTTTGCGCGTCCAGCTGTCGTAGAAGGCCCGCCTGCGGCGCTCTTCCGGCAGCGCGGCGAGCGCGAGCTGCTCACGCGCCGAGAAGATGCCGGGCAGCAGCGTGGTGTAGTGAAGCTCCTGGCACACGCGCTCGACGTCGACCCCGACCCGCCGCTCCCAGGCCAGGGCAATCAGGGCCAGCTCGCCCGAGTGCGACAGGTTGAAGCAGAGCTGCGGCCCCCCCTGCGGGCTGGCGAGCGACGGTTTGCCGTAGGCGGTGTAGTCGAAGCGCAGCGCTGGCGGTGGCACATCAAGGTAGGCGCCGAGCAGCCAGCGCAGGGTGCCGCGCGCGACAATGAAGCGCTTGCGGTCGACCGCGAACACAAAGCGCGCCGCCCGCTCGCGCTCGTCGGGGCTCAGCAGGTGCGCCAGGCGCTCAACCGTCACGGCGTCCACATTAATGGCAGCCCGCCAGACATGGAGCTCGGCGTCTCCCAGCCTGAAGGTGGCTGGCGGCGGGTCCCACTGCGCATGCATACGGACTCTCTCTGGCTGCGCCGCTGGCGTAAGCTCGCGCATCGTCGCTACTCGACGCTGCTCGCGCTGAGCAGGTGGCTGGAGCGGGCGCCGAAATGGGCCTGGGCCCACGCCTGCAGGACCGCGCACAGCTGGCGCTGCCTGGCGACGAGGGTAAAGAGGTGGTCCGACTGAGCGATCACCGTCAGCTCGAGCTTGCCTGCGGCGATCAGCCGCTCGAGCTCGCCGCCGAGCTGGGCGCGGATCTGCTCAAGCCCCGTGCTGCCCTCAGAGTGAAGCAGCAGCAGGGCGGCGCCGCGCTCGATGATCGGGCCGAGATACTGCTGCGCGCGGGCCGCCTGCTCGGCCTGGACGGCGGGGCGGCGGGCGGCGAGGACATGGCTTGCCCGGAAGCTGAACCCGACGATGCGATACCAGAGAATGTCCTTCAGGACGACCCTGGTGATGCTGCCATAGTCGGCCCGCCCGCTGAGCAGCTTCGCCCAGCGCTCGCGGCTGAAGATGGCGTGCTGGCCGTAGTTGCGGGCGTTCTGCTGGCTCACCTTCTTGATCCGGTCGAACTCGGTCCACTGGGCGTCGCCGCCCTCGAGGTTGATCAGGGCGGCGCCGACCACGCGCGGGTCTTCGCGGGCGACGAGCAGCGCGAAGGCGGCGCCGGCGCAGTGCCCGATCAGCAGGAAGCGCTGTGCGCCGTGGTGCTGGGCCAGCCAGTCCATCGCCTCGCGGGCCTCCAGGGGGGCGCTCTGGGCATAGGGCAGGTGGTCGGCGCGGGGGCGGCTATCGCCAAGGCCAGAGAAGTCGAAGCGCAGCACGGTGAACCCGTCCTGGGCCAGGGCGCGCGCGAGCTGCACGTAGATGCGGTTTGGCCCCACACGATGCAGGAGCCCTGCGTTGAGCAGCACCACAGCGGGGCACTCAGGGTCGCGCTCTGCCTGCGGCGGGGCGGTGACAATCCCGACCAAGCTGCGCGCCGGCCCAAACTGGATCACTGTCTCGTTCACGCGAACACCTTGTCTAGCCAGCCGGTGATCGCCTCGATCACCGGCTGCGGCACCAGGCCCTTGTCGACATCCTCAACCCAGACGGTGAAGCTCGGGACATGCTCATAGGTAACCAGGGCGCCGCTCTGGAGCTGCTCGTGCAGGGCGGTCAGGTCCGGGGTGGTCTGGCTCTCGATCAGCAGCACCGGCTTGCCACGCGGCGCCTGAGCCGTGCGCAGGTCGAGCCCTTCGAGCGCCGCGAGCTGGCCCTCACCAAGGGCGAAGCCGCACAGCTCGCCCGGCCGCGACCCGAGGGCGTGATCTTTTGGCTGGGCGAAGAAGCGCAGCAGCGCCTGCTCGTGCTGCGCCCGCAGCTCGTCGAGGTAGCGCTGCCCGTTGACCACCGGCTCCCAGAGCACCAGACCAGCGAGATCGGCGGTGCGCGCGCTAGCGCTCAATGCAAGGCTGGCGCCGAGGCGCAGGCCCGCCAGGATCACCCGGTCGACGCCGCTGCGGGCGCGCAGCTCGGCCACGGCCAGGCCAAGATCGCTCTGCCACTGGGCGAGGTGCGCATCGGCGTCCTCGCCCTGCGAGTCGCCGGTGCCGTAGTAGTCGAAGCGCAGCGCCGGGAAGCCGGCCCGTGCAATCTGGGCGATCAGGTGGTGGCAGGCCCGATGGGAGCGGATATACTCCTGCCCGAATGGATAGCAGAGCACAACCCCCTGCTCGCGGGCCGGCCACACCTGCGGCTCGTGGTAGCAGCCGAAGAGCTGGCGGCCCGGCGGCCCGAAGAAGAATGGCTCGATCTGCTCAGTTGCAGCCGTGGCGGCCATAGCGCGGGCTCCTAGCTCTGCTTTTGCTCTGGCGTGATCGCGCGTCTGACGGCGCCAAGCAGGCGCTCGGCGAGGCCCTGGCCAGGCTGGGGCGGCGGGGCATCGGCCTGGGCGGCGGGCGTTCGCAGCAGCTCGTCGTACGAGGCGGCGAGCTGCCCGAGGGTCTGGGCGCGGATCAGGCCAGGGTTGAGCTTGGGGCCGAGCTGCCGCTCGAGCTTCGCCAGGGCCTCGACCGCGAGCAGCGAGTGGCCGCCAAGGTCGAAGAAGTTGTCGTAGGCGCTCACCCGGTCGAGGGCCAAGACCTCGCGCCACACGGCCGCGACGGCCAGCTCGGTGGGTGTGGACGGCGCGACATAGCCGTCGTCGCCGCGCGCCCGTGCGCCTGCGGGCACCGGCAGGGCGTTGCGGTCGATTTTTCCATTCGGCGTGCGCGGCAACCGCTCGAGCGCGATGAAGGCGGTCGGGAGCATATAGTCGGGCAGCGTGGCGCGCAGGTGGAGGCGCAGCTCGCCAGCCTGGGGGGGCAGTTCGCCCGCCGCAACCAGGTAGGCCACCAGCCGCAGGGCGCCGCGCTGGTCCTCACGGGCGACGACCACCGCCTCGCTCACCGCAGGGTGGCGGCTGAGCATGGCCTCGATCTCGCCAAGCTCGATGCGGAAGCCACGGATCTTCACTTGTTGATCTGCGCGTCCGAGCACCTCGATCAGGCCATCGGCCCTGCGGCGGGCGAGATCGCCTGTGCGGTAGAGGCGGGCCTGGGGGCGCTGTGCGAACGGGTCGGCGACGAAGCGCTCGGCAGTCAGCTCGGGGCGTTTTAGGTAGCCGCGGGCCACGCCCGCCCCGCCGATATACAGCTCGCCGAGCACCCCGACCGGCTGCGGCTCGCGGGCGTCGTCCAGAACATAGATCTGGGTGTTATTGATCGGTCGGCCAACTGGCACGGCGCCATCGACCTGGACAAGCTTATGGAGCGCCGACCAGACGGTGGTCTCTGTGGGGCCGTACATATTCCAGAGCTCGACGCCTGCATCGAGCAGGGCGCGCGCCAGATCCGGCGGCAGGGCCTCGCCGCCGCAGAGCGCCTTGAAGGGGCGTTTGGGCTGCCAGCCGGCCTCGAGCAACAACCGCCAGGTGATCGGGGTGGCCTGCATCACCGTGGCGCCGCTCGTCTCGATCAGCGTGCGCAGATCCTCGCCGTTGGCAGCCGTCTCGCGGCTGGCGAGCACCAGCCTGGCGCCGACGAGCAGCGGCAGGTAGAGCTCGAGTACAGCGATATCGAACGAGAGCGTGGTCACGGCCACCAGGATATCGTCGGCCGCGAGCCCCGGTTGCGCGCGCATCGCGTTGAGAAAGTTGACCACAGCCTGGTGCGGGATCTGCACACCTTTGGGCCTGCCCGTGGAGCCGGAGGTAAAGATCACATAGGCCAGCTGCTCGGGCGCCACGCCGGGTTGCGGCGGGTCGGCGGCGTGGTCGGCGATAGCCGGCCAGTCGCTATCGATCAGCACGACGCGGCCCTGGTGGACTGGCGCGTCTGCGGCGAGGGACTCCTGGGTGATCAGCACGGGTGCGGCGGCGTCCTCGAGCATCAGGGCGAGGCGCTCGCGGGGGAAGCCAGGGTCGAGCGGCACATAGGCGCCGCCGGCCTTGAGCACGCCGAGCAGGGCCACGAGCATAGCGAGTGAGCGCTCGAGGTAGACCCCCACCAGCACGTCGGGGCCGACGCCGAGGGCGCGCAAGTGCTGGGCGAGCTGGTTTGCGCGCTGGTCGAGCTCCTGGTAGCTGAGGTGCGCGTCCTCGCAGACAGCCGCGATGGCTGCGGGCGAGCGGGCGGCCTGCGCGGCGAGCAGCTCGTGGACGCCGCAATCATGGGGGTAGGGCGCTGCGGTAGCGTTCCACGCGCCGAGCAGCTGCTCGCGCTCAGCGGGCGTAAGCAGCGGCAGGGCGCCGACAGCCCGGTCGGGGTCGGCCACAATGCCCTCCAGCAGGGTCTGGAGGTGGCCGGCCAGCCTGGTGATCGTGGCGTCATCGAACAGGTCGGTGTTGTATTTGAGGGCGCCGCCGATGCTTTCAGGCGCCTCGATAAGCACGAGGCTCAGGTCGAACTGGCCGTTCTCCTGGCTGATCGGGTAGGGCTCGAGCTGCAGCCCATGGCTCGCAACTGGCCGGGTTGGCTCGCGGCGCAGCAGCTCCTCGGCAAGCTTGCCAAGCAGCTGGACCTTCTGCTGGGTGAACAGCACCTCCATGATCGGTGTGCGGCCCGGCTCGCGCTTGGGCTGCAGCTCCTCGACCATGAGTGTAAATGGATAGCCCTCGTGGGCGAGGGCCGCGTGCAGCGTCTGCCGCACCTGGGCGAGGAAGGCTTTGAATGGCTGCCCGCCCGTGATAGCGACGCGCAGGGGCACCGGGCTCACCAGGTAGCCGACGGTCTGCTGGAAGGGCGGCTGCCCGCGGTTGGCCATCGGCGAGCCAATGATCAGGTCGTCTTGGCCGGTGATGCGATGCAGCAGCACGTAGAAGGCGGCCAGCATAAGGGCGTACAGGGTTGTGTGCTCTGCTTTCGCCAGGGCGCGCAGCCGACCGGCGAGCTCGTCGCTCAGCTTGATCGGCTGCGCGCTCCCCTGGAGGCTCTGGAACGGCGGGCGTGGCCGGTCGATGGGGAGCGCCAGCACGGGCAGGCTGCCGGCCAGCTGCTGATGCCAGAACGCGCGCAGGCGCTCGCCCTCGGCGCCGGCAAGCATGGCCCGCTGCCAGGCGGCGAAGTCGCCGTACTGTCGCTCGACTGGCGGCAGGTTCGCCGGCGGGCCACCGGCCTCGGCCGCGTAGAGCCTGGCGAGCTCGTCGAGGATCACGCCCATGGACCAGCCATCGAAGACAATATGGTGGACCGTCAGCAGCAACACGTGGTCGGCGACGGCGCGCGTAAAGAGCTGGACGCGCAGCAGCGGGCCACGGGCCAGGTCGAAGGGCTGCTGGTGCGCAGCCTCGATCTGGCGGCTCAGCTCGGCGTCGGACCAGCCGGCCGCGTCGACCGCCGCGAAATGCAGCTCGGCGGCGCTGGACACAAGCTGCGCCAGCCCATGGTCGGTGAGCGTGAAGGTAGTACGCAGGGCGGCGTGGCGGTCGACAATACTCTGGAAGGCGCGCCGCAGCGCCGCCACATTCACTGCGAAGTGCGCGCTGGCCGCGAAGGCAATATTGTAGGCTGCGCTCGCGGGCGCAAGCTGATGGGTGAAGTAGAGCGCCTGCTGGCCGTACGAGAGCGGGAGTGCAACCGAGCTCGCCTTTGCCTGCTCGCGGAGCAGCTGCGCGAGCAGGGCGCGACGCTCCTCGGGCGATAGATCAGCCGTGGACGGGCGGCTCGTGGGCATCAGGCGTGTTCCTTGTCCTTGAGCATTGCGTCGAGCATTGCGTCAACGTCGCTGTCGGAGAGCTGGTCGAGATTGGCGAGGATGTCTGCGGGGCTGTGCCCATTGCCGGCGGGGTCGGCAGCGGTCGGCGGCGGCAGCTCGACCGGCGACGGAGCGCCGAGCTGGCCCTCGAGCTCGGCGACCAGCTCGGTGATGGTCGGCCCTGCGAGCAGGGTGGTCACCGGCACGCTGCCGCGCAGGTCGCCGTCGATGCGATTCTTCAGCTCCACGGCCATCAGCGAGTCGATGCCGAGGTCGCTCAGGGAGCGGCCAGGGTCTGTGGCCTGTGGATCGAGGCCCATCACCAGCGCGACGTGGAGGGTCAGGCGCTCGACCAGCAGCTGCTGGCGCTGGTCGCCGGCGGCGGCGAGCCGCTTGCGGAAGGCGGCCCCATCGTCGGCGGCGGCGGGGCGGTCCGGTCGGGTCGGCGTGGCCCGTACGAGCTCGGCGAAGAGCGGCGGCGCCTGCCCCGCAGGGAACTGCTCGAGCAGGGCGGCCCAGCGCACAGGCAGCACCGCGACCTGGGTGTCGCCGCCGACCAAGGCGCGTTCAAGGGCGAGGACACCCTTTGCGGGGGCGATCAGCTCCACGCCGCGCCCGGCCATCTGGCCCTGGTGCCCTGAGGCGAGCGCTGCGGCCATGCCCACCTCGCCCCAGGCGCCCCAGTTGACGCTGAGGGCCGGCAGTCCGTCGGCGCGGCGCCTGTGGGCCAGGGCGTCGAGGAAGGCGTTGGCGGCGGCGTAGTTGGCCTGCCCGGCGTTGCCCAGCAGGGCCGAGGCCGACGAGAAGAGCACGAAGTGGTCGAGGGGCGCCCCACGCGTGGCGAGGTGCAGGTTCCAGGCGCCCGCGAGCTTCGGCGCGAAGACCTTGGCGAAGCGCTGCCAGCTTTGCTGCGCCAGCACGCCATCGTCCAGGGCGCCTGCGGCGTGGAAGACGCCGCGCAGGGGCCGCCCCGTCGCGCTGATCGTCGCGAGGGCGCTGGCGAGCTCGGCGGGCAGGGCCACATCGGCGGCGAGCACGAGCACCTCGGCGCCGGCGCCCCGCAGGGCGGTGATGGCCTCGGCGGCCTGGGCCGACGGCGCCTTGCGCCCGACGAGGGCCAGGTGGCGCGCCCCGTGCTCCACCAGCCAGCCCGCCACGCGCAGGCCGAGCCCGCCGAGCCCGCCGGTGATCAGGTACGATCCGTCGGCCTGGGCAGAGCCCTGCCAGGCTGCGGGCCGGTGCGTCACCACCACCTTGCCGATATGCTTCGCCTGGGACATATAGCGGAAGGCGTCCACGGCGGCCTCGGCTGGGAAGGCCCGCAGGGGCAGCGGCGCGAGCGACCCGGCGGCCAGCGTCGCCAGCAGCGACTCGAGCATGGCCGTGATCAGCTCCGGCTCGTCGCGCAGCACATCGCCAAGGTCATACGGAGTGTAGCGCACATCGGGGCGGGCCGCAGCCGCCTGCTCCAGCGTCCAGATGCCGCGCTTGCCGATCTCAAGGAAGCGCCCGCCGGGGGCGAGCGCAGCGAAGCTGTCGCTGATGAAGGCGTCGGAGAGCGAGTTCAGCACGACGTCGACGCCCCGCCCGCCGGTGAGCGCCTGCACCGTGGCGAGGAAGTCGGCCTGGCGCGAACTAAAGATGTGACGGACGCCCTGGGCGCGCAGGTGGGCGTGCTTGGCCGGGCTGCCAGCTGTCGCGTAGACCTCGGCGCCGAGCTGCTGCGCGATCTGCACAGCGGCCAGGCCGACGCCGCCGGCCGCCGCGTGGATGAGCACACGCTCGCCGGGCTTGAGGTCGGCAAGGGTGCGCAGGCCATAGTACGCCGTCAAAAAGGCGCTCGGCACGGTGGCCGCGTCGGCAAAGCTCAGGCTTGCCGGCTTGAGGGCCACCAGGCTCGCGGGCGTGATCACGACGGCGTCGAAGCTGCGCGGTGCGAGCCCCACCACTGCATCGCCAACCCGCAGCCGCTGCACGCTCGGGCCAACGGCGCTCACCACGCCGGCGCACTCGATCCCGGGCGGGCCGGGGTCGCCAGGATACATCCCGAGCACATTGAGCACATCGCGGAAGTTGAGGCCCGTGGCGTGCATCGTGATCGCAACCTCGCCCGGCCCCGGCTCGCGGCGCTCGAGCGGCTGGTAGGCAAGCTTGTCCAGCATGCCGCGCTCGGGTAGCACGAGGCGATACGGCTCGCCCGTTGGCAGCGCCATCCCCACAGGCCTGCGCCCGATCAGGCGGGCCACGAGGCGGGCGCCGCCGCGCAGGGCGAGCTGGTTCTCGCGGTCGGGGGCGAGCAGCTCATCGGCTAGCTGGGAGAGGCTGTCAGCGGCAGGGTCGAGATCCACCATGGTGCAGCGCAGGCCTGGGTGCTCCAGGGCCACCACCCGGCCAAGGCCCCAGAGGGTCGCATCGGCGGGCTCGACAGGCGGCCCGGCCTCATCGGCGGGCTGGGCGCCCTGCGTGGCGATCCAGAGGCGTGGCGGGTCGCCGACGCGCCGCGCGAGGGCCTGGACGAGCTGGAGTGTCGCCGCGCATGCAAGCGCCTGACGGTCGTCCAGCGCGGCGAGCGAGAGGCCGCGCGCCTGGGCTGGCGCGGTCCATAGGCAAACGACGGCGCGCAGCTCGCCGGCGGCGCTCACGATCGCGTCAAACGCAGTTGGGTCGGCGACCTCGACCTGCCAGCGCCCCGGCTTGAGCGCGGCGGTGGCGGGGCCGGGCATTACGACGGTCACCTCGGCGCCATGGTCGGCCAGCAGCCGTGCCAGGGCCTCGGCGGCAGGGGGCGCGTCGGCGAGCACGAGCCAGGCGCCAGGCGCACCGCTCACCGCCGCCTCAGCTCGCGGCAGGGGCCGCCAGGCCAGCTGGTGAAACCAGGGGGCCAGGGCGTCGCGCTCCCACGCTCCACGGGCGGCGCGCAGCAGCTCCAGGCGCTCAAGCTGGGCGACGGTCTGCCCGTCCTCGTCGAGCAGCAGCAGGCGACAGGTGAGGCCCCGCTCATCCCTGGCGCCTGTCTGGATGAGCTCGGCGTAGCACCAGACGGTGGTCGGAGTCGGCTTGAACAGGCGCAGGCCTGCGATCCCGACCGGCACGCCGCCATCGCCGGCAGGCATCGCCGCGCCGATGACATGGAAGCAGGCGTCCAGCAGCGCGGGGTGAAGCTGATAGCCGTCGGCTGGGCCAGCCTCGTCGGGAAGCCGCACGAGGCCGAGGGCCGCGCCGTCGCCGCGCCAGAGCTCGGCCACGCCGCGAAAGGCGGGGCCGTAGCTCAGGCCTTTTGCGGCGAGCTCTTCGTAATAGCTATCCACCGCGAGCTGCTCGGGGCAGCTCGCGCGCAGCGCCGCCAGATCGGCCTGAGCGGGAGCGGGCTGTTCGTCTGTGCGAACGGAGCCTGTGGCGTGGAAGCGGGCGGACGCGGGGTCGTCGGGGGGGAAGCTGACGATCTGGAGCGCGTGCTCGCCTTCGCTCGCGGGGCCTAGCACAAGCTGCAGCGTGTGGATCGTGTCGTCGAGCATCAGCGGCTCGCTGATACTCAGGTTGGCCACGCTCAGGGGCAGCGGGCCGACGGTTGCGGCGGCCGCCAGGGCCAGCTCCAGATAGGCCGTGCCAGGGAACACCGTCGCCCCATACACACAATGGTCGGCCAGATAGGCGGGCTCGCTTGCGCTCACCTCGCCCGCGAAGATCGTCTCGCGTACCAGGGGCGAGCGCGTGCGGCGCCCAAGCAGCGGGTGGCCGTTGTCGTCTGGCGTCGTCGCACGCGCCGCCCTATGTGCGGGGAGATCGACCCAGTAGCGCGCGCGCTGGAAGGGGTAGGTGGGCAGCGTCAGCTTGCGCCGGGGCGCCCCATGCTCCAGCGCCGCCCAGTCGATCTTCACGCCGCGCACATAGAGCTGGCCGAGGCTCTCGTGAATCTGCAGGTTGTCGTCGCGATGCCTGCGCAGCGAGGGCAACGCCAGGGTCGCCCCGTCGGTCGGCACATGCTGCGCCATAGCGAGCAGCGTCGGGTGCGGGCCGAGCTCCACCAGCAGCTCGGCGCCGAGGCTGTGCAGGGCTTGCACACCGGCGCCGAAGCGCACCGCCTGGCGCAGGTGCCGCCGCCAGTAGGCCGGCGTCGCGATTTCGTCGCCGGCGAGGGTGCCGCTGAGGTTCGAGACGAGGGGAAGCTGCGGCGAGCGGAGCGCGACACCGGCGACCATCCGCTCGAAGGGATCGAGAATGGGGTCCATCAGCGGCGAGTGGAAGGCGTGGGAGACGACCAGGCGCTGCACGCGCACGCCGGCAGCGGCGAACTGCTCCGTCACGGCGTCCACCGCTGCGGCAGCGCCGGAGATGACGGTGTGCTCGGGGCCGTTGACGGCGGCGACGGCGAGCTGAGCCGCGTGGGGCGCCACTGCGGCCTGCACCTGCTCGCTGGGCGCGAAGATGGCAGCCATCGCGCCGTTGGCGGGCAGCGACTGCATCAGGCGGCCGCGGGCGGTGATCAGGCGCAGGCCATCCTCCAGGCTCATCACACCGGCCACCACGGCGGCAACGTACTCGCCCACGCTATGGCCGAGCACGACACTCGGCGTAACGCCCCAGCTGCGCCAGAGCTCGCTGAGGGCGTACTCGAGCGCAAAGAGGGCCGGCTGGGTGTAGGCCGTCTGGTCGAGCCTGTCGGCCGCAGCGCCGAAGAGCAGCGCGAGGAGCGGCTGGTCGAGCTGTGGGGCGAGCAGCTCGGCGCAGCGGTCGAGGGCGGCACGGAACAGCGGCTCGCGCTGGTAGAGGGCGTGGCCCATGCCCGCGTACTGCGACCCCTGGCCGGTGAACAGGAAGGCGATCTTCGGCTGGCCCCCCTGGGCGCGCCCGCTGAACGTGCCCACAGCTTCGGCGCCATCGGCAAACGCCTGGAGCCGGTCGCTCAGCTCCTCGGCGCCCTCGGCGATGACGGCAAGGCGATGGGCGAACAGCGCGCGGCCAGTATTGGCGGTGTAGCAGACATCGGCGATATCGAGCTCGGGGTGCGCTGCCAGGTGTGCGGCGAGGCGCGCGGCGGCGGCACGCAGGGCAGGCTCGCTCTTGGCAGAGAGCGTAAGGATGTGGCGGGCGCCCTCAGGCAGCACAGCAGGGGCCGGGGCGGGCTCAGGCGGCGAGCCAAGGATCACATGGGCGTTTGTGCCGCTGAAGCCGAAGCCGCTCACACCAGCGATCCGCACCCCGTTTCGGGCCGGCCAGGGCGTGGGCGTCACGGGGATCTCGATGGGAAACGCAGGCCAGGGAATCTTCGGGCTGCGCTCCTGGAGGTGCAGCAGGGGCGGGATCTCGCCGTGCTGGAGTGCGAGGCACACCTTGATCATCGCCGCGATCCCGGCGGCGGACTCGGCGTGGCCGAGGTTGGTCTTTACCGAGCTGAGGAAAAGGGTGTCATGCGCGCCGCGCCCTTTGCCGAGCACCGCGCCGATCGCCTCGACCTCGATCGGGTCGCCGAGGGCAGTGCCGGTGCCGTGGGCCTCGACGTACTGCACCTGGGCGGGCTCCAGGCCGGCGTTCGCGAGGGCCTGCTGGAGCATCGCCTGCTGCGCGCGCCCGTTCGGCACGGTCAGGCCGCTGCTGCGTCCGTCCTGGTTCACAGCGGAGCCACGGATCACCGCGAGGATCGGATCGCCGTCGGCCAGGGCATCGGCGAGCCGCTTGAGCACCAGCATCCCGCAGCCCTCCGAGCGCACGAAGCCGTCGGCGCGGGCGTCGAAGGCCTTGCAGCGCCCGTCGGAGGCCATCATGCCCCAGCTGCTGAAGCTAACAAAGCCATCGGGCATGAGCACGACGTTGACCCCACCGGCAAGGGCCAGGTTGCTCTCACGGGCGCGCAGGCTCTGGGCCGCCAGATGCACCGCCACGAGCGATGAGGAGCAGGCCGTATCGACCGCGATGGCGGGGCCTTGGAGCCCGAGCACAAAGGAGACGCGCCCAGCGGCAACGTTCATCGAGCCGCCGGTGGCGGCGTAGGCGTCGATATTCTTATAGCCCTGCTGGCGCACAATATCGCTATAGTCGTTGGTGCTGATGCCGAGGAAGACCCCGCTGCGGCTGCCGCCGAGGCTGTCGGGCGCGATGCCGGCGCGCTCCAGCGCCTCCCAGCAGACCTCCAGCACCAGGCGCTGCTGGGGGTCCATCGTCTGCGCCTCGCGGGGCGTGATCCCAAAGAACTGCGGGTCGAACTGATCGATATTGTCGAGAAAGCCGCCGCGCCACGCTGGCTGATCGGGGTCGCTCTCGGGGGTGACGCCGACGGCGGCGACGATCTTGCGCCGGTCGGGCGGGAGCTCGCTCACGGCGTCGCCGCCATCGCGCAGCAGCTGCCAGTAGCTTTCGGGGCTATCGACGCCGCCGGGGAAGCGGCAGCTCATCCCGATAATGGCGATCGGCTCGGTGCGGGCGCGCTCGGCCGCCGCAAGCTTCACCTCTAGCGCCTCGATGGCCTGAAGCGAGCTTTGCAGCAGCGTGCGGCGGTCGGCGGCCTGGTCTGGGTTGCTCATGCTGATCACCTTCGCGTGGCTGGAGTGGGCGTATGGCTACGGCTTGATGCCTGCGGCCCGCAAGATATCGTCGTCGCTCAGCGGCGCGATCGCGGTGCCGAAGCTGCGGTTGAAGGCCTCGATATAGAGCTTGGCGTAGAGCCCCGAGAGCACTGTGCCGGGGTGAATGTACCCGTCGTCGATCAGGCCGAAGTGCGGCTCGTTGCCGCGCTTGCGCAGGTCGACGCGCTCGCCACCCACGATCAGAAAGCCCTCGGCGTCGAGGCGGCTCTGGACCTCAGCCAGGTAGGCTGCGTTGAAGTCGAAGAAGGCCACGCCCTCCTCGGCGCCGAGCTGCGCGAGGCGCTGGTTTAGGTAGGCGATCGCATCGACGAAGCGCTGTCGCCCGACGGGGTCCTGGTATTCGACATACAGCTCGGGCACGATCGGCAGCGTCATATAGTCCTGGGTCGCGGCGACGAGCACCTCGCACTGGCCGGTCGCTTTGAGCGCACGGGCGGCCGAGATGATGTTATCGGCGATCAGGTCGAGGCGTGCGCGCAGCGCGTCGCCGCTCGCGGTGCCCAGGTAGATCTGCTGGCCAAGCCCGCTGAAGTAGAAGTCGTTGATGCCGATCTGCACGATGGCGTGTGAGACCAGGCCAGCAACCGCCTGCGCGGCCGCGCCGGTATGCTGGCCGTTGCTGAGCATCTGGTCCGAGGTGGCGCCGCTGCGCGCCCAGTTGAAGGCGTAGCCGCCGCGCCGCGGCTCCTCGCGCTGGCCCCACGGGCCGAGGTTAAGCTTGCGCACGGTGGCGAGCAGCTCAACCCAGTTGAGGGTCGTGGCATTGTACTCGCCGCCGCGTGGGTTGTCGGCGCGGTACTCGTCCTGGGTGCTATCGCCGAGGATAGCCAGCCCGACGATCACGTTGGGCTGCGGGTTCAGCGTCGCCGTCGGCGCAACGGGCTGGGTCGTGGCCGTGGCTGTAGGCGCCAGCTGCGTCGGGGTGGTAACAATGGGCAGAAAGACGCACTGCCGTCCGATCCCGCAGCCTACATTGGCCGCAGCGATCCCGACCACGGCCAAGGCCAGGCCAATCAGCGTGATGCGTAGCAAGAGCTTGTTCATAGCGTTTCGACCTCGAGCCGGGCCTCTCTGGGTTCCCTTGAGGCGGTCTGCTTGTCGGCGGTGGAGCGCAGCGCGACGATGGCAGCCCCGGCGATCAGCGCTGCGCCCACGAGCGCCAGCCTGCCCGCTTGCGGGCCGCCAAGCAGCGGCGACAGCAGCAACGCAAGCAGCAGCTGCAGGGCGAACAGCGGCCCGAAGACAGTCGCTGACACAAGCTCGCAGGCTTTGTCGAGCGCCCAGAGCACAACGAGCCCGACGAGCCCGACCCCCGCCATCACAATGGCGTCACGCGCCGTGAGCGGCTGCCAGACAGCGGGCATCGCGAGCGTCAGCGGGACGAAGACAGCCACAGCCGAGTAGAACAGGTTCACCATGGTGGGCTCGTCGCGCAGCGAGCGGGTGAGGACCACATACAGGCTGAACGACAGGGCCATACCGAGGCCAAAGATCGCGGCGGCGCCGCTCGTCGTCGGGCGCAGGATCAGCTGCGCGCCCAACGTGGTGGCCGCGGCCGCGCCCCAGAGCGGCCAGCGCGCCCGGTCGCCCTGCACGAATGCGGCGAAGACCAGGATCAGGATCGGCACGAGCCAGAACACGGCCATCACATCGCCCCCACGCGCACGGTCGAGCGAGAGGATGTAGCTCGCCGGCATCACGAGCATGAGCAGCCCGCGCCCGAGCTGGAGACCAAGCCGCTGTGTTCGGAAGAGCGCGCGACCGTGGCGTGGGGCCAGGGCCAGGAGCATGACGAGGATGTGCGTGCCATAGCGCATCCAGACGACCTGGTACAGCGAGTAGCCGGGCGTCAGCAGCGTGGGCAGCCACTCGGCCACGCTCCAGAGCAGCACGAACAGGCCGAGCAGCCCGGCGACGAGCACGGCCCGTCTTGTCTCGCTGCGCACTGGTAGCTTCGTCATCGCGTGTGTGCCTTAGTGTAGCCGGGCGAGCTTCGCCGCCAGCAGCGCCGCGAGGTCGTCCTCGGAGAGGTCTTCGATTGCGCCTGTGCCGAGCGGCTGGGGCGGCTCGGCCTGCGCCTGCACCTTGCTAGTCGCCTCGGGCTCGGGCGCGGCCAGGAGCTCATCGGCGAAGAAGCCGCCGAGCGCCTCGACCGACGGATAGTTGAAGGTGAGGGTCGCGGGCAGGCTCTGGCCGACGCTGCGTTCGAGCCGCCCCTTCAATTCTACCGCCATCAGCGAGTCCATGCCCATCTCGAAGAGCCCCTGCCGATCGTCGATCAGGTCAACCTGCATGCCGAGCGCCCGGGCCACGGCCTCGCGCACAAAGCCGACGATCACAGCGCGGCGCTCGCTGTCCACGACACCTTCAAGCCTGTGCAGGAGCGCTGGCCCCGCCCCGCCAGCGGCCTGAGACCGCAGCTGCTGCGCTGTCGGCGGGGTGACACCCATATGGGCGAGCAGCGGGCGGGCGCGGCGAGCCTCGTAGGCGGGCTTGAGCACCTGCCAGTCTACGACGGCGACGGCCAGCTGGGCGGCCTGCGTGTCGAGCAGCGTGCCGAGCAAGTCGAGGGCCTGGCTAGCGGGCATGCGGCCAAGGCCGAAGCTGGCCACGGTCTGCTGCTCGGCGTCAGTGGCGACGCGCATCGCGTCCCAGGTGCCCCAATTCACGCTGAGGGCGGGCAGGCCAAGCGCGCGCCGATGGTGGGCGAGGGCATCGAGGGCCTGGTTCGCCGCCGCGTAGTGCGCCAGGTCACGCGAGCCCCAGAGGGCCGTCGTCGACGAGAAGAGCACAAAGTGCTCAAGCTCGCGGCCGCGTGTGAGCTCGTGGAGCAGCCAGCCGCCGGCGAGCTTGGGCCAGAGCTGCGCGCGCAGGGCGGCAGGCGTGAGCTTCTGCACCGGGGCGCTGCCAAGCTCGGCAGCCGTGTGGAAGACCCCGCGCAGTGGCGGCAGGTCGGCGCCGAAGCGACTGAACAGGGCGCTCATCGGCTCGCGCGCGGCGACATCAACGGCGACGACGGTCACGCTCGCGCCCTGGGCCTCGATGGCTTTGAGCGCCGCGACCTGCCCCGCCTCGCGGCTGCCAGGCGCGAGGGTGTGCCACTGCGCGCGCTCAGGGACAGCCCGGCGCCCGGTGAGCACGAGGTGGCGAGCGCCGGCGCTGGCGAGCCACGCGGCCAGCTTGAGCCCCAGCCCGCCGAGGCCGCCCGTGACGAGGTACGCGCCGTCTGGCCTGAACGTCGGCGCCCGCTCGGCCGGCGCCGCAGCGCGCTCGAGGCGCGGCACCAGACGTTCGTCGCCCCGCAGCGCCACCTGGTCTTCGCCGTCGGTGTAGGCCAGCTCGGCCAGCAGGGCGAGGGCCTCGGCCTGCGGATCGCCGGCGGGCGCGAGGTCGATCAGGCCACCCCAAAGCTCAGGGTGCTCCAGGGCGATCACGCGCCCGAGGCCCCAGAGCGGGGCCTGCCCCACGGCGACGGGCGCTGGGGCCACCCCGGCGGGCTGTGCGCCACGCGTGATGAGCCAGAGCTGCGCGGGGCGCCCGGCGAGGGCTTGGGCGAGGGCGAGGGCGCCTGTAGAGGCGGGCTCCTGGCCGTCGAGCAGCTCCTCGGCGCGCGCTTGCTCGCCGCCGGGCGCGTCGAGGCCCCAGAGGAAGACAGCGCGGCGGCGCGCTCCCGGTGCGCCAGTCTGGTCGAGCAGCTGGTCAAGGGCGGCGCGGGTGGGGGGCACCTGCCAGTGTCCATCGCCTAGCCTGGCTATGTCGTCGCCGGCAGACACCAGCGTGCAGCCCGCGCCAGCGCGCGTGAGCTCGGCCGCAAGCCTGGCGCCCACGCCGCCCGCGTCCGCGAAGATCAGCCACGCGTCCCCGTGGAGCGCAGTCATGGCCTGGGGGGCGCGAGCCATGATCACCGCCTGGCCGTGGTCCGCCTGCGGCACAACCGTAGCCTCGCCGAAGCCGCTCGCCGCGAGCAGATCGCGCCAGCGCGGCCCGTCGAGCAGGGGGTGGGTCGTGCGGCGCTCGGTGTCGCTGAAGCGCCACCAGCCTTCCGTCAGGCCGAAGGTGAGGTCGACCCAGCGGAAGGCGCGGGTGCCCTCGATCAGCAGCAGCAGGCCGCCGGGGGCGAGCGTGCGGCGCACATTGGCCAGCGTGCGCTCCAGGTCGGCCGTCGCGTGCAGCACATTCGCGGCCAGCACCAGATCGAAGCCGTGGGCGGGCAGGCCCTGGTCCTCGGGGTCGCGCTCGACATCGAAGACGTGGGTGCGCAGAAAGCCGTACGCCCCCAGCTCGTCGGCGGCCCGCGCCGTGAAGCGCGGCGACACATCGGTGAACCAGTACTCGACGCCATCAGGCGGCAGCAGGGGGAGCACCGCCCGCGTGGTGGCGCCGCTGCCAGCGCCGATCTCGAGCACGCGCAAGGGCCGGCCGGCGGGCCGTGCGGCGACAATCACGCGCACCGCCTCGGCCACCAGCCCATTGGCCACGCGGGCGAAGGGCGTCTCGCCGTAGAGCGGCTCGGTTAGCGCCAGCGACCCGCCAGGGAAGAGCAGCTCCACCGGGTCGGCGTCGCCGCGCAGGGCTTCGGCCAGCCGCTCGCCGCAGCGCTCTAGTAGGGTCAGCTCGTGGGCGAGGGCGGGAAAGCGCGCACGCAGGGCGGCAGCCGGCTCGTAGGAGATCGCCCCGTCTGCGATGGGCCGCACCACCTCCCACCCGTCGCCGGCCTTGCGCAGCAGACCCTGCTCGGCGAGGATGGCCAGCAGCCGCGCGAACAGGCGGCGATGCCGTGGGAGCACCCCGAGCTGCTCGGCAAGGGCCGCACTGCGCACGCGCTCGGCCGGCCGGGGCGACCAGCCGAGCTGCGCGAGGGCGCGTGCGGCATAGGCTGCGCTCAAGGTCTCCAGCTCGGCCACGCAGTCGAGGGCGGCGCCGAGGTCGTGCTGCTCGGCAAGGGCGTCATAGAAGGGCGTGATTGCGGCTGCCACAGCGCCTGGCGCGGCCAGGGCGGCGCTGGCGGCGCCGGGCAGAGGCTGCGCCTGCCAGCGCACCTCGTAGAGCCAGTCGTCTGTGGGCGGGCGGGCGCGCAGGAGGGCGGCGCGGCTCGCGGCCTTCAGGTGCAGGCCCGTCGCCTCGGCGACAAGCTGGCCGGCCTCATCATACAGGGACAGGTCGCTCGTGAAGGTCTCGCTGGCGGCCGCAGGCTCGCCGCGCAGCCGGACGTGAACCCAGAGTCGCTGGCCCGGCGGGCGATGGAGCTGGAAGCGTTCGAGCACGAGCAGCAGGTAGGCGCCCGGCTCGTCGCGTGCCGGGAGGGGCGCGCCGAGTAGATGCAAGCAGGCATCGAGCAGCGCAGGGTGGATCATGTAGCGCGCCGCCTCGCCCACGAGCGTGGTCGGCAGCTCCACCAGGCCCAGGGCTTCGCCCTCGCGCCGCCAGATCGTGCGCACGCCGCGGAAGCGCTCGCCGAAGGCAAGCCCTGCCCGTGCGACCTGGGCGTAGTAGGCCTCCCCATCGACACGCTCGCCAAAGGTGGCGCGCAGGCTGTCGAGCGCGATAGCGTTTGCGGGGGCAGCTGTGCCCTCGGCGAGTCGGCCCTCGACGTGGCAGGTCCAGGCCTCGCCATCCTCTGCGCGGCTATAGATCTGGAACGGTGCGGCCCCGGCCTGGGGCTCGGCGATGACAATCTGGACCAGGCGGGCGCCAGTATCGGGCAGCACAAGCGGCTCGCGGATGGTCAGCCCCTCGACAGCGCGGGGCGCGGCGCCGTGGGCCTCGCGCGCCGCAGCGAGGGCCAGCTCGATATAGGCCGGGGCGGGCAGCACCAGCGCACCGAAGATGCGGTGGTCTGCGAGGAACGCGAGCTCGGCCACGCTCAAGCGGGCCTCGAACACCGCGCCCTGCACGGCGGGCGAGCGCAGGCGTGCGCCGAGCAGCGGGTGGGCGCCTGGTGCGGGGCGCGACCCACCGAGCGCGGCCTGCGGCGCCACCTCGACCCAGTAGCGCTGGCGCTCGAAGGGGTAGGTAGGCAGCGGCACCCGGCGCCGCGCCGCGCCCGCATAGAACTGCTCCCACGCTACAGGGACGCCGGCGACGGCCAGGGCGCCGAGGCTAGCGCGGATCTGGCGGGCGTCATCGTACTTGCGGCGGAGCGAGGGCGCCCACGCCGTGCCGTCGGCGGGGAGAAAGCGGCGCATCATGCCGATCAATGTGGGGTGCGGGCCGATCTCCACGAAGGCCCGACAGCCATGCGCGTAGAGGGCACCAACCGCGTCGGCGAAGCGCACCGGCGCGCGCAGGTGGCGCCGCCAGTAGTCGACCGTGGTGAGCTCGTCGGCGCCGGCGGGGCGGCCAGTCATGCCCGAGATCACCTCGACCTGAGGCGGCTTGAAGCTGACCTGCGCTGCGACCAGTGCGAACGGGTCGAGGATCGGGTCGACCTGTGGCGAGTGGGCGGCGACCGGGATGGACAGGCGCCGCGTCTCGAGCTGCGCTGCGGCCAGCTCGGCCAGTGCAGCCTCCACGGCTGCGGCGGCGCCGGAGATGACCACGCTCTCGGGTCCGTTGACTGCGGCGATTGTCACCTTTCCGCCGAAGCGTGCGAGCACTTGCGCCACCTGCGCCTCAGAGGCCATCACGGCGGCCATCTCGCCATCAGGCGGCAGCGCGGCCATCAGGCGGCTGCGGGCGACCACCAGCCGCAGACCGTCTTCGAGGCTGAGCACGCCGGCCACGACGGCGGCGGCGTACTCGCCAATACTATGCCCGGTGACGGCCGCAGGCCTGACGCCCCACATCTGCCAGAGCTGGGCGAGGGCGTACTGGAGCGCGAAGAGCGTCGGCTGGGCGTAGGCAATGCTGTCGAGTGGGTGGCCCTTGCCATTCGTGTACGGCGCGTCTGGCCCATAGCCAAGGATGTCGAGCAGCGGGCGGTCGAGCTGGGCGCACAGCAGCTCGGCGCAGCGGTCGATGGCCTCGCGGAAGGCCGGTTCGGTCGCGTACAGCCCGCGCCCCATCGCCAGATACTGCGAGCCGTGGCCGGTGAAGACGAAGGCCACTGCGGGCGCCTGCGGCCCGGCGGCGTGGCCTACCAGCAGCTCGTCGTGCTCCTCACCGGCTACATAAGCCTCCAGCCCGGTGCGCAGCTGCTCCAGCCCCTCGCCGACGACGGCGATTCGGTGCGGCAGGGGGGCGCGGCCAGTGTTCGCCGTGTAGGCGACATCGGCGGGGGCGAGGGCGGGGTGTGTGGCGAGGTGGCCCGCGAAGCGTTGCGCCAGCGCCCGCAGGGCCGTCGCAGTGCGGGCCGCCAGCATGAGCAGCTGCGGCCCAGGCTCCAGCGCCTCGGCCTGCGCGGGCGCCGCGGCCGCTTCGAGCAGCACATGGGCGTTGGTGCCGCTGAAGCCGAAGGAGCTGACCCCGGCGATGCGAGGGCCGGGGTGGGCGGGCCAGGGGATGCCGGCGGTCGGCACATCGATCGGTAGCTCGTCCCAGGCGATATGGGGGTTCGGGCTGGTCAGGTGCAGGTGGGGCGGGATCTGGCCGTGCTGGAGCATCAGCACCGTCTTGATCAGCCCCGCCACGCCAGCGGCGGACTCGAGGTGGCCGAGGTTGGTCTTCACCGAGCCGATCTGCAATCTGTTCGCCCCGGTGCGCCCCGGCCCAAGGGCGGCGCCGAGCGCCTGCACCTCGATCGGGTCGCCGAGCGCCGTGCCGGTGCCGTGAGTCTCAACATACTGGACATCAGCCGGGGCCAGGCCGGCGTCGGCCAGGGCAGCGCGGATCACGACGACCTGCGCGGGGCCGTTCGGCGCCGTAAGGCCATTGCTGCGCCCGTCCTGGTTGACGGCCGAGCCGCGGATCACCGCCTGAATCGTGTCGCCGTCGGCCAGGGCGTCGGAGAGGCGCTTGAGCACCACCATCCCGCAGCCCTCAGAGCGCACGAAGCCATCGGCGCGGGCGTCGAAGGCCTTGCAGCGCCCGTCTGCGGCCATCATCCTTGCGCGTGAGAGGGTGACGCTGGTGACAGGAGCGAGGATGGCGTTCACGCCGCCGGCCAGGGCCATGCGGCACTCGCCGTTGCGCAGGCTCTGGACCGCGAGGTGCAGGGCCACCAGCGATGACGAGCAGGCGGTGTCGACCGAGAGGCTGGGACCCTGCAGCCCAAGCACATACGAGAGGCGGCCAGAGGCCACGCTATGGGCGTTGCCCGTCGAGAGGTAGGCGTCGAGGCGCTGCGGGTCGTCGCTCAGCAGCAGCATGCTGTAGTCGTTATTGCAGAGGCCGACGAAGACGCCGGTGGCGCTGCCGTTCAGCTGCTGCGGCCCTTGCCCAGCCCGCTCCAAAGCCTCCCACGCGACTTCGAGCAGCAGGCGTTGCTGAGGGTCCATGGTCTGGGCCTCGCGGGGCGAGATGCCGAACAGCTGCGGCTCGAAGCCATCGATCGGCTCGACGAACCCGCCCCAGCGCGTGGCGATTTTGCCTGGCGCATCGGGGTCGGGGTCGTAATGGGCGTCGCGATCCCAGCGCGAGGGCGGGATCTCGCTGATCGCGTCCACGCCGGCGCTGAGCAGCTGCCAGAACGCCTCGGGGCTGGGGGCGCCGGGGAAACGGCAGCCCATGCCGATGATCGCGATCGGCTCGCGCCGGCCGCGCTCGGCGGCCTCCAGCTTCGACTGGAGCTCGAGCGCCAGCAGGGCCAGGCGCTTCGGGGAGAGCTTGGAGATGCGCTCGAAAAATTCCTGCATACTTAACCCCTCAGCTTCTCGGCGAGCAGCCGATCCACTTCGTCGTCCGAGAGCTCTTCCAGTTCGTCGATCATGGTTATCGTGGCGGCGCCGTCCGACGGCGCGAGCGCAAGGGCGTCGGACTCGGCTGCCGCAGGCGTCGTGATGGCCAGGGCTTCGGCGGCGAGATAGCCGGTGATCGCTGCGACGGTCGGATAGTCGAAGGCCAGGGTGGCCGGCAGACGCCGCGCCAGCCCGAGGCCTGCGCCCAGCAGGTTGCGCAGCTCGACCGCCATCAGCGAGTCGAGGCCCATGGTGCTCAGCGGCACCTCATCGTCGACGCGCGCAGCCGACAGGCCGAGGACATGGCCGACGGTCGCCCGCACGTAGTCGCGCAGCAGGGCGAGCCGCCGCTGCGGCGCCGCCTCGGCGAGCTGGCGGACGATCTCTGGGCCGGCCGGTGGCGCCTCGGCGCGCGTTGGGGCGACCGAGCGCAGCGGCAGCGCCAGCTCGGCGAAGAAGGCAGGGGCGCCGTCGAAGCGACCGAGGAAGGTCGGCCAGTGGATTGGCACGACACCCACCTGCGGCGGGGCCGCGTCGAGCATGCGCCCCAGCAAGGCCAGGCCCTGGGCTGGCGCGATCTCGCCGATGCCCTGCGCCCCGATGCGCTCGACGGCGCCGGTCGTCACTGCGGCGCCCACCTCGCCCCAGGCGCCCCAGCTGATGCTGAGGGCCGGCAGGCCATCGGCGCGTCGGCGTTGGGCCAGGGCGTCGAGGAAGCTGTTGGCTGCGGCGTGGTTCGCCTGGCCGGCCGAGCCGAGCAGCGCGGCCGCCGACGAGTAGAGCACAAAGAAGTCGAGGGGCATGCCGGTCGTCTGCCTGTGGAGCTGCCAGGCGCCCGCGACCTTCGGAGCCAGCACGGTCGCGAAGCGTGCCCAGCTCTGCTGGCTGAGGGCGCCGTCGTCGAGCACGCCCGCCGCGTGGACGATGCCGCGCAGGGGTGGCAGCTCGGCGGCGATGCGCGCCAGGGCGGCGGCCACATCCTCAGGCCGCGAGACATCGCCGCCGATCGCGATCACCTGCGCCCCAGCCCGCTCGAGCTCGGCGATGACGAGCTCGGCCTCGGCGGTCGTGCCCCTGCGGCCCATGAGCGCCAGGTGACGGGCGCCGCGCTCGGCCAGCCAGCGGGCGGTAGCGAGCCCAAGGCCGCTGAGGCCGCCCGTGATCAGGTAGCTGGCAGCAGGGCGAACGGCGGGCGCCTTGCCCCCGGCGGCTGGCTGCGTCACCACCACCTTGCCGATGTGGCGGGCCTGGGCCATGAAGCGGAAGGCTGCGGGCGCCTCGGCGAGCGGGAAGGCGTGGAAGGGCAGCGGAGGCAGCTCGCCGCGCTCGGCGTCGGCCAGCACCTCAAGCAGCAGGCCGCGGATCAGCGCCGGGTTCGCGTGGGCGGTCTCGCCCCAGTCGATCACATGGTAGGCGATGTCGCCGCCAAGGCCAGCGGCCTGCGCCGCCGTCAGGTGGTCGCGCTTGCCGAGCTCGAGGAAGCGCCCGCCGGCGCGCAGCAGCCCCAGGCTGTGCGGCACCAACTCGCCGGCGAGGGAGTTCAGCACCAGATCGACACCCTGGCCGTCTGTGGCCTCACGCACCCCATCGGCGAAGGCGAGCGAGCGCGAGTCGAAGACGTGCTGCACGCCGATTGAGCGCAGGTGTTCGCGCTTCGCCGGGCTGCCGGCGGTGGCGAAGATCGTGGCGCCCGCGCGCTGAGCGAGGCGCACCGCCGCGAGGCCGACGCCGCCCGCCGCCGCGTGGATCAGCACGCGCTCGCCGCGCCGCATCCGGCCGAGGTGTTGTAGCGCGAAGGCGGCGGTCACATAGGCGATGGGGAGCGTGATCGCCGCCTCGGCGCTCAGCCCGGCAGGCCGGGGCGCCACAAACTCGGCCGCGACGGTGACGAAGCTGCGGAAGCTGCCGCTCGCTAGGGCGACCACTTCGTCGCCGGGCCGCAGCCCCACAACGCCCTGGCCGACGGCCACGAGCGTGCCCGCGCACTCGCTGCCGGGCTGCCCAGGGTCGCCAGGGTACATGCCGAGCAGGTTCAGCACATCCTTGAAGTTGAGCGCCGTGGCGGCAACGCGGATCTCGACCTCGCCAGGGCCGGGCGGGCGCCGCACCGTCGGGCGCAGGGCCAGGTTATCGAGGGCGCCGCGCTCGGTGATCACCAGCTCCACCGGCTGCCCTTCGGCGGCGGCGGTCTGCTGCACACCGACGCTTGTGCGGGCCAGGCGCGCCACCAGGCGCTCGCCGTCGCGCAGGGCCACCTGGGCCTCGTCGCCGCGCAGCAGCTCGCCAAGCAGCTGGATGGCCGCGTCGGCCTCGCTTGGCGCAGGGTCGAGATCGACGCATACGGCGCGCAGCTCGGGGTGCTCCAGGTCGATGGACTTGCCGAGACCCCAGAGGGTGGCCTGGGCGGGCTCCGTGGCAACCCCGCCGGCAGCCTGTGCGCCGCGGGTCGCCAGCCAGAGGCGCGTGCCCCCGCCTTCGCCCACAAGGGCCTGGGCCAGGTGGAGCGCCCCGCCGAGCATGGTCGCCTGGCCCACGGCAGGGTCGGCGCCGTCGGCCAGCCCCGGTGCGTCCAGGGGCCACAGGTAGACGACGCCGTCCCACCCCTCCTGCGCCGAGTCGAGGCGCTCGCGCAGGAGCCGCGCAAGGTCGGCGCGGCTTCCAGGCTGCACCTGGAAGCGGCCAGGGCCGACCTTGGCGAATGCGCCGCCACGGGTTGCCAGCGCCGCCCTGCCGCCCCGTGCGGCGACGAGCTGAGCGAGCCTCTCACCGACGCCGCCGGTGTCGGCGAAGATCAGCAGGTTCCGCAGCGCGGGCGGAAGCTCGGCGTCGGCTGCCCGCTCGCGCGGGGCGCGCCCAATGATGATCTGCTGGTGGTCGAGGCCGTACGGGTTGCCGGGCTCGGGGAGCGCGGCGGGCTCCTCCAACCCCACCTCACGCAGCAGGGTGAGCCAGCCTGTGCGGTCGAGCAGCGCGTAGTCGGGGCGCAGGTCGCGGTCGCTGAACTTCCACCAGCCCTCAGTCATCCCGAACGAGATATCGATCCAGCGCAGCGGCGCGGTCATCTCGAGCAGCAGCGCCGCGCCGCCGGGGGCGAGCAGCCGGCGCAGGTTGGCGCAGCTGTGGCGCAGGTTGGCCGTGGCGTGGATCACATTCGCCGCGATCACCAGGTCGAAGCTCTGGGGCGCGAAGCCCTGGCCAAGCGGGTCGGCCTCGATATCGAGCGTCCGGTAGGTAACAAAGGGGTAGGCCGCGAAGCTCTCACGCGCACGGGCCAGAAAGAGCGGCGAGATGTCGGTGAAGCTGTAGCTGGTGTGCTCAGCCGGCAGGCGCGGCAGCACGGCGGAGGTGGCGCCCCCGGTGCCCGCGCCGATCTCGAGCACGCGCAGGGTTCGCCCAGCGGGCAGCGTCTCCAGGGCCGCGCCCACCGCCTCGGCGAGCAGGGCGGTGTAGGCCCGTGCCAGGGGCGACTCGCGGTAGAGCTGCTCGGCGGTGCTGAGGGAGCCGCCGGGGAAGAGCAGCTGGAGCGGGTCGGTGGCGCCGCGCAGCACATCGGCCAGCCCCTCGCCGCAGCGCCGGGCCATCTCGATGTCGCCACGGGCGGCGGGGTAGCGCGCTGCGAGCACCTCGGCGCGTCCGTCGGTCTCGTCCGCAGGCGGCACTGCGGCCACCTCCCAGCGCCCACCGACCGTGCGCAGTGCCCCGTCCTCGCCGAGGATCGCCAGCAGGCGGCCCAGCAGGGCGCGCTGGGCCGGAACGACCCCCAGGCGCTCGGCGAGCTCGGCGCTCGTGAAGCGCTCGCCGGGCCTGGGCTGCCAGCCGAGGCGACGCAGGGCGCGGCCGAGATAGGCGGTGGCCAGCGCCTCGAGGGCAGGGAGCAGGTGGCGGTAATGGGCCAGGTTCAGCTCGCCGTCTAGGGCGGGGATGCGGGCGTGGGCGGCTGCGCTCAGGGCGCTCGGCTGTCGCAGGAAGTCGGCCGCGAGCGCTGTGGCCGCAGCGGCGGGCAGGCGGCGCCAGGCCACCTCGTAGAGCCAGTCGTCCGGCCCGCCCTGGCCGGGCCGGCGCAAGGCGTCGTGCTCCGCGCACTTGAGGCGCAGGCCGTCCAGCTGGACGAGCAGGCGCCCGGCCTCGTCGAACAGCCTGATGGCGCCGACCAGCGTCTCGCGGCCCGTGGCGACACCCTCGGGCGGGAGCAGCTGCGCGTGGGCCGTCGCACGCGCCCCCGGCCGACCGTAGACCTGTAGGCTGTCGGCGGCGATCGGCAGGTAGGTCGCCTCGGTCGTCGGCGCGGCCACGGCGAGCAGCTGGAGGCAGGCGTCCAGCAGCGCCGGGTGGAGCACATAGCGGCTTGCCTCGGCGGCCTCTGCGGCAGGCAGGGCGAGCTCGCCGAGCGCCTCGCCATCGCCGCGCCAGATCGCGCCCAGGGCCTGCAGCCCCGGCCCCAGGGCGAGGCCGTGGTCCCTCAGCTGGGCATAGTGCTCGTCGGGCGTGACGACCTCGGTGCAGCGCTCGCGCAGCTCCGCAAGCGAGGCGTCGGCGGGAGTGGTCGGGGTCGCCTGCGGCCCGCGCACTGCGGCTGTCGCGTGCAGAGTCCACTCGTCTGTGGTGGCGCCCTGGCTGAGCACCTCGACCGTGGCGCCGTCGGCGTTCGGCGTCAGGATGGTCTGGAGCACCCGCGTCTCCTGCTCGCTCAGGGCGAAGGGCGCGTGGATCTGTAGATCATCGAGGGCGGGCGTTTCGGCCCCGAGGGCGGCGCGGGCGGCGGCGAGGGCCAGCTCGGCGAAGGCTGCGGCCGGCAGGATCATCAGCTCGAAGACGCGGTGGTCGTCGAGGTAGGACAAGCTGCCGGCGCCGAGCGCTTGCTCGAACTGGGCCTGCCGCAGGGCCGAGCGGAGGCGGCGCCCCAGCAGCGGGTGCTCGCTCCCGGCGGCGCGGCGCGGCGCAAGGGTCGCCCCGCGGCGTGGCGCCACCCAGTAGCGCTCGCGCTGGAAAGGGTAGGTGGGCAGGGCAAGCTTGCGGCGCGTGTACGGCAGGTCGAAGCCCGCCCAGTCGATATTCACGCCGCTGGTGTAGGCGCCGGCCAGGCTTTCGAGCAGCTGCTGCCACGCGTCGCGGCCGCGGCGCAGCGAGGGCAGCCAAAGCCCCGCCTCGGGCGGGAGCGCGGCCTGAGCCATGCCGAGCAGCGTCGGGTGCGGGCCGATCTCGATGAAGAGTTCGCAGCCGAGCCTGGCAAGCTGCTCGACGCCCTGGGCGAAGCGCACCGGCTCGCGCGCGTGGCACCGCCAGTAGGCGGGCTTGGTCATCTCGGCGCCAACCGGCCCGCCCGTCAGGTTCGAGAGCAAGCGCATGCGCGGCACGCCGAGGGCCACAGCGCTGGCCGCCTGCTCGAGCGCGTCGAGCATCGGGTCGAGCAGCGGCGAGTGGAAGGCGTGCGAGACGTTCAGGCGCTGGGCGCGCACTCCGGCACCGACGAACTGCTCGACCAAGGCCTGGATGGCGGCGGCCGGGCCGGAGACCACGGTGTGCTCGGGGCCATTGTAGGCCGCCACGCTCACCGCGCCGCCGTACGCAGCGATGGCCTGCTCGACCAGGGCCGGGGCCGCGAAGATCGCCGCCATCGCCCCGCCGGCTGGCAGGCGCTGCATCAACCGCCCACGGGCGGCCACAAGCGCCAGGCCATCCTCAAGCGAGAGCACGCCGGCCAGGATGGCCGCCGTGTACTCACCGACGCTGTGGCCGAGCAGCGCTGCCGGCTCGACACCCCAGCTGCGCCAGAGCTCGGCCAGGGCGAACCCAAGCGCCACAAGGGCGGGCTGGGTGTAGGCGGTCTGGTCGAGTAGCTGCGCGGGCTCGCTGCCCGGCTCGGCGAAGAGCAGCGCGAGCAGCGGGCGGTCGAGGTGATTGGACAGGACAGCGGCGCAGCGGTCGAGGGCGGCGCGGAACACGGGCTGGGTCGCATAAAGCTCGCGGCCCATCCCGGCGTACTGCGCGCCCTGGCCGGTGAAGAGAAAGGCGACGCGGGGTGGGTCGGCGCGCTCGGCGTGGCGTGCGCTGAGGCCGACCGCTCGCTCGCCGCGGGCGAAGGCGGCCAGCTGCTCGCCCGCAGCAGCGGGGTCGGCGGCGAGAGCGGCGAGGCGGTGGGCAAAGTGGCTGCGCCCGCTCCCGGCGGTGTAGGCCACGTCGGCAAGCTCGGGCTGCGGCGCCGCAGCGAGCAGCTGCGCATAGGCGGCCGCTAGCTCGCGCAGGGCCGGCTCGCTCTTCGCCGAGAGCGCCAGGAGCTGTAGCGGGCGCTCGTGCGCCGCGAGCCCTGCGGGGACAGCCTCGGCGTGCGGCCCCTTAACTGGGGGCGCCGCCTCGACGATGACGTGGGCGTTCGTGCCGCTAAAGCCGAAGGAGCTGACCCCGGCCACACGCTTGCCGCCCGTCGCCCACGGCTCGAGCGCGGTCGGCACGCGCACGGGCAGCTCGTCCCAGGGGATGTGGGGGCTGGGCGTGGCGAAGTGCAGGCTGGCGGGGATCGCGCCGTGCTGGAGCATCAGTACCAGCTTGATCAGGCCTGCGATGCCGGCGGTGGCCTCGAGGTGGCCGAGGTTGGTCTTGACCGAGCCGACGACAAGCGGCTCGCCCGCTGCTCGGGCCGGGCCGAACACAGCGCCGAGCGCCTGGAGCTCGATCGGGTCGCCGAGCGCGGTGCCGGTGCCATGGGCTTCGACGTAGCTCACCTCGTGGGGGGCGAGCCGCGCATCGGCCAGGGCGGCGCGCACCACGGCCTCTTGCGCGGGGCCATTGGGCGCGGTCAGGCCGCTGCTCGCCCCGTCCTGGTTCACCGCGCTGCCGCTAATCACCGCCAGCACACGGTCGCCGTCGGCCACGGCGTCGGCCAGGCGCTTGAGCACCACCATCGCGCAGCCCTCGCCGCGCACAAAGCCGTCGGCGCGCGCATCGCCAAACTTGCAGCGCCCGTCGGGCGCGAGCATCTGGTACTTCGAGAGTGTGATCGAGTTCTCGGGGGAAAGCATCAGGTTCACACCGCCGGCCAGGGCCAGCGTGCTCTCCCCGGAGCGCAGGCTCTGCGCGGCCAGGTGGATGGCGACAAGCGACGAGGAGCACGCCGTATCGATCGACAGGCTCGGCCCCTCGAGCCCGAGCACATAGGAGATCCGGCCGGAGGCGATGCTGTGGGCCACGCCCGAGGCGTAGTAGGCGTCCAGGCCGTCGAGCCCACGGGTGCTAAGATGCACCTGCATATAGTCGCTCGTCGTCAGGGCGACGAAGACGCCGGTGGGGCTGCCGACAAGCCTCGCCGGGGCCTGGCCGGCGTGCTCGAGCGCCTCCCAGGCGACCTCAAGCAGCAGGCGTTGCTGGGGGTCCATGCTCGCCGCCTCACGCGGGGCGATGCCGAAGAACTGTGGGTCGAAGCGGTCGACCCCGGCGAGGAACCCGCCGAGGCGCTGCGACATCTTGCCGGGGACGCCAGGGTCGGGGTCGTAGAAGGCGTCGACGTCCCAGCGGTTGGCTGGGATCGCGCCGATGGCGTCCACGCCGTCGCGCAGCAGGCGCCAGAACGCCTCGGGGCCGTCGACGCCGCCGGGCAGGCGGCAGCCGAGGCCCACAATCGCGATCTGCTCGCGTCTGGCGCGCTCGGCGGCCTCGAGCCTGGCCTGTAGCTCCTCGATGGCTAGGAAGGCCCGCCTGAGCGGCGTAAGCTGCGTCGGTTGTTCGTTGCTCATGCGGACTCCTCAGATCGTCTCAAGCTTCTTCAGCAGCATGGCCTCGACTTCGTCGTCGGAAAGCTCGGCGAGCTGCGCGGCGCTGGTGGCCGGGGGGGCGGACGCGAGCGCTGGCGCGGGCGCTTGTGCAGGCCCATCGCCGCAGACGAGCCGTTCGAGGTGGCCGGCGATGGCGGTAATGGTCGGGTAGTCGAAGACCAAGGTGGCCGACAGCTTGCGCGGCAGATCGAGCCCCTGGCGCAGCACATTGCGCAGCTCGACGGCCATCAGTGAGTCGAAGCCGAGGTCGAGCAGGGGCTGCTCACGCTGTAGCGAGCGAGGGTCGGCGATGCGCAGCACGCGCCCGATGGCGCGGCGCACGAAGTCGACCAGCAGGTCGCGCCGCTCGTCGGGCAGCGCGGCGGTGAGGGCGGCCCGCAGCTCCGCAGGTGCGGGGTCCGTGTCGACTGCGGCAGCGAGGGCCGGGCTCGCCAATGCCGCAGCCATCCCCGAGGCGTGGCCGTCGGCCAGATCTCCGTGGCGTACGGCGACCGGCAGTTCGGCGCGGGCCTCGCCTGGGGCGCGGGCGATGATCAGGTGCTGGCCGAACACGGCTGTGGGCTGCGCGACGCCGGGCAAGGCGAGCACCTCGGCGAAGCCGGCAGCCGCGAGGGCGCTGGCCCATGTCTCGGCCGCGATCAGCGGGTTGTCGTCGCGCCAGCCATCCTCGAAGCGCTGCCAGCCCTCGATCAGGCCAGTTGTGATGTCGAGCCAGCGCGGGTGGCTGGTGGTCTCGTACAGCATCAGGGCGCCGCCGGGCGCAAGCAGTGCGTGGGCGTGGCGCAGGGTTGCGTCCAGGTCGCGGGTGGCGTGCAGCACATTGGCCGCCACAACCAGGTCGTAGCCAGCGTTGGCGTACCCCTGCTCGCTGGGCGGCAGCTCGATATTGAGCAGCCCGTAGCGCACGAAGGGATAGGCCGCGAAGCGCTCGGTCGCCCGCGCCAGGAAGAAGTCGGAGACATCGGTGAAGGTGTAGCTCGTGCGCTCGGGCGACAGCGCGGGCAGCAGCGCCGCCGTGGTGCCCCCGGTGCCCGCGCCGAGCTCCAGTACGCGCAGCGGGTGTCCGGGCCGCGCCTGCGCAGCGGCGACGGCGGCGGCCCGCGCGATGCCGTTGAAGTAGCGGGCCACGGCCCACTCACTATAGATGTAGTCCACCGTCGCGTACGAGCCGTCGGGGAAGAGCGTCGCCAGCGCGTTTTCTTCTCCGCTGATGACGGCGGCCAGGCGCTCGCCACAGCGCCGCACGTAGGCCAGCACCGGCTCGGCGTCGGCGAAGGCGGCTGTGGCCGCCGCGAGCAGCCCGTCGAGCTCCAGCTCGGCCAGAGGCTGCCCGGCGGCGAAGCCCGTCTCGCCCTCACGCCGCAGCAGCCCGGCGTCGGCCAGGTGCCCCAGCCAGCGCGCGATCAGATGGCGATAGGTCGGCTGGATGCCGTGTCGCTCGATCAGCGCGGCGACGGTGTGGAGCTCGCCCGCCCGCCCGAACAGCCCGAGCTCGCGCAGCGCCCGCACGATGTAGGCGTCGGCCAGGCGATCAAGCAGCTGCCAGCGCTCGCCGTAGGTCTCGACGCGCAGGTCGAGGGGGCCTTGCTCGGACTGGAGGCGCGCGGCGGCGGCCACTGCGGGCCAGGGGTCGCCTGATACGGGGCGCGCTGAGCGACCGGCCGAGGCAGACCAGTAGCGGTCGTTCTCCCACGGGTAGGTCGGCAGGGTCAGCTTGCGCCGCGGGTACGGCCTGTCGAAGCCAGCCCAGTCCACGGCGACACCGGCCGCGTAGAGTGTCGCCAGTCCACCGAGCAGCTGCGACCACTCGTCGGTGTCGCGGCGCAGGGACGGCACCCAGGTGGCGCCCGCAGCGGGCCACATGCGCTGGCCGAGGCTTAGCAAGGTCGGGTGGGGGCCAAGCTCAAGGAAGGTGGTGTAGCCGCCCGCGCGCAAGCTCTCGAACACAGCGGCGAAGCGCACAGGCTCGCGCAGGTGGCGCCGCCAGTAGCGCGCCGTGGTGATCTCGTCGCCCACAACAGCGCCGGTTAGGCTGGAGACCAGGCCAAGCTGCGGGCTGGCGAGCGACACCCCGCCCACGGCCCACTCGAACTGATCGAGGATGGGCTCGACCAGGGGCGAGTGGGCCGCGACGCTCACATTGAGTCGGCGGTAGTCGTCGGGATCGAGCTCGAGGGCGGCCAGCACCGCGCGCACAGCCTCGCGCCGGCCCGAGATCACGGTCGTCTCTGGCCCGTTGATGGCGGCGATGCCGACTGCGTCCGCATATGGTGCGACGGCCCGTGCGACACGGCTTTCGTCGGCGAAGACGGCTACCATCTCGCCGTCGGCTGGGAGCGACTGCATCAGGCGACCACGGGCGGCGATCAGGCGCAGGCCGTGCTCGAGGCTCAGCACGCCGGCGACCACCGCCGCGACATACTCGCCGGCGCTGTGCCCGGCCACCAGGGCTGGGCGCACGCCCCACGACTGCCAGAGCTCGGCCAGGGCGTACTGGAGCGCGAACAGCGCCGGCTGCGAGTAGGCCATACTGTCGAGCAGCCCCTCGTCGCCGAACAGGATCGCTGTGAGCGGCCGGTCGAGCTCGGGCGCGAGCAGAGCGGCACAGCGCTCCAGGGCAAGGCGGAACACCGGCTGGCTCGCGTAGAGCTGGCGGCCCATTCCTGCGTAGTGCGAGCCGTGGCCCGTGAAGAGAAACACGATCTCGGGCGTGGCCCCGGCGGCCGCCCTGCCCACCACGACGCCCTCGCTCACGCCGGTCGCAAAGGCGGCGAGCCGGTCGCGCAGGGTGGGCAGATCGGGCACGACGGTGGCGAGCCGGTGCTCGAAGTGGGCGCGGCCAGTGTTGGCGGTGAATGCCACATCGGCAAGGGGCTGCTCGCCCGTGAGGTGGGCGGCGTAGCGCCCCGCCAGCGCGCGCAAGGCCGCCTCGCTCTTCGCCGAGAGCGCCAGCAGATGCAGCGGGCGCTCGCCCTCGACAAGGGGCGCCTCCATGGGGGGCGCCTCTTCGAGGATCAGATGGGCGTTGGTGCCGCTAAAGCCGAAGGAGCTGACCCCGGCCACGCGTCGGCCGCCCGTCGTCCACGGCTCGAGCGCGGTCGGCACGCGCACGGGCAGCCGCTCCCAGGGGATGTGGGGGCTGGGCGTGGCGAAGTGCAGATTGGGCGCGATCTGGCCGTGCTGGAGCATCAGCACAAGCTTGATCAGGCCGGCGACGCCCGCTGCAGCCTCAAGGTGGCCGAGGTTGGTCTTGACCGAGCCGACCAGCAGGGGCGACTCGGGCGCCCTGCCGCTGGCGAGCACAGCGCCAAGCGCCTGGAGCTCGATCGGGTCGCCGAGCGCGGTGCCGGTGCCGTGGGCCTCGACATAGCTCACCTCGGCGGGCTGGCGACCGGCGTCGGCCAGGGCGCGGCGGATCACGGCCTCCTGCGCGGGGCCATTGGGCGCGGTCAGGCCGCCGCTTCGCCCATCCTGATTCACCGCGCTGCCGCTAATCACTGCCAGCACACGGTCGCCATCGGCCACGGCGTCGGCCAGGCGCTTGAGCACCACCACCGCGCAGCCCTCGCCGCGCACATAGCCGTCGGCGCGCGCGTCGAAGCTCTTGCAGCGCCCGTCGGGGGCCATCATGCCCGCCTTCGAGAAGGTGATGTTGATCTCCGGCGACAGGATCAGGTTGACCCCGCCGGCCAGGGCGAGGTCGCACTCCCCGGAGCGCAGGCTCTGGCAGGCCAGGTGGATGGCGACGAGCGACGAGGAGCAGGCCGTGTCGAGGGCGATGCTGGGGCCTTGCAGGCCGAGCAGGTAGGAGATGCGACCGGCGGCGACGCTGGGGGCATTGCCTGTCGCGAGATAGACGTCAATCTGCTCCTGGTCGGCGGACAGCATGCGGAAGTAGTCGCTGTTACAGATGCCGACAAACACACCGGTGGCGCTGCCCTCCAGCCGGTCGGGCGCCTGGCCGGCGTGCTCAAGCGCCTCCCACGCCACCTGGAGCAGCAGGCGCTGCTGCGGGTCCATCTGGGCGGCCTCGCGGGGGGCGATCGCGAAGAACTGCGGCGCAAAGTGGTTGATCGCGTCGAGGAACGCGCCGTGGCGCGTGTACATCTTGCCGGGGGCCTGGGGGTCGGCGTCGTAGAAGGCGTCGGCGTCCCAGCGCTCGGCAGGGATGGCGCTAATCGTATCGACGCCGTCGGCCAGCAGTTGCCAGAACGCCTCGGGCGTTGTGGCTCCGCCAGGCAGGCGCAGCCCCATGCCCACCAAGGCGATCGGCTCGCGGTGGCCGCGCTCGAGCTTGGCCACGCGCTGCTTGAGCGTGCGGATCTCGACAATCGCTCGCTTGAGCGGCGAGAGGCCCTCGGCGCCAACCGGCTCGTTCGTGCTCATAGTATGCTTGCCTTTAGGCGTGGAAACCCAGGAGCTGTAGCCCTGGGAAAAGCGCACTGCTTGAGCGCGTCCTGTTGCGGAATAACACGACATATGGCACAATTGTGCGTGTGGGGGTCTGGCCCCATCGTGCGGAAGGCACAAGCCCGGCGCGGGCCGGTGGACTCGGTTCCACGCACGTTTCCAACTGAGCTTTGGCGGTTCCACCGGGGAAACCTCCGGCGGGTAAAAGGTTCAAGGTCGTATGCGTTTGGCATATGTCTTCGCTG